>MTLD01000053.1_pt1 | contig 14848 bp, 12 predicted proteins | sample 1982471 | NCBI WGS metagenome assembly MTLD01 (sample SAMN05712604, study PRJNA340218) | biofilm metagenome | isolation source: sample SPM anode biofilm adapted to -50 mV | place: USA | collected 2012-02-03
GCGATCATCTGCCATGTCAACAAATCCGGCCGCCCTTCGCACGGCAATGTGCAGCGTACCATCGAGGCGCTCATCAAGATGGGGCACCGGGCCGGGGAGATCAACGGCGAGGGTGACGGCTGCGGTATCCTGACAGATATCCCCCGGCTGTTGTGGGCCGAGATCCTGGGTAGTGCCGGCCATGGGCCGGAATTGGCCAATGACCCGGCTTTTGCGGTCGGCCATATCCTGATAGACCCCAATGACCTCGCCAGTCACCATGGTTTGAAGGACGCCATGCTCAGGCGTTGCCGCGAGGCAGGGATGGATGTGCTGGTGGAGCGTGCCGCGCCGGTGCGCAGCGAGGTGCTGGCAGGCCGTGCCAGGGCTGGCGAGCCGTTTTTCTGGCAACTGGCACTGCGTTGTCTTGACCCGGCCCAGGCAACCTGCCGTCTATTCAACCTGAATATGGAACTGGAAAAGGAGTTCCCGGTACATATCGCCTCCATGGCTACCGATACCGTGGTTTACAAGGTGCACGGCGCACCGGAAATCCTGCCGCGCTACTATCCGGAACTAAAAAGGCGCGAGTTTCAATCCGGCGTCACCATCGGGCATAGCCGTTATTCAACCAATACCCTGCCGACGGTTTTGCGTGCCCAGCCGTTTTCGCTTTTGGGCCACAACGGCGAGATCAACACCATCGCCCGCCTGAGGGAAGAGGCTCGCATGCTCGGCCTGACTCTCCCCTTCGGCGGGAGCGACTCCCAGGATCTGAATCGAACGCTGGAAGGGCTGATCTGCCGTTTCGGCCTGTCCCTGTTCGAGGCGATGGAAATGGTCTTCCCTCCCATATTCAGCGCCATGGATCGCATGGAGCCCGAACAGCAGGCCATGTACGAATGGTTTCGCCGTTTCTTGACAGCCAGTGCCCAAGGTCCGGCCGCCATCATTGCCCGGCGCGGTGATTGCTGTGTCTTCAGTGTGGACGCCATGGGACTGCGGCCCCTTTGGGTCGGCGAGACCGATAAGGAACTTTTTGCCTCTTCCGAGCTTGGGGTAGTTCCCCATGAGGAGATATTGAGCGATCCCAAGCCGCTGGCGCCTGGCGAGAAGCTGGGCGTGCGTCTGACGGCCGGGAAGGAGCCGCGACTTCTGCAGCACCATGAGTTGAGGCGCGAAGTGCTTGCCCTGTTTCGTCGCAGGACCAACTTGTCTCTTCAGGCCAAATCTCTTACCCGGGTCGCGGAGATCACGGATGCACCCGCCCATGCCCCTGTGGCGGCATGGGGCAAAAATGCCAAGCTGGTGCGGGACAACCTGCTTTCGGCCCTGGCGTGGAAGTCCACTGACGTGCAGAACCTGCGGGAGATGGCCAAGAACGGCCAGGACCCCATAGCCTCACTTGGCTACGACGGCCCCTTGGCCCCACTGTCGCTGTCCCGCCAGAATCTTTCGGACTATTTCAAGGAGCAGGTGGCGGTTGTTACCAACCCGGCCATCGATCAGGAACGTGAGTCGGAACACTTCTCCACGCGGGTCTATGTCGGCCCGCGTCCCACTTTGCGCGGTGCTCCCCAACCGGCGCTGGAGCTGGCAGTTCCGCTGCTTCTCGGCGGCAGGAACACATCCGGCGAAAGCGGTCTTGCCGGAGAATTCGGTACCTGCACCCTGGAGGCCTTGCTGACCCATTCCGGGCGGGGACGGAGCCGTGTTCTCTCCTGCTCCCTGGAACGGAACGAATCGCTTCGGCAGGCACTGGCCCGGCTGACAGACGAAGCTCTGGCCGCTGTCCGTCGCGGGGTGCGCCTGCTGCTGCTGGATGATTGCGCCGCTTTTTCAGCCCATCATGATTTCCTCGATCCGTTCCTGGTTGTGGCAGTACTCCATAAAGCACTCAAGGAGCAAGTCGTTGACAGCGGCGAGAGCCTGCGCCGCAAAGTTGCCATAGTTGTCCGCTCCGGAGCGCTCCGTAATCTGCACGACTTGATCTTTGCCCTTGGCATGGGTGCCGATATCCTTTGTCCCTACCTGATGTGGGAACAGGCCGGGGAGTACGAGAACGGTGTACACAACCTCCTGTCCGTACTGGGCAAAGGGTTGGAAAAGGTGATCTCCACCATGGGAACCCATGAGATCGGCGGCTACGGCAAGTATTTTGCTTCGATCGGCCTGTGCAGCCACCTGGCTGCAATCTTCGAAACTCCCAATTTTTGCGGCTCGGGCAAGGGTGGCCTTACCCTGGAGCGCCTTGAGGCGGAAAACAGGAGCCGCCGGGCCGTGGCACGAAGCAGGGAGAAGCAGCCGGTGCCGGTGCAGTTCCGCCTTTATCCGCGCATCTGGAAGATGGTGGGGCAGGTGGCCAAGATGGAGGAGACCTATGCCGATCTGTCGCGGCTTATCCAGCAGCTTGAATCGGACAATCCTTTGGCCATCCGGCATCTGATCGATCTGCGTTATCAGGAAGAGTTGACCGTTGATCCGGAGGACGTGGACACCACGGTTGGTGAGCATGATCTGCCGATCCTGTTTTCGGCCATGAGCTTCGGGTCCCAGGGTGAGACACCATTCAGAATCTATGCCGAAGCGGCCCGGCGGCTTAATATTGTCTGCATGAACGGCGAGGGTGGTGAGATCGCCGACATGTTGGGGGCATACCGCAGGAACCGCGGCCAGCAGATCGCTTCGGGCCGTTTCGGGGTCTCCATGGAATTTCTCAACTCCGCCGATATCCTTGAGATCAAGGTCGGCCAGGGGGCCAAGCCTGGTGAGGGAGGACACCTGCCGGGCTTCAAGGTGACGGAAAAAATCGCAGCCGCCCGCCATGCAACACCGGGGGTGTCGCTCATATCCCCCTCCAACAATCACGACATCTATTCGATCGAGGATCTGGCCCAGATTATCGAAGAGTTGCGCACTGCCAACCCGAACGCCCGCATCTCGGTCAAGGTTCCGGCAGTCGCCGGGATTGCCACCATTGCCCTGGGAATCGCCAAGGCCGGCGCCGATATCATCACCATCAGCGGCTACGATGGCGGTACCGGCGCAGCCCGTAAACATGCCATCAAATTTGTCGGGCTGCCGGCCGAGATCGGGGTTCGCGAGGCCCACCGGGCATTGGTCGAAGCCGGCATGCGGGAAAAGGTCGAACTTTGGGCCGATGGCGGCGCCCGCACCGGACGGGACGTGATCAAGCTGATGTTGCTGGGCGCCAACCGGGTCGGTTTCGGCACCATGGCCATGGTAATCATCGGTTGCACTGCCTGCCGCGGTTGCCACCTGGGCACCTGCCACGTCGGCATTGCCACCCAGATCGAGACCGTCGAAGAGGCCGAACAGCGTGGGCTCAAGCGCTTTGTCCCCAGGGTGCTGGAAAACGGCGTCATCTATGAGACCACCTTCTTTAGGGGCATGGCGCGCGAGATCAGGATCCTGACCGCCAAGCTGGGTTTCCGCCGGACCCAGGACCTGGTTGGGCAAGCCGGCTATCTGGTTCAGAACCGCGGCTTGGACCGGTTGGACCTGACCGATCTGCTGGCCCCTGCGGCAGCCCTGGCGACATCCAATGTCGAGAACGATGTCCGAATTATTCGTAAGCCGCTGAACTACCTGACGTCGCTTATTTCCGGTCTGGTGGCCGATGCCTTTGAGGGCGGCGAGGACCGGGTCCGTTATGATGATGACAATGCCACCAGTTCCGACAGGGCCATTGGCACCCACTTGGCCGGCACCATGATGCGCGGCCAGCAGCAGGGTCGTTTTTCATCTTCCTGCAGTACGCTGCTGCATTTTCACCGTGACTCGATCCCCGGTAACGGTCTGGGAGCATTTACCATACCGCGGATCGCCATTCGCGTCGAAGGTGGTGCCCAGGATGGAGTGGGCAAGTCGACCAGCGGCGGCAAGATCGTCATCCTCAAGGGGGAAAACCGCAACGGTTTGCGAGTTGGCGGATCAGTGGGCAAGGGCCTGGCCTATGGTGCCCAGGGCGGCACCTTTATCGTCCAGGGGGATGCCGACAGCCGTGCCTGTATCCGGCTGTCCGGAGCGGATGTGGTGCTTGGAGGCAGAATCCGGACCGGGATTGACGACAGCCATGGGAACCTGGCGGGTCGGGCCAACCTCAAGGGCTTTGCCTGCGAATACATGACTGCCGGTCGGGTCGTCATTCTGGGTGACCCCGGTCCATGGCTCTGTTCGGGCATGACCGGCGGCTGTGTTTACTGCCACTTGGATATCGAAATGGGATTCGACCGGGAGGCCTTGAGGAGGCGTCTGGCCAGTGGCACCGGGTTACATGTCCTGGACCCGGATGAGGATGATGTCATGCAATTGCAGGAACTGCTTGGCAAGTACCATCGCGAACTGCTCCACTCCCATCAGGAAGCCGAAGCGGATTGGCTGGCCGGTGTCATGGCCCGTTGCCGAAGTTGTTTTGTCAAAATCATGCCGGAAAGAAGCGGAGAGCTGTTGCGCAGTACGGAATAATCGGACAACTTTTTTTGATAGTATAATATATTGAAATTAAATGGATTTAAATTTTAATCTTTTAATATCTTTCATCCTTGGCCATCTTGTGATAATAAGCTATCCAATCCTTATTATGATGTGAAATTTTTAATAAAATAAGCTTTAATTGTATTTTGGTCCTCTGCTTGCTATAGAACTGTATACGCTATGTTGCCGGATGGTTTGATAAGCGAACTGTGATTTGCCCGCTATGGCGGGAAATTCTTGTAAAAGAGGGAATATATGATGATGCAGAGATTATTTACCTGGAAAAAATTGTTGTCGGGTTTGGTGGTTGTCATGGCCTTTGCGGGTATAGCTATGGCAGCTCCGCAGGGGAGCAAGATAGCGACGGTAACGATACCGCCGGCTCCTGATCAATATGCAAGCGAGCCGCAACCGCTTACTGCGTCCCAATGTGGACAATGCCACGTCGGTCCGTTCAACAACCTCAAGGACGACGGTGGTCGGCACCGTTTTGCCTGCCAGAAATGCCACAATGTGTTTCATGCGTACAATCCTCGTAAACAGAACTGGGATGCAATAATGCCCAAGTGCGCCTCTTGCCATCAAAAACCCCACGGCGCAAAAATCACGGACTGCGCAGCTTGTCATACCAATCCCCATGCTCCTAAAAAGATCGGTTCAACCAGCCAGCTCGCAATTGCCTGCTTTGATTGCCATGCTCCGGTTCGCGAAGAACTCCTGAAATTCCCGAGCAAACACACCAAGCTCGCATGTACGGTATGTCACACTTCTCACGGCTATATTCCATCCTGCCTGACCTGCCACAAACCACATACACCCGGACAGCCGCTGGCATCCTGCAAGGCTTGCCATCCGGTGCACCGCCCGCTCCAGATTACCTATGGAAAAGATGTGCCGTCAGCAACATGCGGCGCCTGCCATAGCAAGGTATTCAATGTTTGGCAACATGGTACCAGCAAGCATAAGAACGTTGCCTGTGTTGCTTGCCACAAGGATAAGCACCGTTTTGTACCGCAATGCACCAGCTGTCATGGCAAACCTCATCAACAGGTGATCCATGATAAGTTCCCGCGCTGCCTCACTTGCCACATCGATGTCCATGATCTGCCGGTCATGCCGTCGCAAAAAAAATAAGCACGTAAGGAATCAGCGGTTCGGCCGGGGTGAATCAGGCAGGCTGACGGTTCCTTATCATCACGACCTGTAAAAACAACAAGAGGCCTGCGGCGTAATGCCGCAGGCCTCTTGTTGTTTGAGTATGGATGGTGGCTTGATGCGCTTCAACAGCAAGTGGAGTGTGAAGTCCCGAGTGTCAGGTTTGCTGGTCGGACTCAAGTTCCTGGTAAACCTTTTTAGCGCATTCCGGGCAGATGCTATGGCTGAAGAGTACGTCGGAATGATCGCTTATGAATATTTCCACTTGGTTCCAATAGCCCTTGTCATCGCGTATTTTCTTGCAGCTGGAACAGATTGGCAGCAAACCGCTCATTGTCTTGAGATTGGCAAGGGCCTCCGTAAGTTCGGTAATTAATGTTTCGCGCTCCTCATCGGCTTTTTTGCGTTCGCTGATGTCCCTTGCCACACCATGGTAGCCGATTATATCGCCGTTCTCGTCACGTATGGGCGACGAGAGCACTTCTCCCCAGATAGTACTCCCATCTTTACATATCAAGGGCATTTCATAACGGCTGAGACCGGTTTTTATGCCTGCGTTTTCCTGTGCAATGCGATGCGATTGCCTCTCAAGTAGCAGTGAAACATTTTCCGGATGCATAAGGTTGGCTAAAGGTTGCCCTATGACCTCGTCACGGGTGAAACCGCGCAACTTTTCATCGGCCGGGTTAATGTAGTTGATGCGGTAATCGTTTCCCAGTCTCCAGATGATATCGGCAGAGTTGTCGGCAAGAAAACGGTACTCTTCCTCGCTTTTGCGGAGTTCCTGCTCCCTTGCGTCTAGTTTGCCAGCCATTTCTTCGAGTGAACGGCCAAGTTTGCCAAGTTCACCTCCTGCAACGTAATCTGAAATGCCAATATTGAAGTTGCCATTGGCAAAAGATTTTGCTGCTTCCTCCATTTTGCTGATTCTGTTCGCAAAACTGTATTTACCAATAATAAAGGTTAGGATGATAGAGATCAGAAGAAACGGCGAAAGCAGCGCAACGCTGTGGTATAGCTCATAATCCGCCCTTTCAAGCGTGGACTTTAAAGGAATGCTTACGGATATGGAAAGGTAAGGAAATTGTTCGTCTTTCAAGCGCAGCTTCTGGAAGGAGATTATCTGTTTTTGTCCGCTCATGCCGGGGTCAATATAGGATTCGCTGACCGGACCATTGACAATTTTGAGCAGAATGTCTTCCGGGGCCTTTTTGCCGGTTAACTCAGGATTTTGATTGCTGTCGATGACAATCCCGTTGTGATCGTAGATGGTGAAGATTGCGCCGGCAGGTAAGCCGGATTGCCGCAGCAATTCATTGAAATGCTGAAAATTGATATTGAGCGCAATGACGTCTCCCACCGAACCTTTTGAGTCAATAATCGGGTAGCCGAAACCGATGGTCTGTTTTGTCGAGATTTTGCCGACGACGTATTCCCCCGATGAGAACCTATGTGTCATCAAGGCGTTCTGATAGGTACGCATGTTCTTCAATGAAAACTTGATGGATGTTGGCAAGGCGGATGCCCAGACATCACCGTTTTTGTCGGTAATGACGATATTGGCGAATTGTGGGTTGAGTTTCAGGACATCGGCAAGGATTTTGTCGACGGCACCTTTGTTGTGCTGTTTCACTTGCGGCAATTGGGACAGGACCGTTACCAGTTGCTGGGCCGCATTAGTCAAATTCTGCTGATCCGAGGCGATTCCATAGGCCAGATTTCTGGTTTCTTCGATCCCTTTTTGAATGGCCTCGTTTCGTTCATGCAGACCGAAATGAATAATCAGCATGATTGCGGGCAAGGTAAGAAGGGCAGTAACCAGGAGCAGATGGGACCGTAATGACAGCGATAGAAAATATTTGCGTAATATTGGCGCCATATGACCTTCTTCTTTGTTTGTACAGCGTTAGTGAAAACTTTTATTGGTTTAAAAATACCATTTTTATCGGGTATTAGAAAGCGTAATAATATTAGACTTTTCTGTTCTTTGTGCCCTTGCTTACCTTGACAACTTCAAATTTGATTTTATAAGAATAACCTAGTGGTCTACACACTTTGCCAGGGGAGGTGATAATGCTCCGTAAGGTGAGAATTTAACTGGCAGTCGGTCCAACTGGTGGGCACTAACAGCATTTTATTAATTGAATAGCCACTCGGTAAAAGGAGGAAACTATGCCTGAAACAAAGAAGCTTTTAGTTGCATTTGACGGTTCTCCACCATCCCGGAAAGCATTCGATTTCGCTTTGGAGCTGGCAACCACAAGTACCGGCATAACATACGAAATAACAGCGCTTTCCGTGGTCCATTTGGCTGAACAGATAGACGTGCCCATGAATATAGAGCCGATCATCAACGCAGCCAAGGCACAGTACGAGAAACAGTTGACACAACTTCAGGAAATAGCCAAATCTAAAGGAGTTACGATCATGGCCGAGATAGTTACCGGGCATCCGGCCGATGATCTCATAGAATTTGCATTAAAAAATCGATGCAGCATGATCATTATGGGGCAGCGTGGGAAATCCAGGATTCCAAAGTGGCTCATGGGCTCGGTATCACAGCAGGTTGCCAACCATGCACCTTGTTCGGTGGTGATTGTGAAATAACCACAGTGGTCGGTCAGTGTTAATTGAGCCGGGGACCTTAGGGAAACTCGGCTTTTTTTGTGTTTTACCAATTCCGTAGGGAGTTTAATCCGCTTTAGCGCTAAAAATGATTGAATTTCATTAGTATAATCAAGTAAATTGCAAGCAAGCTTTCGCATTGGCTAACTTCTGCGCCACCTTGGAATGTGACCCGGAAGCATTTGTCCTCAAGGGGGAATGAAACATGTATTCAATCGATAATGTCGGTAGAAACACGATTGCAATGGTCCTTGCCGGAGGAAAGGGCGAACGCCTGAGCCCGCTTACCTTGAGAAGACCGAAACCGAGCGTGGCGTTTGGAGGCAAGTACAAGATCATTGATTTCGTTCTCAGCAACCTGTTTAATTCAGGAATCAAGAAGGTATACATCCTGACTCAGTATCGGGCATATTCGCTGACCAAGCATATCAGGGAGTCCTGGGGCAAATGGACCGGTCTGGGAGAATTCTATGTTGCCATATCCCCGGAAACAAGCAGCGAAAGCGAAGAGTGGTTCAAAGGCACCGCCGATGCGATATTGCAGTATTTGAGATTCGTGGAATCCTCGGACGCGGATTACGTTGCGATTTTCGGCGGCGATCACATATATAAGATGGATATCAGCCAGATGATAAATTATCACCGCATGTGCAGGGCCGATGTCACCCTGGCAGCACTGGAGGTGCCGGTAGAAGATGCAAAAAGATTCGGGGTGTTCTCGGTCGATGACGATTTAAGGGTAACGGCATTTGTCGAAAAATCTCAGAACCCGGTAACGATCCCGGGTAGGGATACCTGTTTTGCATCAATGGGCAATTACATTTTCTCCACCAAGAAGCTCATCGAGGTGTTGCAGGAAGGCAAGAAAAGGCACGAGAATCTCGATTTTGGTCACCATGTTATTCCCATGATGCTTGAAAATAATGATAAGGTGTTTGCCTACAACTTTAACGATAATCTCATACCGGGCATGAAACCTGAGGAAAAGGGCTATTGGAAGGATGTCGGCACCATCGACTCGTATTATGAGGCCAATATGGATCTCATACACGTGTCACCCCAATTGAACCTGTATAATTACAAGTGGCCCATACTCACCAATCAAGGCAATCTCCCGCCGGCAAAAACCGTCTTTGATGAGGGTGAGCGAAGGGGCCAGAATATCGACTCATATGTGTGTGCCGGCTGCATAACCAGCGGCGGTACCGTGCTGAGATCCATTATAGGACCGCGCAGCAAGGTTAACAGTTACAGCCTTGTGGAAGACTCGATCCTGTTTGAGAATGTTACAATCGGCCGGTACGCAAAGATCAGAAAGACGATAATCGACAAAAATATCATTATCCCTGACAATGCCATAATAGGATATGACCACGAAGAGGATAAGCGTAAAGGCTATACGGTTACCGAGTCAGGAATCGTGGTTGTGTCCAGCGCGAGCTGAAGGTATTGTTGTTTGCTTAGATGCTGGTTCTGTACTCGCTGATATTCCGCAGGAAATTTTTATTTGAAAGGAATGCAAAATGCTGCTCGCAGTGCACCCGGAACTTCCCCAGCCCCGTCATATCGAACGCATAGTCCGGATTTTGCGTGACGGTGGGGTGATTGCCTATCCTACAGACACCACATATGGCATAGGTTGTTCCATATTCAACAAAAAAGGAATCGAGCGCATTTATCAAATGAAACATCGTGACCGGAAAAAGCCGTTCTCCTTCATCTGTCCCAGCTTGTCGGAAGTGACCCGCTATGCCAGGGTCAGCAATTTTGCTTTCAAAATACTCAAGCGCTATCTTCCCGGCCCCTATACCTTTGTGCTGGAGGCCACCCGCGATGTGCCGGACCTGCTGTTGACCCGTCAGAAAACCGCAGGCATACGCATTCCGGACAACAGAATCTGTCTCGATATTGTGCAGATGCTGGGTAATCCGATTATCACAACCAGTGCCAACCTGACCGGCGAGGAGCCTGTCGGTAACCCGGAATTGATCGATTTGAACTTCGGCAACCAGCTGGATCTGGTGGTTGACGGAGGTGTCCTTACAACAGACGTGAGTTCGGTAGTGAGCCTGGTCAGGGATGTTCCGGAGATACTGAGGCCTGGAATCGGAGATCTGTCATGGTGCTCTTGAGACCGGTTTTAGGAGGAGGCCCTGATGCGTAAGCGTTCAGTCCGCAATGGCATGCGTTTTATCCTGGCCGCATTGCTTATGATAATCCTGGCAAGTTTTTATCATGCCGGTATGGCCGATCTTCTAGGGCTCTCCATTCGTTCCGAAGAGCGTTTATACAGCCTCGGAATCTTTTGGGCCGCAGCCATAGGAGGTTACGGGGCCGTGATGTCGGTGTTCGGTTTTATCCTGCCCGGAAACGCCCGCGATACGGGGGTCCGCTTGCTGCCGCTTTTTCTGCTGATTATGACTGCGGTCATGTTTTTCTTCTTTCTGCTGGCAACGTCCCTGAATGAGCCGCCCCGTCCTGAAAGGCTCAGCCCTGGCCAGACAATCACGATTTGAGAGGAGATAATTCATGAATTCCGACGACAGCGCTGTCCTGTTGGGCCTTCTCGAACGGAGCAACGAAGAGTTGTCATCAATGATCGAGATTGGTAAGGCGCTGACTTCGAGCCTGGATGTCCATGAAGTCCTGGCATCGATCATGAAACAGGTGGACCGCCTGATCAAGCCGAAGGCTTGGTCTCTTTTGCTCATTGATGAGGCAACCGGCGATCTTACCTTTGAGATAGCCGTATCACCCGTGGCCGAACATCTGAAGGGGGTCAAGCTTGCCATGGGAGAAGGGATTGCCGGTTGGGTCGCTTTGCACGGCAAGCCACTGTTGATCTCGGATGTGCGCGAAGATTCACGGTTTTCAGGACACATGGATGAGGAACTGTCTTTCATTACCCGGTCCATCGTCTGTGTACCTTTAAAGATCAAGGAAAGGATCATTGGCGTCATAGAACTGATCAACAGCCTGGACGAGCTGGTTTTCAACGATGCCGACATGGCTATCCTGTCCGCCATTGCCGACTTTGCCGCCATTGCTCTGGAAAATGCCCGCAACTATGATAGAATCAATGAACTTGTCATCACCGACGACCTGACCGGACTTTATAATTCGCGTCACTTCAAAAAGCTGATAGATTATGAAATCACGCGCGCCAAGAGGTATAATACCGAACTGTCACTGGTTTTCCTGGATCTGGACCATTTGAAATCCATCAACGACACCCATGGACATCTGGTGGGCAGCAGGATGCTGAGTGAATTTGGCAGGCTGATCGGGAAGAATATCCGTACCAGCGACATGGCTGCCCGATACGGAGGCGATGAATTTACGATTATCTTGCCCCAGACCGGAAAGGCGGATGCGCTGGCAATGTCTAGCAAGCTGCTTGCCCTGATGCAGAATACCGAGTTTTATTCCGATGACAATATACCTATACATCTCACTGCCAGTTTTGGTGTGGCCACTTTCCCACGGGATGCCGAAACCAGGGTCGAATTGATTCGTGCGTCTGACGTAGCCATGTATGATGCAAAACAGTCGGGAAGGGCTGCTGTCAGAGGGTTTGAGCGCTATAATACACAATACAAATCAGCAATGGAATGAAAAATCTTGACTTGTGCGCAGTACAATTGTACGTTTTTCTTAAGATAAGCATTTATGTCAGGAGATAATCATGAAAACCGAAACGCCAGCAATAGAAACCCTGCTGCTTCATGCCGGACAATCACCGGATTCCGCAAGCCTGTCCCGAGCGGTGCCTATCTATCAGACTTCGTCCTATGTATTCAAGAGTTCGGAGCATGCCGCCAACCTGTTCGGACTGAAGGAATTCGGCAACATCTATACTCGCCTCATGAATCCTACAACCGATGTGCTGGAACAGCGTCTGGCAGCCCTTGATGGCGGGGTAGGTGCGTTGGCCGTGGCGTCGGGGCAGGCTGCCATTACCTATGCCGTGCTCAACATCGCCCAAGCGGGCCAGAATATTGTCTCCACCAGTTACCTGTATGGCGGGACCTATACCTTGTTCCACTACACCCTGCCGAAATTCGGCATTACGGTAAAATTCGTCGATACCTCAGATCCGGAGAATGTCAGGAAGGCAATTGACGGGAATACCCGCCTCGTTTACATGGAATCGGTCGGGAATCCCAAGAATAATGTGGATGATTTCGAAGCCATTGGCCGTATTACGAGGGAGGCCGGCATACCGTTCGTGGTGGATAATACCGTGACCACACCCTATCTGTTCAAGCCGCTGGAACACGGTGCCGACATAGTGGTTTACTCCCTGACCAAGTTTATCGGCGGACATGGCACCAGCATCGGCGGTGCTGTGGTAGATGGCGGCCGGTTCCCTTGGGACAACGGCAAATTCCCGGAATTCACCGAACCTGATCCGGCCTATCATGGCCTCAAATTCTGGGAGGCCCTGGGCAACCTGTCTTACATCCTCAAAATGAGGGTCACTTTATTGCGCGATACCGGCGCTTGCCTGTCGCCCTTCAATGCCTTCCAATTCATCCAAGGTTTGGAAACCCTGCATGTAAGGATGCCCCGTCATGTGGAAAATGCCCGGGCCGTTGCTGCTTGGCTGGAGAAACATCCGCTGGTGGCCTGGGTCAATTATCCCGGCCTTGCCAGCCACAAGGACCATGGGCGGGCCAGAAAATACCTGCCCAAAGGGGAGGGGGCCATAATCGGCTTCGGTATCAAGGGGGGGCTCGCGGCAGGCAAGTCGTTCATCGATAACGTAAAGCTTCTTTCCCATGTGGCTAATATCGGTGATGCCAAGTCGCTTGTGATACATCCGGCCTCGACCACGCATCAGCAGCTATCCGAGGAGGAGCAGGTTTCTTCGGGGGTGACGCCCGACTTTATCCGCCTGTCCATCGGGTTGGAAAGTTGCGACGACATCATAGCCGATATCCAACAGGCGCTTGAAGCTTCGCAAAGATAATATTACCAATATACGGAGATACCATGTACAAACTTACCATTCGCACAAGTTTTGCCGCAGCCCACAACCTTATCAACTATCAGGGAGACTGCGAGAACCTGCATGGTCACAATTGGAAGGTGGATGTCACGGTAACGGCCCGAGAGCTCGACAAGGCCGGGCTCGGCATCGACTTCAAGGTTCTGAAGAGCGAAGCAGGGGTCATCATCAAAGAGTTGGATCACAAATATCTCAACGAGAACCCCGCGTTTCAGAACATTTCCCCCTCTTCGGAATACATTTCCCGTTACTTGTACCACCGTTTGTCGGAACGGTTGAACAACGACAATATCAAGGTTGAATCAGTGGCAGTATGGGAATCTGATAATGCATCGGCCTGTTATTATGAATGATTGCGGTTATGTCAGCGAGATTTTTTCGTCGATCCAGGGTGAGGGGTACCTGGCTGGAAGGCGTCAGATATTTATCCGTTTGACTGACTGTAATCTTGACTGTAAATACTGCGATACAGACCACGCAAAGAGTGATTTTTGTCGGGTGGAGACCAAGCCTGGCGCTGCCGAGTTTCGCCTCCTCAAACAACCTCTCGCGGTGGGGCAGATCCATGGAATCATTGCCGACTGGATGACCACGTTGCCCGGAGCACACCATTCGATCAGCATCACCGGCGGCGAACCGCTGCTCTCCGCCGACCTGCTCAAGTCTTGGCTCCCGGATTTGCGCGGTCTGCTCCCCATCCACCTGGAAACCAACGGTACCATGTACATTGCTCTGGAACAGGTTATTCAGTATGTGGATTACATCAGCATGGACATGAAGCTGCCCTCGACATCGGGCTGTACCGAAAATCTCTGGGATTTACATCGGCTCTTCCTGCAAACCGCCCATGCTCGCGATGTATCGGTAAAAATCGTGGTGGGTGACGAAACGGACTTGGGAGAGATAAATCAGACCTGCAACATCATCGAAGCGGTGGACAGTACCATTCCTCTATTTATCCAGCCCATAACCCTTGCAGACGGTATGATCGGCATAAAAGCGGGCCATCTGATGCGCTTGCAGGAACTTGCGTCGAGCATGTTGCCGGATGTGAGGGTGATACCGCAGATGCACAAATTGTTGGGGGCTTTGTAGGTTTCGGCGCACAACGTTAACCTGTGATGAACTGATTAGGCTTATTTCACCAGCACCTTCCTCATGTTTATCTTGCCTGACCTCACCTTTACATAACCATCAAATATTGTTTCACCTGTAATGCCAGTATAGCCGGCATCATATCCACCCTCAACAGTGGCCGTGATCGCCCGGGCCGCCAGCAGGGTGCCTGTCAAGGCGCCGTTTTTGAGCCGGATCACTGAGCCGTCGGCGGCATTGTCATAGGCATCCTGCAGTGTCTGGTAGCAGGAGGATGGATAATTGATGCAGACCGGCGGTGTCAGCTGAAATGTCGCTTTGACATTCTTGTCTGTTGTCATAGTGAGAACGCAGTTGCCGCTGGTATTGGTACAGTCGCCACTCCAGCCGGCAAATATGGAGCTGGTGCCGGGCGTAGGCATGAGGGTAACAACAGTATCGGTCGGAAAACCCTTGATGCACAGGCTGCCGGAGCAGTTAATGTTT
>MTLD01004020.1_pt2 | contig 14843 bp, 11 predicted proteins | sample 1982471 | NCBI WGS metagenome assembly MTLD01 (sample SAMN05712604, study PRJNA340218) | biofilm metagenome | isolation source: sample SPM anode biofilm adapted to -50 mV | place: USA | collected 2012-02-03
ATCTGCTACGGCATCATCGCCCTTTCGACCGACTACGACTGCTGGCATGATTCGCACGACGATGTGACGGTCGAAGCGATTATCCAGATCATCCACCAGAACGTGGCCATGGCCAAGGACATCATCCGCCATGCTGTGGCGGAAATCGGCGGCGAGCGGAGCTGCCCCTGCGCCAGCGCCATGCAGTACGCCATCATCACGGACCGCTCGGTTATTCCCGAGGCGGTCAGGCAAAAACTGGAACCGATTGTCGGCAGGTATCTGTAAACCGATAAATGCAACAAACTGAAAAAGGCTGGCACCATTGGTGTCAGCCTTTTTTGCGATACGAAATGTCTGCGGTCGTTTAGAAGAGTGTTCCGATCACACTGCCGATGACCGAGATCGGTCCGGTGTCCTGCAATCCTTCCATCGCCTTTTCAGTCTTCTTGAGAGTTGTAAGGGCGTCGCGGTAGAGTTTGTCGTCATTGACCATTTTACCGATCGTCCCTTCGCCGCTGTTGATTTTGCGGGTAATTTCATTCAGGTTGGCCACCGTTTGGCGCAGTTCGTTGTAGAGGGCCGGGTCATTGACCAGCTTGCCGGCTGTTCCTTCGCCGCTGTTGATGCGCTTGGCGATCTCGTTGAAGTTTTTCATGCTGTCGTCCATCCCTTTGACCGCCGCAAAGGCACTGTTGTACAGCTCATCTTCGTTCAGCAGTTTGCCGAGGGTGCCTTCTCCTCGCTCCAGCCTGGCGCTGACTTCCTTGAGGCTGCCGGTTAGGGCGGCGGCGTTTTTGTAGAGGGTCTTGTCATTCAGAAGCATGGCCAGGGAACCATCGCCCCGGTCGAGTTTGGCGGTGATGCTGGAGAGGTTGGTCATGGAGTCGTGGATGGCGTTACTGTTTTGATCCAGCATGGCTGCTATCTTGCCCATGACTTCGTTCTGGTTGCGGTTCAGGTCGATGATCAGTTGCTTGGCATCTTTGGTCAGCCCGCCGATGTTATCCAGCAGGGCGTCAACACTGGCGGAATCCGAGTTTTTAACGGTGCTGCCCGCCGGCAGGTCCGGGCTGGACGGGGTGCCGAACGAAAGGCCCAGGAATTGTCCCCCCAGCATGCTGGACATGCGGATTCCGGCGGTTGTGTCCTGTTTGATCTTTGTGCCGGGAGTTACTTCGAAGTCAACCCTGACCTTGTCATCCAAAACGGAAATTTTGGTGATGGAGCCGACTTCCACTCCGGCCAACCTGACAATGTCTCCGACTTTCAGGCCGGTAGATGACGGAAGCATTACCTTGTAGGGCGTTCCGCGATCAAAGATTTTCCAGTGGTTGCCGACCTCCAGCATGATACCGAACAGGATCAGGCTCAATACGAAAAACAGGCCGACTTTTGCTTCTTGTGACAGTTTCATGCTGCCATCTCCCAACGCTACGCAAGATGCGTCATTATACCCAACCGGCGGAGCTTGGCAATCATATTGTGTTTTTGCGATGTTCCGGCTATTCTGGCATGGTTTACGGAAAGGGGCCAACAGATGATTTCTTTTGAGGAAGCGCGCAGCACCATTCTTTCAAGTGTCAATGTCTGCGGGGTGGAACGTGTGCCGCTGCTGGATGCCGTCGGCCGGATCCTGGCGGAAGATGTGACAGCCCCCTGGAATATGCCGCTCTGGGACAACTCGGCCATGGACGGCTATGCCGTCCGGAGTGCCGATTGCTCCAAAATCCCCTGCCAGCTGGTCGTGACCGGATTTCTACCGGCGGGAGCCAGGGCTGACGGCATCACGGTTGAAGCCGGATCTGCTGTCAGGATAATGACCGGCGCGCCGACTCCGTTCGGCTGTGATGCGGTCGTGCCGGTTGAGGAAACCGATGACGGTCAGCAGCTGGTGACGCTGAATGAAAAGGTGGAAAAAGGTCAGCATGTCCGCCTTTGCGGGGAGGATGTGCAGGCCGGTGTAGCCTTTGTCAGAGCAGGTGCGCTGATCCGCCCGCCGGAAGTCAACATGCTGGCAACCTTCGGCATGGCGATGGTGCCGGTTTATCGTCGTCCGGTCGTGGCGATACTCTCCACCGGTGATGAACTGATCGAGCTTGGCAAAACACCGGGGCCGGGCGAGATCATCAACAGCAATGCATTGTCGCTGGCGGCCGCAGTGCGGGAAACGGGCGCCATTCCAAGAATCATCGGCATAGCCCGTGACAATCTCGGCAGCCACCGGGAACTGTTGCTGGAAGGGCTCAAGGCCGATGTCCTGATCACCTCGGCCGGAGTTTCGGCCGGAGATTGCGACTTCGTCCGGGATGTGCTGGAAGAGCTGGGCGCAAGGCAGCTGTTCTGGAAGGTGGGTGTCAAACCGGGCGGCCCAACCGCTTTTGCACTGCATGGAACGATTCCGGTCTTTTCCTTGCCGGGCAATCCGGTGTCAACCATGATGACTTTTGAGGAATTTGCCAGACCGGCTCTTTTGAAGATGATGGGGCACCAACGGGTGCTGCGCCCGCTCTTCAAAGCGGTGCTGTGCGAGGAGGTCAGGAAAAAAGCTGGCAAGGTCCAGATCGTGCGGGTCCGACTGGAACGGGACGGCAAGCGCTGGCTGGCGTCTTCGGCCGGCAACCAGCAGACGGCAATTCTGAAAACGATGGTTGATGCAGCGGCATTGGCGATTCTGCCGGCCGACAGCACCGTTTTTGCGGCCGGTGAAGAGGTTGATGTGCATTTCTACGGCAGCCATATTGACTTGATCTGAGAACCAGGGAAAAACGAGGGGATCCAATGAGCAACGATTATCTTGGCGCGCATATGTCAATTTCCGGCGGCCTGCATCTGGCCATTGACCGGGCCGTTACCGCCGGTTGCGGGGTAATGCAGATTTTTACCCGCAACTCCAACCAGTGGAAGGGGAAACCGGTCAGCGAAGCCGATGCCGCCCTGTTCCGGCAAAAATTTGCCGCATCGGGGCTGCATGAAGTCATATCCCACGACATCTACCTGATCAACCTGGCCGCACCGCCGGGCGACACACGCGACAAAAGTCTGGCCGCCTTTCGGGACGAGCTGGAAACCTGCGCCCGCCTCGGGATCGGCAAGGTTGTCATGCATCCCGGATCGCACCTGACTGACTCTCCGCAGGTCGGCCTGGAGCGGGTTGTCACCGCTTTTGACCAGCTGTTTGATGAGGTGCCGCAATTCGAGGGGAAGGTTTTGATCGAAACGACCGCCGGACAGGGGAGCAATCTGGGGAGGACTTTTGAGGAACTGGCCGCGATCATCAATAATTCGCGTTTTCCGGATAAATTTGCGGTCTGCTTCGATACCTGCCATACCTTTGCGGCTGGCTACGATACCGCAACAGAAGCGGGTTACCGTGATACAATGGAGCAGTTTGAGAAACTGATCGGCCTGGAACGGCTGCAATGTTTCCACTTCAATGATTCAAAAAAAGGACTCGGCTCGCGGGTTGACCGTCACGAGCACATCGGGCAGGGGGCGCTGGGACTTAATCCGTTCCGCTTCATACTCAATGACCCCCGTTTCACCAACATTCCAAAAATCCTGGAAACCCCCAAGGGTGACGGCGAGGATATGGATCTTGTTAATCTGGCGCTGCTGCGGGGGTTGGTTGGCTAGCCCTGTAACGGAACTGCTAAAACAGCTTCAGATTTTCCAGCCCCTTCAGCGGCTGATTGCTGAAGGATTGCCGCTCCGCTTTGGGCGCCGGGGTTGAAACGGCCTCCTCATAGTGTGGTTGACAGGTTTCATCCTGCAAACAGTTGAATTCCTGATCTTCACCCATTCCGTTGCATTTAAAATAATAACGGTCATAAAGCCGGTGATGGGCGCTCCAGCGCGAAGTTGAGGCGCTTTCTTTGGCAATATGGGTCTGGATACCGTTGATCTTGGAATCCATGTCGTCCAGATAGTTCAAGACAGTTGCCTCAACGGTCTTCGGGCGCTTGGGGGAACCGTATTCGTACTGGCCGTGGTGCGACAGAAGCATATGTTTCAACAGCATACCCAGCTCCTTCGGGAAACCATCCACCTGGCGAATCTTTTCCTCGACCAGCTCCACTCCAATGGTGATATGTCCCAGAAGTTTGCCGACGTCGGTGTAATCAATCGCCCTCTCAAAGCTCATTTCGTGGATTTTGCCGACATCGTGCAGCAGTGCGCCGGTCGTCAGCAGATCAACATTGATCCCCTGGTAAAGCGGAGTGATGACCTTGACCAGCTTGACCAGCGCCAGAGAATGTTCCAGCAATCCGCCCAGATAAACGTGGTGCATCCCCTTGGCGGCCGGAGCGGCGCAGTATTGCTTCATGAACGGCTCGTCGGACAAAAAAGCCTGCATCAGTCCGCGCAGGTGCGGATTGACAAGGGCGGCAACCACATCGGCGAGTTCCTGGCGCATCTCGTCAATGCTGCGGGGCGATACCGGCAGAAAATCGGACAGGGAAACTTCCTCTTCCGCCAGCCTGCCGATCTCGGCAATTACCACCTGCATTTTGTTCATGTAGACGGAGGCCTTGCCTCTGACGTTGACGAAATCATCCTTGTCGAACTGCTTGTCCAACAGCTCGACGTTGTCCCAGAGTTTGGCTTCGATATCTCCGCTTTTGTCCATCAGGCGCAGGTTCATGTACGGTTTTCCGTTTTTGGCCATGGCCATGATTTTGTCCTTAACCAGGAAAACGGAGTTGACCGGATCGCGATCTTTTATGCTGCTGACAAACTGTTTTGTCACGGGCTGCTCCTTCATTGCAGGTGGGTGGCCGACTCTGTTTTCACCATCGAAGAGTGGGCGAATTATGAATCAACATCTGAAAACACGTTAGCATGACGCAGAGCGGTTAGACAAGTGCCGAGTCACTCTGTATACGCGATTCTTTCCGGTAATCTGAAATTAATGCTTGCATTGTAGCAGCAACATCTCTATAGTTATCAATTGCTGTACACAAATGAAGGAGCGGTATGGTGTCCGCTGCTTCTCTTTTAATCATCGCATTCTGCCCCCCTGCATATTCAATCCTTTTATTGAAACCAGCAGATCGTATGGCAGGCGAAGGTTCATTGTCTGCCCGCACGTTACTGTTATCCTTTCCTGGAATCATCTGTTTGATTCCTCGGTCCGTGTGCGCTTGTCTCTTTACACCGCTCCCAGAAAAGGAATAACAATGACATTTGCAGAACTGGGCCTTAATCCGGCCATCCTCTCGGCGATCAACGCCTGCGGCTACACAACCCCGACCCCAATTCAAGAGCAATCAATCCCGCTGGTTATGGCTGGACACGATGTAATCGCCACTGCCCAGACCGGCACCGGCAAAACCGCCGCTTTCGTACTGCCTGCCCTGGAGCGCCTGACTGTAAAATCGGCACTTCCAGGCAAAGGCCCCCGCATCCTGGTGCTTGCACCAACCCGCGAACTGGCCGGCCAGGTTATGGAATCCGCCCGTGGCTACGGTCGCGGGATCCGTCCCCGCTGCGGTTCAATTTTAGGCGGCATGCCTTATCGTGAACAACTGCGGCTGCTTTCCGCACCGGTAGACATCATCGTGGCCACACCCGGCCGACTGGTGGATCACCTCGAGCGTGGCAGTATCCGCCTTGACCGTCTGGAAATGCTTGTTCTTGACGAAGCTGACCGCATGCTAGACATGGGTTTCAGCGAAGATATCAACAAAATTGTTTCCAGCGCCCCCAAAGATCGCCAGACCGTCATGTTTACAGCCACCCTGGACGGCGCTATCGCCCGTCTGGCCGAAAACATGCTGCGTGAGCCAAAGCGTGTCGAGCTGGCTGTGCGGACCGATTCCCACGCCCTGATCGAGCAGCGTCTGCATGTTACTGACAACCTCAACCACAAAAAAGAGCTGCTTGACCACCTGGTCAGAGACGTCGAACTGACCCGCGCCATCATCTTTTCCGCCACCAAGCGCGATGCCGACGAGTTGTCACGCGAACTCTCCCGCAACGGCTTTCCGGCTGCCTCCCTGCATGGCGATATGACCCAGATGGCTCGCAACAAGACCATCGAGCGCATGCGTCGCGGATCCATCCGCCTGCTGGTGGCCACCGACGTAGCCGCCCGCGGACTGGATGTCAACGGCGTCAGCCACGTTATCAACTTCGACCTGCCGCGTTTTGCCGAAGATTATGTCCACCGTATCGGCCGTACCGGCCGTGCTGGCGCCACCGGTATTGCAATCTCATTTGCATCTGCATCGGAGCGCAACTATCTGGAGCGGATCGAGCGCTTCATCGGCAAAAAACTGCCAGAGCAGATGATTGAAGGGCTTGAGCCAAAAACCACACTGCGCAAGCCAGCCGGTCGCAGCGGCGGACCAAGAAAAGGCGGCGTGCCAACCGGCGGACGTTTCGGTAAACCTGGCGCACCGGGCAAGAGCAGCAATGGCAAGCCCTGGGAAAAATCAGCCAAGCCGGCCGGCGCTTCACGCAACACACCGCGTCACGAGCCGGTCATTGAATACCGCTCAAGACGTCCACAGGTATAAATACTCATCATATTCAGTGCAAACAAAGACCTCCGGAGTTTTGAACTTCGGAGGTCTTTTTGTTGCCCGTTATTGATGGCTGTGACGCATCACATACGACAAGGAGTTTTGCTTGAAATGTCACAGGTTTTCATCGTCAAACCAGCACGCGGAGCACATTCCGGATAATTGTTGTCTCCTTAGATCAAGCCGAAGAAACGCTCGAAGAACGCTCCCAACTTGTCCAGCACCGTTTGCTTTTTTACACCATGGCCGTTGCTTTTGTTGAACCTTGAAACCGGCGGAAGAATTTTGGTGATTGCCGTACCGGCGGCCGGGATAGCTCCGTCCCGGAACGCATTGTCAACAAACGCCTTCGTCTCGTCAGCGTTGAGCCCTTCATTCACGATGATCCGGTCGAGCTCCTCAGCCTTTTTGGCGGCAATGAAGGTGACCCATTCCGCATCGACCTTGGCTTTTGTGGAGACGGAATCCACAAACTGCTCGATGAGGTCTTTCTTGTTGCGCAAGCTTGGGCTGGCATTGATTGCACGGTCGATGGCGGCCCGGATCTCCTTGTCTTCGCCCGAACCTTTCTTCTTCAGGTACTTCTCGACCAGCATCAGGATGTAATCAACGTTGATTTCGACCTGCTTGATCAACTCGATCTCGAACACCACGTCATCGTTGATCGACTCCTTCTCCGCCTCCGATACACTACGGAATTCGGCGTACAGGTTGAGATACAGGCTCTGGTAATCCTGGAAATCCCGTTCGCTCAGGATTTCGTTGCCTGCGAAATCGTCGAATGCCGTGAGAATGTTTTTCAGCCGCAAAATCGAGCCAAAGAGCTTGATAAACGCCTTCTGCGCCGCTTCGCCGACGATGGCCTGGCCGAGCGGAAACTTCTCGACCAACTCATCAATCCGCTTCTGGTACTCCTTGTAATACTCGGCATAAGGTTTCAACAGCACGATGCCCTTGGCATCCTTGTTGCCGAACAGAGCAAGAGCGTCGTTGGTTTCCTGTTCGAGATCGCGGAAGGAAACGATATTGCCGTAGGTCTTGACCGAATTGAGGATGCGGTTGGTGCGCGAATAGGCCTGAATCAGCCCGTGGGCACGCAGGTTCTTGTCCGCCCACAGGGTGTTGAGCGTGGTGGCATCGAAACCGGTCAGGAACATATTGACCACGATCACCAGATCCAGCTCGCGTTTCTTTAGCCGCTGCGACAAATCCTTGTAGTAGTTCTGAAACTTGTCGGCCGAGGTGTCGAAGCTCGTGCCGAACAGGGCGTTGTAGTCTTTAATTGCGGCATCCAGAAAGTCGCGCGAGCTTTGATCCAGCCCTTCGGTTTCGAATTCTTCCTCGTTCAGCAGGCCATCGGCTTCTTCCTCGTTGGCGGCAAAGCTGAATATCAGGCCGACCTTGAGACGCCGCGCGGGAGTCAGCACTTTCTCCTGCTGGGCGAATTCGGCGTAGTAGCGTTTGGCCGCATCAATGGAAGCCGTGGCGAACAGCGAGTTGAACCCGATCAGACGCTTGCCATCATGGCTGTAGCTGGCATTTCGTTTGGTTTTCTGGTCGAAGTGCTCGCGGATATAGTTCACAACCTGCGTGATGCGCTCCGGGGCCAGCAGAGCCCGCTCTGTGTCGATGGCAGACACCTTTTTGTCCTTGATGCCCGGCGATGTCTTGATCGTGTTGATGTAGTCAATGCGGAAGGGGAGCACGTTCTTGTCGTTGATGGCATCAACAATCGTGTAGGTGTGCAGCTTGTCGCCAAAGGCCTGCTCGGTGGTACGCCGCAACGGGTTGCCGCTCGTACCGGCATTGTCGGCGAAGATCGGCGTGCCGGTAAAACCGAAAAGGTGGTAACGCTTGAAGACCCGGGTGATTTCGGCATGCATATCGCCGAACTGGCTGCGATGGCATTCATCGAAAATCACCACCACATGCTGGTCATACACCGAATGCTTCTTGTTCTTGGCAACGAAGCGGGAAAGCTTCTGGATGGTAGTGATGATAATGCGCGCGTTCGGGTCTTCCAGCTGCCGTTGCAGCACCGCTGTCGAGGTATTGGAGTTGGCCGCCCCTTTCTCAAAGCGCTCATACTCCTTCATGGTCTGGTAGTCCAGATCCTTACGATCCACCACGAACAGCACCTTGTCGATCTCCGGCAGCCCCCTCGCCAGCTGCGCCGCCTTAAAACTGGTCAGCGTTTTTCCCGAGCCAGTGGTGTGCCAGATGTAACCGCCCGCAGCGGTGGAGCCCAGTTTCCGGTGGTTGGTGCTGGTCGCGATGCGTTGCAGAATCTGTTCAGCCGCCACGATTTGATAGGGCCGCATCACCAGAAGCTTGCGGTCCACGTCGAACACGCAGTAGCGGGTCAGGATGTTCAGCAGCGTATGCTTGGCGAAAAAGGTCTTGGCGAAGCCGGTCAGCTCCGTGATGGGCTGATTCTTTGCGTCGGCCCACCAGCTGGTAAAGGAAAAGCTGTTGGAGGTCTTCTGTCGCGAGCGTTTGCTCCGCTGTTCGGCAAGATGGCCGTCCCGCACCGTATTGCTGTAGTACTTGGTCAGCGTGCCGTTGCTGATGATAAACAGCTGCACATACTCGAACAGGCCGGAGCCCGCCCAGAAACTGTCGCGATGATAGCGATTGATCTGGTTAAAAGCCTCGCGGATGTCCACTCCACGGCGTTTCATCTCCACATGCACCATCGGCAGGCCGTTGACCAGCACCGTCACGTCGTAGCGGTTGGCCCGAGCACCCTCCACCTCGTACTGGTTGATGACCTGCAGGCTGTTGTTGTGGATATGCTGCTTGTCGATCAGGTAGATGTTCTTGACAGTCCCATCGTCGCGCTTGAGCACCTGAATATGGTCTTCCTGGATGCGCGTGGTCTTTTCCACAATGCCGTCATTAGCGCCGGCAATACAGGTGGTGAAGAAGCGATCCCATTCGGCGTCGGAGAAGGCGATCTTGTTGAGCCGCTCCAGTTGGAGGCACAGGTTGGCGGTCAGATCAGCCTCAGAGGTGATCGGCAGATATTCATAGGCCTGCAGCTGTAATTGCTTGATAAAGGCTTTTTCCAGCTCGGCCTCAGACTGGTAGGCCGTCTCACGGACTCGGTCGGGGAGGAATTCGGCGACGACCGTACTTTCGTTGGAAAGTGCAATCGGTTCGATGCGGTACGGCGTGAGGTCTTCGCTCATAATACACCTTCTTGATTCTGGTTCACACGAAGGCACGAAGACACGAAGTTCTGTTTGCCATTGACGATTCTCTGGCAGCCTTCTTTGAAGGTGGCGGCACCAAAATTAATCAGCAGCCCGAGCGGAAGATTCAGCAGTCGAAGGTAGGTCAAAACTTGTTTGGAATGAACAGGGGCCAGTTTTTCAACAGATTTCAGTTCAACAAGAAGAAGATCTTCCACGATCAGATCGGCTCTGAATCCTTCGTCGATGCGTAATCCCATTAATTCAATCGGAATGGACTGCTGCCGAGTTACCTTAAGCCCCTTTTCCCGAAGCAGTTTTTCCAGTACAGCCTCATACACCGATTCGAGCAGCCCAGGCCCAACCTCAACATGCATCCGGTATGCACAATCAACCACAATCCGGGATAATTCTTCTTTGTCCATTGTCTTCCTCTCTCTTTTCACACGAAGGCACGAAGCCACGAAGAAAAGCAAAAAATAGGCAATACAAAAAAATGCTTCTCTTGGTTTTTTCGTGCCTTCGTGTCTTCGTGTGAGAAATTCATGCAGCCTCCCGGAAACTGAGTAAACGGTCGCGGTAGTGCTCATATTGCTGGCGGCGGGCCTTGATCTCTGCGGGCAGGCCGCTGGAAAGATCGTTCACTAGCGCGTCGAACTTGTCGAGGATGGCGACGATACGCTCTTGCTCTTCACGTGGTGGAACAGGAATGCGAATTTTAGAAAAACCATCCATCAGAAGCGTGTTGACCTTGGTGCGAGCCACATACTTCGCCTTCTCTGCGATGAATGAAGTTGTATGCATGCAATAAGAGACGAACTTTGGATTCATCGAGTGGCGGAATGCATAGCAGTGGTCGTGTATCGCCACTTCTGCGGTGCCAACCCATGCGACGGCTTTGCCGACATCTTCGACAGTTTCGCCAACATCAGTGATCACCACATCTCCAGGCTTGGCGAAACGCAATGTTGCTTTCATTTCAGGACGCACTTGCGAAATAACTTCATTCGCTGAAACTCCGTAGTGAGTGTAAATCTCTCCATAGTGGATGCAACCGACTCCGGCCTCGACGTAATCAGCTTTAGTGAAACGACGCCCTCGAATGAACTTACCGACTTCGGCCATCGCGACCCAGCGAATATTCTGATCTTTGAACGCGAGGAGCGCGTCGCGGTAGTACTTGTACTGCCGCAGGCGCGCCTCCAGCTCCGCCTCCAGCTCCGCCTCCAGCTTGGTGAAAGTGTCCAGCACTTTCACGATTTCGCGTTGCACTTCGAGTGGAGGGACGGGGAGCTTATAATCGAGCAACTCGTTTCGATTCAACCCAGGAATGCCAGCACCTAGTTTTGCCTGCATTAAATTGGCTTGACCATTCTTCAAGACGAAATATAAGAATTTATTTATTATTTTATTGGATGTCGGCGTCACGACAAAACAATGAGCACCTGCCCAAAACCTCTCGCTAACAAAATTTACATACCCTGCAGAAGCCCCTCCCTGACTAACTGCAATAGTGTTAGCCTCCGTGTTGTACTGATCGAAGCGACCCGATGAATTTATACCTCCATTCAAAACCGGGTAATCCCCATCATCGAACATCGCAGTTTTATTGAGTTGTGTGCCGGTATCCACACAGGCTACATCTCTCAGCGCTTTGAACTCCACTCCCTCCGGACAAAGCTCGGCAATCAATTCATCAACCCGGCTCATGGCTTTTTCTTTCCTTCAATCTTGCGCTGCACGGATTTCACATTTTCCAAATAAGCCTTTTCCACCTCGGACGGTTCGACCGTAAGCTGCGCGCGGTATTTGGTGTATTCGGCTTCAGCTTTCTTGATGGCCTGCGGATGGCTGACGCTGCCTGCACCTTCAAGCGTTTTAGCCTCCATGGCCACGATCAGCCGGTCCAGATGCGCCAGCCAGTCTTTCATATAGGTGGGCTCATGGTTCAGGGCGCGAAACTCGGCGGCATCGAAATACGCCGATACCAGCGTGTTCAGCCGCTTGAGTTCTTTCTCGTCGAGGTAGTTCTTGGCAATGACAATTTCCGCCTTGGTGGGCTTGCTGCCGCTGAACGACAGCAGACCCATGAAGGGCTTGCCGGCATCGGCGCGGCTGGCAATGACCTCGGCGGCGGTCTGGCCGTGGGCGGCATAGTGCAGTTTGTTCTGTACGGTCTTGAAGAACAGCACAGCTTCATCACTCTTGGGATTGTAGTCCACGCTGGTTGAGTAGAGATCCAGAACCTGCCGGTAGAGCACCTTTTCGCTGGAACGGATGTCGCGGATGCGATCAAGCAGTTCTTTCCAGTAGCTGCCGCCGCCCAGGTTTTTCAAGCGCTCGTCATCCATGGTGAAACCCTTGACGAGGTATTCTCGTAGGCGCTCGGTGGCCCAAATCCGGAATTGGGTGCCTTGCTGCGATTTCACCCTGTAACCGACTGAGATGATTACATCCAGGTTATAGAGATTGGTTGGCTTGGTAGAAAATTCGGAAATTCCGAATTTTCTCACTACCTGCTCAGCAACCAGCTCACCTTCAGCAAAAATATTTTTGATGTGCTCGTTAATGGTCGATTTGGCTTTCCCAAACAACGCTGCCATCTGGTCCTGGCTTAGCCAGACGGTGTCACCATCAAGGCGCACCTCAATGGTTGGCTCACCGTTGCCGCTCGGATATAGGATAATATCGCCAGAGGGTTTTTCGCTCATACCTGTGCTCCTTCCAGATCTGCCACGATGGCATCGATTTGCGTCCGCAACTCCGCCTGCCGTGCCACGATGCGGGCAATCTCGACATTGAGCGCCTTGATGTCCACCGCTTCGCTGGTATCACGCTGCTCGACATAGGAGGAGACGGCGATGTTGTAGCCGTTTTCGGCAATGTCGCCGTTGTTCATCAGACGTGCAAAGTGGTCAATGTTTTTGCGTGCAACGAAGGCATCGAGGATTTTTTTCTGATGGGCACCGGTGAGCTTGTTCTTGTTGCCGCTGCGCACGAATTCACTGCTGGCGTCAATGAACAGGGTGGCGTTGTCGTGCTTGGACTTCTTCAGCACGATGATGCAGGTGGCAATGGTGGTGCCAAAGAACAGGTCGGGCGGTAGCTGAATCACCGCATCAACGTAGTTGTTATCAATCAGGTACTGGCGGATCTTCTGCTCAGCGCCGCCACGATAGAGCACACCGGGAAATTCGACGATGGCCGCCGTGCCGTTCACCGCTAGCCAGGAAAGGATGTGCAGGGTGAAGGCCAGGTCCGCCTTGCTCTTGGGGGCTAACACCCCGGCGGGGGCAAAGCGAGGGTCGTTGATGAGCAAAGGGTTGGCGTCACCGTCCCATTTGATCGAGTATGGCGGATTGGAGACGATGGCCTCGAAGGGTTCATCATCCCAATGCGCCGGATCGGTGAGCGTATCACCGTGGGCGATGTCGAATTTCTCGAAATTGACGTCGTGCAGGAACATGTTGATCCGGCACAGGTTGTAGGTGGTCAGGTTGACCTCTTGGCCGAAAAAGCCCTGGCGCACCTTATCGTGGCCCAGAACCTTGGCGAACTTGAGCAATAGGGAGCCGGAACCGCAGGCAGGGTCGTAGACCTTGTTGACCTCGCTCTTACCAACCACGGCAATGCGGGCAAGCAGTTCGGAGACCTCCTGCGGGGTGTAGAACTCGCCGCCGGACTTGCCAGCGGTGGAGGCATACATCTGCATCAGGTATTCATATGCGTCGCCGAACAGGTCGATGGTGTTGTGCGAGAAGCCACCGCCATTGCTCAGAGGCAGGTCGCCGATGGCGTCGAGCAACTTAACCAGCTTTTCGTTGCGCTTGGCCACCGTGGGGCCGAGTTTACTTGAGTTAACATCGAGGTCGTCGAACAGTCCCTTGATGTCGTTCTCACTCTCGCTACCTGTGGCTGAGCCTTCGATGTCGGCAAAGATGCGGGAGAGCGTTTCGTTGAGGTTGGCATCAAGTCGCGCCCGCGACCGCACGTTGGCAAACAGGTGTGATGGCAGGATGTAGAAGCCCTTTTCCTTAACTGTTTCTTCGCGGCCAAATTCGGCATCTTCGTCACTCAGCGTGACATAGTCGAAATCCGGACTGCCTGCCTTGCGCTCCTGTTCATTGAGGTAGCTGGTCAGGTTCTCGGAAATGAAGCGGTAGAACAGCATGCCGAGCACATAGGTCTTGAAATCCCAGCCATCCACACTACCGCGTAGATCGTTGGCGATGCGCCAGATGGTTTTGTGCAGCTCCGCGCGTTCGGTTTCTTTGTTGTTGTTCATTTAGCCTGTTCCTGTCCTGGCTGAAAAAATAATAACCGGTTGGCGGCTAATTCACTTTTTCAAGCGGAGGTTTTTCCTGACTTTACAGAGTCCTGCTTTTGTGGCAGATCCCGGGCAGATATGTTGTCAGGCTTTTTCCAACTTCCCTTTTAATTGTCCGCAAGCAGCGGAAATATCACCGCCGCGACTGTCGCGGGTAATGACGGTCACGTTGTGGTCGATCAGGTATTTGTGAAAGGTGTCGATAGCGGCCTTGGTGGGAGCTTTGAAATCACAACCTTCATGCTCGTTGAACGGAATCAGGTTGACCTTGTTGGGGATATCGCTGATCAGGCGCAGCAGGCGCTTGGCGTCTGCCAGCGTGTCATTGATGCCGCCCAGCATGACGTACTCGAAGGTCACCTTGCGGCGTCCCGGAAGTGGAAAAGCCTTGCAGGCCTTCAGCAGTTCCCTGATCGGATAGCGGCGGTTGACCGGCATGATCCGGTCGCGCAGTTCGTCGGTAGTGGCGTTCAATGACACTGCCAGATTAACGTTCGGGATCTCGCGACCGAGACGCGCCATCTCCGGCACCAAGCCACAGGTGGAGACCGTCACCCGCCGGTTGGAAAACTGCAGTCCGTTGCCGTCGATCATGATCTGGATCGCCGGGATGACGTTGTCCAGGTTATGGAGCGGTTCGCCCATCCCCATCATGACGATATTGCGGATACCGGCCGCCGATGCCGCCTGCCCATCCTCACTGTCATCACCTTCGTCCAAATCATCGCCAATTACAGGCACATTCGCCGGAAGGGCGGGCGGGTTCCGGACAAGATCACGCTCAACGGCCATGATCTGGTTGACGATCTCGGCCGT
>MTLD01000014.1_pt1 | contig 14802 bp, 12 predicted proteins | sample 1982471 | NCBI WGS metagenome assembly MTLD01 (sample SAMN05712604, study PRJNA340218) | biofilm metagenome | isolation source: sample SPM anode biofilm adapted to -50 mV | place: USA | collected 2012-02-03
GCTTTAAGGGTATTGGCATGTGGCAGGGCCTCGATAAGCCAACTACCAGTAACTTCGCCCCTTTTCAAGGAAACCAGGTTTGCCCCGTTCAAGGCAAAATTTGGCGACTTGTCGTCTGATGATGACAGGGCGACATGAACCTTGATTTTCATGATTCCGTCACTGAGAGCGACAAGCGGCTCCTGGTGAATGGAGGAAGCCACATCCTTTTTGAAGAGTGCAATCAGGATGGCCGGACTCTTTTCACCGTTGTAGGAGCGGAATCGATCAAGCACACTGCTGTACGTGGTATATTTTGCCTCTTCCTGTTTGGCTGGTACTTTGGGGTTCTGAATCACGGGTTGCTCTTCCGAAGGTGGCTCTGTTTCCGTTGCAGCCCCGTTGTCAGCAGATGGTGGAGCCGGTTCCGTAGGAGTGGGTTCGGCCTGTTTGGGGTGCTGGGGCTCGTCTCCAGAGGGCATACTGACAGTGCCGAGGGAGGTCGATAGGTTTGTACTTGGTGTCGTCTCGGTTGTTGCCGTAGACGGTGTCTGCGGGGGGGAGGCGGTTTCCGGCTGGCTGAACGGGATACCTGGAGTGCTGCTGCTCTCGTTCCCGGTCACGGCAGCAGCTTTGCCGTCGATCAAATTTTCAGATGCAATGCTTAAACTGCCTGAACCCTTGGCAAAAGTAATCGTGGCAAGGGGGCCGCTGCCCGAGAAGCCATTGCCGTTGATGATGCCGATCTTGATGGTATTAGTAGTAAAGTTGGGATTGGCGGCTAACAATGCCCCGGAGAAAAAGTTGCCCGGGGTGACTGTGGGAGAAGACAGGGCCGAACTGTCATAGTTGATGAGCAGGTCGATGCCCGAAACACCGTCCATATTGTAGCCCATAACGGTAAAGTCTTTGCCGCTCGCGGGGGTGATGGTAATCGATGCGCCCAATGCAATAGTGGCACTCAACAGCAAAAACACCATGACTGCAATAAGTTGCCCATAATAATTTTTCATGGCCGCCTCTTTCAAAGATTTGCTCCATCTTGTGTGTAATTATTACTTAGCAAAAAAGAACGTTTCCTGACTACCTTTCAGCATATATTAAAAAGCATCAAAGACCAAGAGGCTAAATTTAGAGGTAAAGTTGTGCCGCCAGGTTATTGCAGATAAGTCAATGCCAATCCGGGCGGCGTCCTGCCAGGCCCCCCGACTCCTTAAACAGATAGTTTAGTTCATTGTTTGTAGAAGCTTGTCGCTTCATAATCCTTAGGATTTTCCCTTGTTAAGAATATTCATGGAATGGCGCCAACACCAGAATACCGGCCGCAACGGTATGTAGAGCCAGAACAGGCGGTCCGGGATGGGGAAATAACATAGATCGCCCGGGGCAATCATTACGGCTTTCATGATATCGGTATATTTGAGGCATGGTTTAAGTTTCATCAGAAACCAAAAAATTCTCAGTCCTTCCAATGGCCTGTTGAGGGTGCCGGCACCCAGTTGCATAGCCCTGATGGCTTGGTTGCCAAGAGAAAGGGATATTGGGGTTTCATTCATTATTTCGTTGACCGGGTCCGGAAGCTGTATTCCATATATCCAGTGTACCAACAAGGCGGTTTGTGCCAGCACCCGTCGAAGTCCCAAGCGGTCGGCAAGACCGGGCAGCTTGCTCCAGTCGTAGGAAGGACCCCTTGAAAAAAGCATGGCTATATCGCCCAGCCACTTGAGACGAAACCATTGGTGACTCGTCCCGTGGTCACACAAGTAAAGTAACCTGGCTTCATCATCCAGGCAGTTCATGTTCACTCCCAACCATTCTATCTGCCTGCAATGATTCCATAGTTCAGCTACCTGTGCCGGTTGCCAGAATACACAATTCCAATGAATTTCCAGGTTGATATGCTTGCTCTCATGAAAATACTCGAGGTGATGCAGTGCGTTTCTAATATGTTCTTTATGTCTCGCGGTCAGAATGTTATGGCTGAGCAGCGCCGGGCGATATCCTTCCTCCTCCAACATAGTTGCTGTCTTGTCCAGGTCTTTCGGTTTGATCAGGATGTCCAAATCCTTGGACTGTCTTATCCCCGGATCTCCGTACAACTCTTGCGACAACAGCACCCCTTTCAACGGCAGTGCAACAATATCCAGTTCGGTGAACTTCTTGCTCAATCGTGCCAGTTCGGCGGCGTGCTGAAGTGCACGGATGCGTGTCTGATCATTCATGGCTTTCAATTGCTGCCAAATATTTTCGGGAACGTAATTCCTGGCATGCCGACTCAGGTTCGAATAGCTTAGTACATGTGTCCGATGATGATGGACCAGTTCGACAAACAAATTCCAGTCCATATCCTCTTTGCATAAAGTGGTGATTTGATCCGACTGGCTCTGTATCAGCGACTGCGGGGCAATCCAAGAACAAGCAGCCAATAGCTGGAATTCGGGAGTGAAAGCATGGTGATTAGGCAGTTTAGGAAGTTTGGTTTCAACCATTTGCCGTCTCCCGCATTTGAGCCTGCCATGACTCCGCATAATGGCCTCCGGCCGCAACCAGTTGCTCATGGGTGCCGGATTCAGTGATGCGGCCGTCAACCATGACATGGATCATATCGGCGTGCATGGCGGTGGTGAAACGGTGAGTGATCATGAGACCCGTGCGACCGGCGGTCAGCTCCCGGAACCGGCCCAGCCAGTCGCTCTCGGCCCAGGAATCCATGGCGCTGGTCGGTTCGTCCAGGGCTATGATGGTGGCGTTGCGGAGAAAGGCCCGTGCCAGTGCCACCCGCTGCCACTCGCCCACGCTCAGTTCAGCCCCCCCGAACCATTTACCCAGAACCGTTTCATAACCCTGGGGCAGCCGCTCGATGGGATCCGCCGCTCCCGCGTCGGAGGCGGCAGTTCGGATGCGGATATCGTCGGGGGAAACGGACAGATCCCCCATGGCAATATTTTCCGCCGCTGTGGTGTGGTAGCGGACCGGTTCCTGGAACAGAACCGTGATCTGGCGCCGCAACGCGGCGATGTCGAGCTCACGCAGATCAACCCCATCCAGTAGTATGGAACCTTCCTGCGGATCGTAAAAACGGCAGAGGAGTTTGATCAGGGTGCTCTTGCCGGCTCCATTGTGCCCTACAATGGCAGTTATGCGGTCTGCGGCGAGGTCTAGGGAAAAATCGCATAAGGCATCTTTTGCGCTGCCTGGATAACGGAAGCTGACATTTTCAAAACTGATCCCATTGCGCAACGTAGCCGGCATCGGTTGCGGGGCCGACGGCTGAGTCGTATGTGGGGTGAGTTCCAGAAACTGGAAAAGGTTCTCCAGGAAGAGGGTGCTGCGGTAGATACGGCCGCCGCTTTCCAATAGTGATCTGAGCAGTTTTTGCCCTTGCAGGAAGGCCTGATAACACAGAACCAAGTCCCCTAGCCGCGCCGAGCCCCTCGCTGCCAGGAGGAGCATCCACCCCATGCCAGCCAAGCCTCCCAGCCAGGCAACGGTGCCGGCGGCCAATTCGGCCTTCATGCTGTCCCTTGCCAAAGTCAAGCGACCATTTCGCAGTCGAGCCCGCAACTCCCGGAACAACTTGCGGTGATGATGACCAAGGTCGAACAGCCGCATCTCGGCAACGCTGCCCCGTTCGGTCAATATCCAGTCGTAGTAGCGACTGCGACGCTCGTTAACCGTGTTAGCCAGACGCCAGCGGTGCTCGCGCAGTACGTAGCGCCCCACGGTCCAGAGGCCCGGCAGGGCGCTGCCGACCAGCAGCAGTGGCAGCCACCAAGCATAGCCGGTCAGCATTACCGCCAGCACCACCAGGGTGACCCCGTTCTGAAGAAGCGTACCCATACTTTCCAGCAGGGCAATGGGCTGGGAAAGGGCGTCTACTCTGGCCCGGTGCAAAAGGTCGTAGGATTCGGGGTTGTCGTAGAAGGCCACGTCGAGGGCCAGGGCCTGACGGTGGATGAGGGAGTGAATCCGGTCCTGGACCAGTTCGGCCTGGGCAGTCCGCACCCAGGCATTCAGGCTTGCCGCGACCTGTCCGGCGAGCCAGAGCAGGGCGATCATTGCCACCGGGGGCCAGGCCCGGGCAACGGCGTCGGCAGGTGTCTGTCCTGCCAGTGCGCCTGACAGGTGGTTCACGGTTACCCGGGTCAGGTAGATCTGAGCTGCCGGGATTATCCCCTGTAAAAACAGCAGTACCCCCCAGGCAATGGTCCAGCCCTTGGCTGCTTGCCAGACCAGGCGGAGGCCGCTTGCCATGGAAGGGATGCATCTGGATAATTCCTGCTGAATTTTTGCGATCATTTGTTGGCTGTTTGACTCTATGATTTGGCCAGCTGGGCAAAAAAAGTGGATTGTTTCTGTGAACAGATTATATCTGCACCGTTTATGACGTCAGTGTTCCAAGCCCAGAGCGACGGCATGTTGGAGTCGTCGCGGCCATTTATGGTTAGTCTGACTACCATCCCGGTTTGCACTGAAATCGGCCGGTCAAGTGGAAGGAAAAGGTTGTCCCAGGCGGCGATTCCAGGTGGCGTATTGGCAATTACGATGCCGTCGGCAAGGATTGAGCAAAACCAGAGGGCAAAGCCGTGCAGCATCCCAGGGCGGGTGATCCGGAACTCAAGCGTGGCGGCAACGCGGTCTGATGCCGGCGCGGTTGTTGCCTGGTAATGATAGCCTATCTGGCCGGGAGCGAGCAGAGCCTCCGGTGGGATGTGCGCCGAGAGCGGTATGTTGCTGGACTGCCGCGCTATTGCTGAAAAATCGATGCCATACTCCTCGTTTTTGGGCAACTGAATTTTTCGATAGATTGCTGCATCTTCAACAGGTGCTGCCAGCAAGTCCACTTCCGCCGGAATGATCCTGCCTCCCGGTTGCAACAGGTTGTCGCGGCACCAACCAACCGTTTCTGCCATTTTCTGCCCCAGAACCCCCTTTGAGATCAGTTCTGAAACGATAAGATCGGCTTTTTTATCCAGTTGTATTTTCCTGATATCCTGGTTCAGGTAGATGATCCGATCGGCAAAACCGTTTGCTTTTGCCAGTTCCTTGGCCAGATTGATGGCAGCGCTTCGCTCGATGGCGTACACCCGCTCTGCTCCGGCCTGGCAGGCAAACAACCCTAGAATACCGCTACCGCATCCCAGGTCGATGACCACATCGCCGGGCCGGACCACCGCATGGATCGCCTGGCGGTACAGCTGCATTCTTTCCGGGGCGTTCAAAAGCTTGCGATGGAACGCGATCAGTTCCTTGTCTCCCATGCCGAGCATCGGATCAGACAATTTCCACCAGCCCCTCGCGGGCCAGCTCGTTTACGAATGACAGTACCTGGGATTCGCAGGTAGCTGCATCTACATTGTATTCATGCTGTAAGCGCTCACAGACATCTGCGATCGTTATCGGTTCGGCGATCAACTCCCAGATGCGCTTGCTGGTCTGGTTTACCCCGTAATAATAGCCGCTGTCAATATTGGCCATGACTGTATCTTCATCCAGGTTCTGCACCAGTATCTTGTTGCTCTGTTTTACCGTTGTCGTTAACGTCATTTCCTGGGCTGGGGGCATTAATATCCTCCTTGAAAAATAGTGGTATCACTCAGCAGAGTATCTGTCCGGATTCGGACAAATAGCCGAAACGCCGCATCACGGCGCCGTGATCAGTAATTATCCTCTCCACTTGTGCTTCAGTCAACTCCCGACGCCAGCCACCCGTCTCTCCCTTGCGGAAAAAACTGGCTGCCGTACCGGGCCGTTCCCTGAACCCATGCTTCTGCTCCTGCTGCTGCAGAGTACCGAATGAGGAGTGTTTGATGGCTCGGGCGACGCGCTCCTCGTCGTCCGGCAATCCCGCAAAGCGGGCCACCTTGGTGAAGGTCTCCAGAGGGGAGAGTTTCATGTCTTCGTAGCGGACAACAAGGACCGGGAACGGCGGCAGGTCGATCCAGCTGGTCACATGTCTGCTCCACGAAAGGGTACGTTGGAGCAGTTGTATGAATAATTTTTGCCTGGTCGCAGCAAAAGCAAGGTTTTCGCATCCCATTAGATCTAACACGCTATCGATATCCCGTTTCGTGAAATGGGACATCGAAACAGCCACGTCCAAGGGGTTGCGGAGGATATAGACCGCTCCATGAGTGACGTCTGCCGGCACTATCGGTATCCCTTGTTTCGACAGGGTGTAGGCGTCATGGATCTTCAACAGCAACATGTCCGGACTGGCGTGCGCCATGTGGCGATAGACCGCCGCTCGGTAGTATTCGATCTCCTCAAAGGTGAGATCGGACGATTCAACCCCCATCGCGTCGTCAAACTCCATGCGGGAACTGGCTATGGGCTCCAGACGGGACAGGTTGTTGATGTCAACGGGATGTTCGGAATTGGCGCGGAGGTTGTTGATGAAGATGCGCAGCCAGGTGTTGCCGGATTTCATGTAGGATGCAAGCCAGCAGATGCGGCTCATGCCAGAAAATCCTCTTGCAACAGGGCCGCCAGCTTGTCGAGCTGGTAGGAATTGTCCGGCCGTGTGACCCGTGCGACCTTTGTATATTGGGCTATTGCTGCGATCTGCCGGAAATGCGTTTCGGCCAGTTTCATGCCGGTAAGAAATTGGTTGCGATAGGTATTATCGTTCAGTCGCTGTATCTTGTCGAAACCCGACAGCGGTGTGATGGTGATGATGCTGCTATTGGTTGGCGCCAGGAGGTAGATGGCGTGAAGGGGGTATTCATGCTCCAATGGGGGCTGCTCGAGGCGGTAATGGAATTTCTCCAGCTGGGCGCGGGCCGGCCGCAGCTTCGTGCTGGTGACGCCGAGACGCTCGACCGCATCGGCCCAGAGCATCAGGCGCGGATAGGCCGGCAGGACATGGGGGATGCCATCTTTGATGCTGACGGCAGCTACATCATCGGACAGTACCTGATAACCCTGATGGTGAAAGGCTCCGGCCAGGGTGGACTTGCCGTGCCCGGATGCCCCGGCAAAGATCACCGCCCCCTTGGGAGAGGCAATGGCGCTGCCATGGAGTGGCAGCAAGCCACGTTGGAACAGCAGAGCTCCGAAACATGAGCCTAAAAGGAAAAGCCGTATGGAGTCCTCGTCAGCATCAGGGATCGGTTCTATTATGATTTCGTTGCCGTTTCTGACCAGATATCGAGCGACATGCGCCAGATTCAACAGGAAGGTGTCAGGTGTCGTCTGGTAGACAACCCCGCATCCTGTGGGGTTGTCTATATGTTCAGGTACGGAGCCGCGTCGTACGTTGATGTCGATTGATGAAAAAGATGCAGGACAAAGTTCGGGGCATTCTATCTCGGATGCCACATGCAGGCCGTACACAACATACAGATAAGAAGCCATTCTTTACCCGATTAAAGAGAATTGTCACACCGTGAATACAAGAAAAGCATCATACAGGAAATGCATGATGCTTTTCTTGTCTGTAATGGATAGTAGGAACAGATGTTTGATGACGGTTTGTTAAGAGTAACCGGTGGTGCCATCTGCTCCTGGAGTACTACTTGAAGCTTCCGCATCTTTGAGTGCAAGTTTTTGCAGCGTGGGTTGGGACCAGATTGCTTTACCGCTCATTTTCATGGTGTTTCCTCCTTTTTGGGATGTTTCAAGTCGCCAGAAGCAGATCTGCCAACTCTATTATTGGGAAAGGTCAACAATACCGTATACTGCTCCAACTGTTCACAGCCAATAATAGCAAAACTACCATATTGCACCCAGACATGACCAGCATAAAGTCTATCAATTTGATTTGATATACCATAATACAATTGAATGTCAACACGTCGCCGACGAAGCATCAGGTAAGCAGCTATTCCCCGAGGTAAACAGACCAGCCGGATCGGAAGATGTCGGGAGGCGCAGTCGATTGACCATTTAACTTTCTCTGCGATTTCGATGCCAATATCCTGTGGCACGCGGTCACTTTTCAATTCTTTGTCAAGAAGTGCCGCTAAGCGGCGAAACGGCATGATTGCGAGTAGGCAGCGAGCAGCCAGCAAATAAAAGGATGCTTCAATCAGGAGTTTCTGCTGACAAAAATTCTTACTTAAAAAGCGTCGCGCTGTAAAAAATATTTGCTGGCCGTGCCTACCCATTACTCTGATTTTCCCCCTTCGACCCATCGTAAGAAACGACCGGTCATTAACCCGGTTTCCATAGTATACCGGTAATCATACATTATTTTCCGCGTATTGGGGGGGGGGCAAGGGATTGAATCGATTTCATTCAGGAGTTTTTGCATTCGGTTTATATCCAGGATCTCTGAAGCCAGAGGGCTTTGGGCTAAGTTTGCCAATTCGGTCCGGATCAATGACTTTGCTGTACGCAAGTTGTCAAACCAGCCTGCGGCCTGGAGGCCCCGTTGGCGATTATTGAGGATCACTGCTGGCAGGGCTTTTGCCATAGCTCTTTGAAGCAGCCAGCGGGATTGGCCATTGTGCAGATACTGCTGTTCAGGAAGGGACAGGCAGAACTCGACAAGACGTTGATCGCCGGTCGGGTCGCGGATATCGATACCGAAAGTTCTGGCGTAGGCGCTGGTATAGTCACTGGCGTTGTAGCTGTCCAGCATCTGCATGGTTGTTAACCTGGCTAGTCTCGTTTCTCTCCGTACGCGAAACAGAAAGTTATAGTTCTTGTCTTGGGCTCGTTCCTTGACACGCTGCCGTTGGGCAAATTCTGGATGTATGGGCGAATAGCGGCTCCACGGTAACTCGCGGAACCGAAAGCCCTGCGAAGGGTGATGCACGGATTGAATTATACGCCAGAGAAAGTCCGGCAGCAGCGGTAAGCAACCGGCGCCGAGCAGGCGACGCATGCGTGACAATGGAGAGCCGATGCCGGTTTCCTTCCAGGCGCGCACAAGACTGCCGCTCCGCATAAGTTGTGGCAACAGGCCTTTTCCGTCCCAACTGATGGTCAGGTTGCCGGAAGCTCCGGTAAGAAGCACCCTGATGCCGTCGTTCTGGGCTTTGGCGAGGATTGCCTCATACCAGGGTCGGTTTGAAGCGTTACGGAAGGGAATGTCCGCTGCTGAAAAGAAGCTTGATACGCTGTCGAGGTAGAATCCTTTGTCAGAGCTGATGAATTGTGGGTCCAGGTTGTTATACATGTCTGCCATTGCCTGTACATAAGGGGTTTCATCGGCGTAGCGACCTTGGATGAGCGGACCATCAAACCCGGGCCGGGGGATTTCGGTATACGTGGCAAGGCGGAGTCCTCGCGATTGCAAATTAGTGGCAGCCACTGCAGCCACAGCAGTGGAGTCATACCCGCCACTCATCATGACACCGGTGCCGAAGGAACTGCGCAGGTGGTCGGAGATTACTCGGTCGAACAGCACGTTGAACGCTTCCACATACTCGTCGTCACTGGCCAGGCGGAGTTCCTTTGCGGTATCGAACTGCCAATAGTGGGTCGTTCTCATACCCGCCGGTGTAATGACCAGGCTGCAACCTGCCGGTAGTCGAGTGATGTCCTGATAAAAGGTGCTGCCGGAATCCGGAGGTGCGAGGGTCAGGTAGTCGGCAATGTACTCCCTGTTGATGAATTTCTTGATCCACGGGAGCGCAAATAGTCCCTTGGGAATGGTGGCAAAGGCGACGGTTTTGGAACTGGCATGGTAATACAGCGATTTTTCTCCCATGGGGGAACGGGCCAGAACCAGTTGCTGTTCGCGGGCGTCCCACAGGGCAAAGGCAAATGGGCCGTTCAAATGCAGCGGGCAATCCAGGCCCCATAGTTCGTAGGCCATCATGACAAAGGCTGAATCGGGGAGTTGGGCTGCCGTGGCGGGAGGGATGCGGAATGTTGTGATCAGTTCGGGACGATTGTCGATCCGTGCATCACAGACCAGGGTAAATCTGGCCGAGGAGCTTGCCAGGGGTTGGCGCTCAAATGCATCTTCCGGCGTGAAGCGCATCTGGCATTGCCCCATGCCCACATACCCATCGGACCAAGTGCCTGCCGCATCCGGCCCGTAGGGCACCAGTGCATCTTTCATGGATTGCAGATGCTCCGACAAGATAGACTGTCCCGTAAGATGTATTAATCCGAAAATGGCACTCAATGATCGATACCCCTGGTAAGGACGAGCAGGTTTGCCAGGCAGGTTAACCGTAAATTCAAATCACTGCGAGAAATTTTTTGAGGCAGCCCCGTTACCGAAGTAACGAAGCTGCCTCAAGGGTCAGACACATGAAGCAATTATGGTGAATTAATGCCCAACAATCTGCCAGTTGCTGCCAGCAAGTGCCGGCAACGACACTATGTTGGTCCGCGTGGTGCCATCCATGTACCAGACAGCATTGGCACCGGTATTGGGATTACGCCAGAGGAGATCCGGATTGCCGTTGAAATTGGTGCCGGTGTCGGTCTTGAAGTCGCCGGCAGCCACGATCTGCCAGGCGCCACCCAGTGTAGGCAGGGATACTATGCTGGTACGGGTGGTGCCGCTCATCATCCATATGGCGTTGGCACCAGTGCTTTGGTTCCTCCAGACAAGATCAGGAGTTCCATCGTTGTTGAAGTCGCCTATTGCAGCGATCTGCCAGCTGCCGGTCAGTTTAGGCAGATTAACTATGCTTGTCCTGGTGATGCCGTTCATGAGCCATATGGCGTTGGCGCCGGTACTGGGATTGCGCCAGACAAGGTCCGGTGAACCGTCGTTGTTGAAATCACCGGTACCAATAAGTTGCCAGCTACCCCCCAGGCTGGGCAGTGCTGCCGACGTGCCAAGCTGGGTTGCGCCATTCATGTACCAGACCACATTCTGACCGGTGCTCTGATTTCTCCAGACAAGGTCTGGCTTGTAATCGTGGTTGAAATCGCCAGTGGCAACGATGTCCCAACCTGCTCCCGGGCTCGCCGGCAGCGGCCCTTCGCTGGTTTTGGAGATGCCGTACATGTACCAGAGCTTGTAGCTTGGCGGGTTGGTGGAGGTATCCTTCCAGATGATGTCGAGGCTGCCGTCGGCATTGAAGTCGTTGTGCTGCTCCAGCATGACCTGGGGTCTCATGAAGTCGTTTTCCTCATGGCCCAGGATGTGGCAGTGCCAGACATACTCGTAGCCGAAGTTGGTCAGGTTGTTGGGGACCGTGATGGCGTTGCCGTCCACCGGACTAATCAGCGTTATATTGGCGCCGATCGGCATTGACGTGTCAAGGGGCCGGATGCTTTTGGGAAGCCCGAATGGCAGGGAAGGATAAACGGGCCGAAGCGCAACAATAACGTCTTCCAGCGGCTTCATCTTAACGGTTTCCTTCCAGCCGAGCTCGTTGGGATCTGGCGGCCTGATGGCGCCGTCCCAGCCTACGCGGTTGATAACCTGGACATTGAAGAGGTGGACATGGACCGGATGGGTATCCACGCCGTTATGGGTGATCTTCCAGATCTGGATTTCGTTGTTGTACATTTTTTCCGTGGCCGGATCCATATAGCCCAGCGGAATTGTGGTCTGGATATTGTTGTTGGTGAACGGGAGTTCAACACCCAGGGTTGCGTTCATGCGTCCCCAAGGATCCCATAGTTCCTGGATGGCCTTGGAATGGAAGTTGATGGTTTTGGCCGCTGTTTCGCCAACCGGGGTGAAGGTCATGGTGTAATCCTGAATTTTGGCATAGTGGTCGGCTGTGGAGCCATATGCTTTTTCAGGAACAATCGGTTTCGGCTGGGTGGCGTCAAAGGCCTCTTTCAGGCCGGCATCCAAGGCTGCCAGCTTGGTCGGGTCATCATACAGGGCAACGGCATTTGTGTTGGCTGTTGCTGCCCCTACGCGGAACTGCATAATGGTGCGGGTGTTGGGGCCGTAGCCTGGTTGCGTGGTCGGTGCTCCGCCCTGGTATGTTTGATCCGGGTCCCAAGTGTAGTAATCGTAGCGGGTATCAAAGGCAGGCATCGGTGTGGGGCAATCGTTGTAAAGGATGACCGTCTTGCCAGCGAACTTGGAAAAGTCGACGATGACGTCGGCGCGTTCGGCGGCGGCCAGGAGCAGAGTCTTGTCCTGCACGTCAAGGACTACGATGTTGCGGCGGTTGTACACGTAGTTTACCGGCTGATTGTCCAACACCGCGGATTTGGGCAAGAAACCGCCTTCGGTACCGATCTGGACGAATTTTGGCCCGACATAGGCCGGATCAGGCACGCCGCCATCCCTGCCGTCGGTGGGCCATGTAGCGGGGAAGCAGCCCAGTGGTGAGTTGGCGCCGTCGCAGGTACAGGGGGTCAGGACGGTGTCCTGGGTCGGCGAGGTGCAGACCGGACGTGGAATCGCATCCACCATCTTCACTTCGGTGGAGGTATTGCCGGTGGCCGCCGAAGAGTAACCTAGAGGATCGGCTACGTACATCTGCAGATTGTACGGGCGATCATTGGAGGCGTTCAGGATGCGGAAACGATATGGCTCGGGATTCACATTCATGTACGGATAGGCAGCACCGTTGATAACCGGGGTATCCATGAATGCTTCCGGAGTACTGGACAGCTGCCACTGGTGTACCGGACCGGCTGCGGTCTGGTGAGCGGCGTCGATCAGGACCGGTGGCCAGAACCAGGGGCCGTAGTCCCAACGACCGAAGTTGTTGGCGCCGGACTGGTCCGGTGCGTTCGGGTCCTGATTGGTCTCATAGACGTGGGGGAACCAGAGGTCTCCGTATGTGCCCCACTTGGGATTGGTCCAATAGGCGTCCTGGACTGCGATGTCTGCGGGAACAAAGGTCTTGTCCTGTATGACCAGCGGAACGCCCCATTTGTATACGCCGCCGCCGTTGTTGGGCAGAACCTGGAGGTTTGCGGTATTGAAGGTGGATAGGTTGGTGCCGTCGATCAGGTCGGTTTCGACCGGGTCGGTCAGCAGGTAACCGGCGGCCTCGCCAGCGTAGACGTCGAGCCTGGTAGTGCCATAGACGTGGTCATGGTAGAACATCAGGCGGTTGCTCTGTTGGTTGGTGTAGTAAAGGGTTGCCACACCATCAACCAGGCCTTGGGGGTCGGGCATGTCAGGTACGTTAACCTGGTTGACGCCGCGCTTAAAGGGGGTGTTATCACCGGCTGGCGCAATCCACTGGCGGGGCGTGCCGTCACTGATCCAGGGGGTGGCGCCGCCATGGAGATGGATGACGGCCCGGTTTTCCGTGAACATGGCGCAGGTGGTGTCCATGGCCGGGTCGCAGGGGGTGCCGTCTGCATGCTTCGGACCCATTCCCGCCCCCATGTAGGTCTTGTCCACCGGGATGAAGAGGTCTCCGGCGCCGTTGACACCAAGCTGGTTGACGAACTTGATGCGCACCGGACGGTTCATCTGGGCCAAAATCAGCGGCCCAAGGTAGTGTTCCGCTGCAGGGGAGATGGTCCCCCCCCAGGTGGGGTCATTGCCGCTGTTGAGCTGCACATAGGCGCGCATTAGTGTTGCCTTCGGCAGGTCGGGATGGAGTTTTTCAGTATAGTCTTTTACCGCAATCTCGTAATAGTCGGAACCGGGATATGTGGTCACGTCCGCGTCTGCGATCGGGATATACTGATTGAGTTCGTTTTCGTTACATGTCCCCGTACCGCTGGAAGCGGTGCAGCCAGGGGCGCCAAGTCCAGGCAGTCTGTGAATAAACTTCTGGAGCGGAGTTCCCGAGTTGCTGGAGGCGCTGCTGTAAGCAACGAAACCGGCAGTGGTGTAGTTGATGAATTCGGACGAGGTCTTGTACTTCCAGGTACCTGCCGGGCTGTTGGCATAGAAGGTGCCGCCCTGGGGACCGGAATAGACCTGGGTTGCTCCTGGGGTTGAAGGTGGCCATGGAGTGCCTGCCCCAGTGAGAGTTCCTGGCGGGGCCATGGGGCCGACCGTGTTCACCATTGTTCCCGGACCAGCCTGGGCCATGTTGAGGCCCGCCGCAACAACGGCAACTGTCAGTGACAAAAATAATAGTCGTCTGAACATATCCGTTCCTCCTTTCTTTTTTGCGTTATGCTTGCTCATTTGCATCCTCCTGTCTGTGTTGTCAAACATCTGGCCTATGTGACGTAGATGGGGCGGAATAAGATAAATATCTGTTTGTGACTAGTCTCGGTTAGTCATGCCCTCTATTTTTTCGCGTCAGCGCTTTTAGGAGCGTGTTTTACATCCAGCAACTCAACCTCGAATACCAGGGTTGCGCCCGGCAGTACCACGTCCCCGGCTCCTGCCTCGCCATAGGCGAGCGACGAAGGACAGACCAGTTTGGCCTTGCCTCCAGCCTTCATCATCTGCAAACCCTCGGTCCAGCATTTGATGACACCGTCCAAACGAAATTCGGTCGGCTGACCGCGCTTGTATGAACTGTCGAATTCCTTTCCATCAGGCAGTGTGCCGCGGTAGTTTACCCTAACCGTGTCAGTTGGCCCGGGGGCTTCTCCGTTGCCGTCTTTCAACGACAGGAAGACCAGGCCGGAAGCAGTTTTTACGGCACCTTTTTCCTGAGCCTCTTTTTCGATGAACCCCTTGTTCATGGCGGCCATCTTGTCTCCCAATTCCTTGCGCCGTTGCTTGGCCAATTCCTGGACCTTGTGATTGTAGGCCCCTGGATCCACTTCCAGATGCTTACCTGAGACTGCGTCTGTGAGGCCCTGCTTTACAATGTCCAACTCGGCGGGCGTCAGATTGAAAACCGCAAGTGAGCGGGATACGATCAGGCCGATCGAATAAAGAACTTTTTGATCCTCGGTCAGCGGCGCCTCGGCTGCGAATGATCTGGTGGCGAGAAGTGTTAACAGGGCAATAAAAATCAGTTTGCGCATTTATCTTTCCTTTGCATGTAGAGTGGTCCGGATGGATTTTGATTGATC
>MTLD01001815.1_pt1 | contig 14771 bp, 13 predicted proteins | sample 1982471 | NCBI WGS metagenome assembly MTLD01 (sample SAMN05712604, study PRJNA340218) | biofilm metagenome | isolation source: sample SPM anode biofilm adapted to -50 mV | place: USA | collected 2012-02-03
TTGGGGATCGCCCCGAAGCAGATCGGATTTCGGTCGCCCTGGCAGAACGGCTTCTGCGAGCGGGTGATCGGCACCCTCCGGCGAGACCTCCTGGATCACCTCATCGTCCGGGACGAGGCCCACCTCGCGCGGCTCCTGAAGGAATACCTGCGCTACTACCACGAGGACCGGACCCATCTTGGGCTGGGCAAGGACTCGCCGATAGGTCGCCCCATCGAGATCAGCCCCGGCCATTCCGCCAAGATCGAGGCCCTTCCGCGTTGCGGTGGGCTTCATCATCGCTACCGCTGGACCAGCGCGGCCTGAGGGACCCATCCCCTGACGAGCGACCGACAATCAGGGTCGGCCGAAGGCGCGCCCTTCTGCAGGATGGCGATCCATCCCAGATTTTCAAAGACCTGGATGACACCTCCACCACCGGGTCTGAGACATGGATTTCACACTAGCCAGAAAGGTTTGCCCCACCAAATCAGCCCGATGGTCGGGTTCTACTGGCTCAGATTGGGTTTTGGCAAGGTACACCTGGACAAGGTCCTCCACCTCGGCCCGATCGCGGGTCTGCGCAGTCAGGAAGCGGACGAACTGCTCCCGGGCCGCCAGGAGGGTCGAAAGCACGGGGTCTGGCGTGGAGTGGGACATGCTGTCACGAGGAGATCGAGATGGAAGGACCCGGACAACCGTGGTCCGCTCCCATTATAGAGGCCGTCAGAACGTGCGCCGGAGTCCGATGCCGATCGAGGTCGGGTCCGAGTCGAAGGCTAGGCTCATAGGCTCAAATCGGCCAAGTGCCACCTAGACGGTTTGGCAACGAGATCCAACAATCATGCTGGGTGGAGTTCCGAGTTCGAATCGTTGGGGAACAAGACCCTGAACCTGGCTCCTCCTTCAGGGCGGTTGGAGGCATGGAGGGTGGCTCGGTGGACCTGGGCGATCCAGGCTGCGATGGCGAGCCCGAGCCCGGAGCCTGGGGCCGAGGCGTGGGAGCGGGCGCTGTCGCATCGGTAGAACCGCTCGAAGATCCGCTCAAGATCGGATTCGGGGATACCTGGACCTGTGTCTTCTACTGTGAGTTCCACCCCTGCTCCCATCGGTTGGACGGCCAGGCGGACGTGACCGCCCGGCGGTGTGAACTTCAGGGCATTGTCCAGCAGGTTGGACATCAGGTGATGGATCCAGTGTTCATCCCCAACGATCGTGGCGGGCAAGGGCGCATTCACCTCGAGTGAAACGTCAGCTTCCTCGGCGCGAGTTGCGAAGGCCTCGCACTGATGCTCGGCGAGTTCGTCCAGCCGGAGCACCTCCATCCGGAGCGGGAGCCGATCTGTATCGGCGCGGGCCATCAGCAGGAGATCGTCGACGATGCGGCTGAGCCGGAGGACTTCCTCCTCGACGCTGGCGAGATCCTCCTGGAGTTCCTCTGCGGACCGGCTGCCGCGCTGGGAGATATCGACCAGGCTCCGGAGGTTCGCCAGGGGGCTTTTCAGCTCATGGGAAGCGTCGGACGTGAACCGCTTCATCGCCTCGAAGGAGCCCTCGAGACGATCCATCATGTGGTTCAAGGTGTCCACGAGACGGCCGATCTCGCAATCGGCGCCGGGATGGGGGAGGCGCAGGTTGAGGTTTTTCGCCTCGATCTCGCGGGCCATGGCCGTAACCCGCTCCACGGGCGCCAGAGCCCGTCCCGCCAACCAGTACCCGCCCACGATCGAGAACAGGATCCCGACCGGGAGGAGGAGCAGCAGGGTGTCCCGCAGGCCGCCGAGGATCGGCTGGATTTCACCCAGATCCTCCACCACGCGAATGACGCCCTGCCGCCCCATCTTGGTCCGGTAAGGGAGCGAGAACACCCGCCAAGGACTCCCTCCTTCTTCGCGGGTCTCGAACCAAGGGGCGCCCTTCATCCGCGGCGGAGCCTGGGCGAGCCGGGGAGCCAAGGGGTTGGCCTCCATCTCGGGAGAGAGGAAGAACGCACTTCGCTTGCCCTGATCCTCGTGGATGAGGAGCAGCCGCCCGACCTGGCTCAGGTGGGCCTGCTGCTCGGGGGTGAGGTGCTCGCAGTCGGCCTGCTCAGAGAGGATCTGGAGGGTCTGGCCTGCGATCTCCTTGAGGGATCCGTCATGGTGGGAGAGCAGGCGCTGGTGGACCACCACATACGCGAGAAGCGTGAATCCGATCAGGAACGCGGCGAGGGCGAGGGTGTACCAGGCAGTGAGGCGGAAACGGAGGGTTTTCGGAAATGTAGCCATCAATTCGGCTCCCGGAAGAGATAGCCCGTGCCACGCAGCGTTTGCAGGAGCTTCGTCTCCCGGCCGCTGTCGATTTTCCGGCGGAGCTGGCCGATGTAGACATCCACGAGGTTGGCGCCGTCGCCGTAGTCCGCATCCGAGGCCCAGACATGATCGAGGATCATGCTGCGCGACACCACCAGGTCCTTCCGGCGGATCAGGAATTCCAGAAGCGCGAATTCCTTCTTTCTCAACGGCACGAGCTTGCCCGCGCGCCGCAGCTCATGGGTTTTCAGGTCCAGTTCCAGGTCGGCCACCTTCAGCACCATTTCCGGGACAGAAGGGGGACGGCGGGTGACGGCCCGGATTCGGGCCAGGAGTTCCCTGAATTCGAACGGCTTGGCGAGGTAGTCATCCGCGCCCAGGTCCAGGCCGCGGACCCGGTCATCCAGGCCGGTGCGCGCCGTCAGAAGGATGATGGGAACAGGGCACCGGTCCTTCCGGATGCGCGTGAGAACCTCGAACCCGTCCATCACGGGAAGCATGACATCGAGTACCACCACATCGTGGTGGCAGCCGAGGGCCAGGTCGAGGCCGCGAAGCCCGTCCTCCGCCCGGTCCACCGTGAAGCCTTCCGCCCTGAGGCCTTTCTCGAGGGCCGCCGCCAGTTTGACCTCGTCCTCGACCAGCAGCACTTTCATGAGGCCTCCCGGGATGGGCCAGCGGCACGTACTCGGGATCATACGGGGAGGGGGGACCCGGTTGCCAGGCCCCCCCCCAAGAGACTGCCATCAGAACGCTACGATCAGATCGGCCGTCAACTGGTCGTTGTTGGGCGTGATTCCATCCTTGTAGGTCGTGCGAGAGGCCTGCACAGTCCACCGGCCACCAGCATTGCCGCTGGAGAAGGCCATTCCATTCAGGCCGACAGTCTTCATGGCCTGGTCCTTGGTCGCATCGCCCTTGTCCGGGCGCACATAGTCGTAGCGTCCGAACATGCCGATGGCAGGCGCGAAGTTCAGATCGCAGAGGGCGAAGTAGCCGGCATTCTTGCTCGTGAGGCCACTCACATCGACCTGGTGCTGGCCATCGAAGTAGGCGCCCATGATGCGCCATCCGTCCCGGATGAACCGGGCCAGGATGCCGTTGCGGTAGAAGTTGTCGGTGAAGAGCGGCTGGCCAGGGTTGGCGGGATCCAGCACTGGATTCTGACCGTCGAGACGGAAGAGGGCCACGCCGGAAGCATGTTCATCGAAGCGGTAGAGGGCCGAGGCGTAGGTGTCCTTGTGGTTGGTGGGGCTGGGGCCAGACACGGGAGCACCCGTCGCGTCAGTGGTGGGCGTGAGGGTGTCCAGCACACCCGCGGCCAATTCTAGACGGCTCCAGTTCAGCTTCACGTCGACACCACGCCCGGCGGCATCCAGCGTGAAGGGTGAGGTTCCGGAAACCGCCGTGGAGAGGACCAGCGGGGCTCCGAGGACGCTGCCCGCACCGAGGCCGAAGTCCCGGAGGATCTCAGGATTCACCTGCCCTCCGCGAATCTGGAGGAAGGCCGCCTTGGAGATCGGGAGGTTGTACTGGATGAAGGCCTCTTCCATGCCGTCCGCCGGCGTGGCGCCGGTGTTGAAGTGGTACATGAGCGTGTAGCTGAAGCGGTCGGAGAGCGCGCCGCCGGACACCACCTGGAAATCTGGCTGGGCCATCTGGGTGGCAGGCTTGGTCCCCTTCACGGCCTGGGCGCTGGCATCCACGGTAATGGAAGCGTAGGTATCCAGCCGCTGCCTGGCGGCATCTACGCTGGTCGGATCCAGGCGGGCTCCGTTCCGCTGGAATTCCAGACCCATGGCGGTGAGCTGTAGGGTGGGAAGTGCATGACAATCCGCACACGACATCGTCGTGAGACGCGCCCAGGCAGGGACGGCCAGCATCGGGACGCTGGCCCCGATGAGTACTAGGAGGGTTCGGATGAGTTTCATGCGAGGCTCCGCAGGGGTTGGGGTCATGAAGCGTTCGGGGATCGCTTCCGGGGATTGAGTCCCTAAAGGTCGTCAAACCCGACGGCCATCCTGAGGTGCCCAAATGAAGCCTTCCTGAAACGGAATCGGAAAAGGATGTGGCGTCGATCACATCGGGGGCCACGAACCTGAAGTGAAGCTGAAATTCCCTGTTGTGACCAATTTGCGGTTGCAGCGAGCACCATTACTCATATCCTTGATCTCCAAGGAGGCTTTTGTGCGCCGCTGGTGGACCGTCCTGCTCGCCGCCCTGATGCTCTTGGGCATCCATGGCGCGGTGTGGGCCTTCACTGGTGCCGAAGGCCGCATGCCCTGCCAGGGCTCCCCCTCCGCCTGCGAGGCGATGACCTCGGGGGGAGCCTGCGAATGCTGTGACACATCGGCCACCCTTTCGAAGGATGTCTGTCGGACACCTGGCTCCCGCTGCGAGCGTCCCTCGGAGGCGGGAACGCTTCCGGGCTTGCTCGATCAGCATCGGGCTGTCTACGGAACCGACGGGAATCCTGCAGGAGATCGTGAATCCCGCCCTTGGCCCGACAGCCTGACCGAGCGCCCTGTGGATGCCTATCAGGCAAACGCACATGCTCCTCGCGACAGAGGCCGTCCGTCCGAAGGTGGACCGCAGGTGCGCGATCGTCTCGCGCATTTCCAGCTTCTGAGGATTTGAGGGGATTCCCGTACTGACGGTGTCCGGCCGACCTATCAAGATCGGCCCTGCATTCCCACTCGATCTCATTCAGGAGTTCTCATGCGCAGCATGCTGCGCCCGCTGCTGGCGTTGGCCCCGATGGTGGCCTTGTCAGCGGCAGGTGCCCCCTCCCCATCTCACACATCACAGGCGGATCCCGTTTTCGCCGCCCTTCTTCGCGAAGCCCTCGAGCGGAACCCGGATCTCGCCAAGGCCCGGGCCCTGGTGGACGCCGCCAAGGAGCAGATCCCCCAGGCCAAGGCCCTGCCGGACCCCACCCTGAGCCTCGGCCTCCAGAACGACGGGTTCAACGGCATCCAGGTGGGCAAGATGCCCACCTCCTACTACCAGATCATGTTCACCCAGCCCTTCCTCTGGCCGGGGAAGCGAGGCACCCGCGCGGACGTGGCCGCCCTCGGCGTCCGCATGCAGGATGCCACCCAGGACAGGATTCGCCTCACGCTGCGCTCTGATCTGGAGCGGGCCTACATCGGCCTGATCCTGGTCCGGGAGCAACTCGGCCTCCTCGATCAGCAGGCAACCTACCTCGAGCAGGCGGAGGGGAGTGCCCGCGCGCGCTACCAGGTCGGCCAGGGGAACCAGGCCGACTTGCTGCGAGCTCAGCTGGAGCGGATCCGGCTCCAGCAGTCCCGCCTCGACCTGGTCGCCCAGGAACAGACCCTCCTCGCGACCTTGAACCGCCTCCGCAACAGGGCCTCGGACGCGGCGCTCGAAACACCCGTGCGGCTTGAAGAGCTGCCCCTGCCCGTGCCCGCATCCGAGGGCGACTGGATGGAACGCGCGGCTTCCGGGAGTCCCGACCTGGAATACGCCCGGCGGAACCTGGAGCAGGTGAACCGCAGCCTCGACCTCGCGAAGCTGAACGTCCGGCCGGATTTCGCCGTCAGCGCCGGACTCATGCCCCGGGGCGGGCTCGATCCGATGTGGCAGGTCAATTTCTCCATCGGCCTCCCGCTCTACGCCCGGAAGAAGCAGCAGCGGGCGGTTGCGGAGCAGGAATGGCGGAAGAAGGCGGAGGGACAGGAGGTCGAATCCGTCCGACTGATCCTGCGCCAGCGCACCCAAGAGCGCCTGGCCCAGCTCACCGCGGCGGAATCATCGATCCGGATCTACCAGCAGGGCCTCCTGGTTCAGAGCGAAGCTACCTTCAAGGCCACCCTCGCACAGTATGAGGCGGGCAAGGTCACCTTCCTCGCCGTGCTGGAGGCCCTAAACGGATGGGTCGCGGATCGGTCGGGATACCTGGCCGCCCTCGGCCAGGCGCGGGCCCAGGACATCGCTCTGCGGGAATTCAACCTCGGGCCCACGCCCGGAATCGCCTCCGCCGCGCTGGGCTCTCCCTCCCTCGGCATGAGTGGTGGCTCCGCCTCCGCTCCCGCGTCCCGCCAGGGCATGGGTGGCGCTCCGGCGGTGGAAGCCTCCGCCGCAGGCTCTTCCTCCACTTCGTCCATGTAAGGAGATTGAACATGTCTATCGAATTCGAACCCACACCCGAAAAGAAGGGCCGACGTCTGAGCCTGATCGGAGTCCTGGCCCTGGGCCTGGTGGTGGGGGCGGGCGGGACCTGGGTGCTCATTCCCCACGAGCATTCCCAGGGCCCGGAAGGCTCCGCCCCGGCGCCGGCCGGCCAGAAGTACCAGTGCCCCATGCACCCCCAGATCATCCAGGACCATCCCGGCGATTGCCCGATCTGCGGCATGAAACTCGTCCCCATCGCCGGAACTGCTCCGGTCGAAAAGGCCAGTGGGGGAAAGGGGAAACTTCTGTTCTACCGGTCCCCCATGAACCCCTCGGTGACGTCACCCACCCCCCGGAAGGACGAGATGGGCATGGACTACGTCCCCGTCTACGAGAGCGATCTCGAAGGCCAGGGACCCGCGGTGGAAGATCACGCGGCCGTGACCATCGATCATGAGCGCCAGCAGCTCATCGGGCTGAAGACGGCGCCGGTGACCGAGGGGAATGTGAGCGGGACCGTGACCACGGTGGGGAAGGTCGCCGTGGACGAGACGCGGGTCCGGAAGATCAACGTGAAGGTAGATGGCTTCATCGAGAAGCTGTTCGTGGACTACGTGGGCATGCCGGTGGCCAAGGGCCAGCCCCTCTTCAGCATCTACAGCCCGGACTTCGTGAGTTCCCAGCGGGAATTCCTGCTGGCCTCGAAAACAGCGGCGGATCTCTCCCGGGGTGATTACAAGTCCAGCGGCGACGAGCTGGTGAAGGCTGCAAAGGAACGTCTGCGCCTGTGGGATGTTCCCGAACGCGAGATCGATCAGCTCGCCAAGACCGGGCAGGTCCAGAAGGATCTGGTCCTCCGGTCTCCCATCCAGGGCGTGGTGACGGCCAAGAACGTGGTCCAGGGCGCCAAGGTGGGCCCTGGCGACGCGCCGTTCGAGATCACCGACCTCAGCCGGGTGTGGGTCCTGGCCGACCTCTACGAGCCCGAACTTTCGCGGGTCAAGGTGGGGTCGCGCGCCGAATTCACCCTTCAGGCCCTCCCTGGCCGGACCTTCGAGGGACGGGTGGCGTTCATCGATCCCGTGCTCGACCCGAAGACCCGCACCGCGAAGGCCCGGCTGGAATTCGCGAACCCGCGCGGCGAGCTCAAGCCTGAGATGTTCGGGAACGCGGTGATCCACGGTCGCGACCAGCAGGGCATCCTCATCCCCCTGGACGCAGTGCTGGATGCCGGCCTCCAGAAGGTGGCGTTTGTCGCCCTCGGCGAGGGTCGGTTCGAACCCAGGGTCGTGACCACCGGCCGCAACGACGGCGAGAAGGTGGAGATCCTCTCGGGCCTCGAACCCGGTGAATCCGTCGTCACCCGCGCCAGCTTCCTAGTGGACTCGGAATCCCGGCTGAGGGCCGCCCTCGCCCACATGGCCGCGAAACCGGCCGCCACGCCTGCCGCCGGCCCTGCTCCAGCGGCCGAAGGCCACCGGCACTAGGGGGCTGACATGCACGGACCATCCATCATCGATCCCGACAAGCCGACCTTCCTCCAGCGCATCATCCGGTTCTCTGCGGAAAACCGCTGGCTCGTGATGGCGGCTTCCGCCCTGCTCCTGGCCCTCTCGATCTGGAGTATGAAGCGCATCCCCATGGATGCCATCCCAGATCTGAGCGACACCCAGGTCATCGTCTATTCCAAGTGGGACCAGAGCCCAGACATCATCGAGGACCAGGTCACCTACCCCATCGTCACGGCACTCCTCGGCGCCCCCAAGGTCAAGGCCATCCGGGCGCAGTCGGATTACGGCTTCAGCTACGTGTACGTGATCTTCGAGGACGGCACGGACATCTACTGGGCCCGCAGCCGGGTCCTTGAATACCTGAGCAAGATCACCGCCAGCCTTCCCGCAGGCGTGAAGACCGAGCTTGGACCCGACGCGACCTCAGTGGGCTGGGTCTACCAGTACGCCCTGGTGGACCACTCCGGAAAGCACAGCATCGATGAACTGCGGAGCTACCAGGACTGGTATCTCCGATATGCCCTCCAGAGCGTACCCGGCGTGGCCGAAGTGGCCACGGTCGGCGGCCAGGCCAGGCAGTTCCAGGTCAGCGTGGACCCGAACAAGCTGGCCGCCTACAAGATCCCCATCAGCGCCGTGATCCAGGCGGTCAAGGACTCCAATCAGGAAGTCGGCGGCCGATTGGTCGAATATGCGGGACACGAGAGCATGGTCCGCGGGCGGGGCTATGTGAAGACCACCGGCGATATCGGGAAGGCCGTCCTAAAGGCCTACGATGGCACCCCCGTCCGGATCAGCGATGTGGCGACGGTCACCCTCGGCCCGGATATCCGGCGGGGGCTGGCTGATCTCGACGGCCACGGGGACGTCGTCGGCGGCACCGTGGTGATGCGGCAGGGCGAGAACGCCCTCAACGTCATCGAGCGGGTCAAGGCCCGCATCCAGGAATTGAAGAAGGGCCTCCCCGAAGGGGTTGAGATCGTTCCGGTCTACGATCGATCCCACCTGATCGAGCGGGCCATTTCCACGGTGAAGGACAAGCTCATCGAGGAGATGATCGTCGTCTCCATCGTCATCCTCGTCTTCCTCTGGCACGTCCCGTCGGCCCTCGTGCCCATCGTGACCATCCCCTTCTCGGTGGCCCTGGCCTTTATCCCCATGCTCGGCATTGGGCAGAATGCCAACCTGATGTCGCTCTCCGGCATCGCCATCTCCATCGGCGTGCTGGTGGACGGCGCCATCGTGGAGGTCGAGAACGCCTACAAGAAGATCGAGCTGTGGATCGAGGCAGGGAAGCCGGGGGATTTCCACGAAGTGCGGTTGCGGGCCCTCCTGGAGGTCGGTCCCAGCGTCTTCTTCAGCCTGCTGGTGGTAGCAGTGAGCTTTATGCCCATCTTCACCCTGGTGGACCAGGAGGGCCGCCTCTTCAAGCCGCTGGCCTACTCGAAGAACCTGGCGATGGCCATCGCTGCCATCCTGGCGCTCACGCTGGATCCGGCCATGCGCATGATGTTCGCCCGGATCGAGCCCTTCCGGTTCAAGCCGAAGTGGCTTGCCCGGGTGGCGACCCACGCCGCCGTGGGGACCTACTATCCTGAGCACAAGCATCCCATCAGCGTCTTCCTTCATCGGATCTACGAACCTCCCTGCCGGTTCGTGATCCGGCATGCGAAGGCCACCATTGCCGTGGCGGTCCTCATGGTCCTGGGCACGATCCCGGTCTTCATGCACCTGGGAAGCGAGTTCATGCCCCCGCTCAACGAGGGGACGCTGCTCTACATGCCCTCCACCCTCCCTGGCATCTCCCAGACCGAGGCGCAGCGCATCCTCCAGGTCCAGGACCGGCTCATCCGCACCGTGCCCGAAGTGGCCAGGGTGTTCGGGAAGGCCGGGCGGTCCGACACCGCCCTCGACCCCGCACCTTTCTCCATGATGGAGACGGTCATCGAGCTCAAGCCGGAATCCGAGTGGCGGGAGCGGCCCCGCTGGTACTCCAGCTGGGCCCCGGAATGGTTCAAGCGGATCCTCCGACCCTTCTGGCGCGACCGGATCACCGAGGAGGACATCGTGGCCGACCTCGACCGCGCGGTGAAGCTGCCGGCCATCCCCAACGCCTGGACCATGCCCATCAAGGCTCGACTCGACATGCTCAGCACCGGCATCCGCACCCCGGTCGGTCTGAAGATCAATGGGGCCGACCTCTCCGTGATCCAGGACATCGCCCAACAGGCCGAGGGCATCCTGCAGAAGGTGCCCGGCACCCGGAGCGCCTTCGCCGAGCGGACGGCCCAGGGCTACTTCCTGGACTTCGACCTGAAGCGCGACGCCCTGGCCCGCTATGGGTTGAGCGTGGCGGACGCCAACCAGCTCGTCATGACGGCCATCGGGGGCGAGAACCAAACCACGGTCATCGACGGGCGCGCTCGCTACCCCGTGAACGTCCGGTACGCACGGGACTACCGGGAGTCCCCCGGGGCCCTCGAGCGGGTCCTGGTGCCGCTCCCCAACGGATCCGCCATTCCGATCTCGGAGATCGCGGATGTGAAGTGGACCCAGGGACCCGCGATGATTCGCGACGAGAACGGCCTGATGAACGGCTACGTTTTGGTGGACTTCGACACCACCAAGGTGGATGTCGGCACCTATGTCGAGCACGCCAAGGCGGCCATCGAGAAGGACCTGAAACTGCCCCAGGGCTACAGCCTGACCTGGAGCGGACAGTACGAGAACATGCTCCGCGTCAAAGAGCGCCTGAAGCTCGTTCTGCCCATCACGCTGGTCCTCATCTTCGGCCTGCTCTACGCCAATACCCGGTCCGCCTTCAAGGCCGGCATCGTCATGCTCGCGGTGCCATTCTCCGCCATCGGGGCCTTCTGGCTCCTGTGGATCCTCGGCTACAACATGAGCATCGCCGTGTGGGTGGGCCTCATCGCCCTCATGGGACTGGACGCGGAGACGGGCGTGTTCATGCTGCTCTTCCTCGACCTCAGTCATGAGGAGGCGAGGCAGGCCGGCCGTCTCAACACCACGGGCGATCTGGTCGAAGCCATCATCCACGGGGCCGTGAAGCGGGTGCGCCCCAAGGCCATGACCGTCTTCGCCGCCTTCATGGGCCTCCTGCCCATCATGTGGAGCGTGGGCACCGGCGCGGATCTCATGAAGCGCATCGCGGCCCCCATGGTCGGCGGCCTCGCCACCAGCTTCATCCTCGAGCTGCTGGTCTATCCCTCGATCTACTACCTCTGGAAGCGCAAGGAGGTGGTGGAGGGGGATCCCACGCCCGAGTCGGGCCCGCTTCCGGCCCCCGTCCTGAGCTGAGGAGGTTCCGATGCTGACTGCATTGTTGTCGCCTGTTCTGGTACTGGCCGGCCCCTCGGGGCCGGCCAGACCGGAGTTCCCCGTCTGTCCCATCTCGGGCTACCCCTACCGCGAAGGGGAAGGGATCCTCCTGACCGTCCGAGGCCGGCGGTACTGGGCGTGTCACGTCACCCACGCCGAGGCCCTGGCCAAGCATCCAGACCAGTACCTCGACAAGGACGGGGTTCCCAAGGTGCTTGCCAAGCCGTCTCCGGGGAACCACGCCCCGCCGGTGCCTGCGGGCCCTCGAAACCCGCGAAAGGAGTTCCCATGAGCGCCGTCGTCGCCGTCGCCATGATGGCGCTGATGATGCTGTTCTTCCACGGGCGCCATGCCCAGGATCCACCAGCCAGGAATCCCCCGCCTGCCACCGAGGGATCGCGACCGCGGAGGCCAAATATGGAGGAATCCAGGCCCGCCGGCCAGGTTCATGAAGGGCATGCGCAGGCAACGAACCCTCCCGAAAGAGGACACCCGTCCGATGCCGTTTCGGCTCCGGCACCCGACCAAATCCCACATCTCTGATCCAGGAGGCACCATGTCGACATCCACCGTCTTCGCGATCCTGATGATCTCCACCGCCTTGACCGCGGCTCCCAAGCCTCCGTCCAACGGGCGGTGCCCGGTCCTCGGAAATCCCGTGGCCGACCGGAACCAGTCCGTCGAAGTTCGTGGCCGGAGGTACTACATCTGCTGCGACGACTGCGCGAAGCAGCTTGCTGCGGACCCGGACCGGTTTCTCGAGCAGGACGGAACGCCGAAAAACATCAATTCGAGTGCGCCCCATCAGCCCATCCGCGATTCGTATTGAATCGCCCGCCCCACACCCTTTCTCACCCATCAAAGGAGATCGCATGTTCACACCCTTCCTCGCCCTTGCGCTGGCGGCCTCGGCCCCTTCTAAGCCCGCCCCTGCAACCAACACCGTGTGCCCCGTGCTGGGCCACGCCGTGGATGCCCGAAGCCAGGTCACCACCGTCCATGGCCATGCCTACCGCCTCTGCTGCCCTGCCTGCGAGTCGAAACTCCAGAAGGACCCGGGCCAGTACCTCGAGAAGGACGGAACCCCGAAAAACGCCCACAAGATGGATTCCGGCATGGCCGGTATGCACCACCACTGATCTCTCCCCTCGTTGACCCGAATTCCATGCCCCAAGGCCCTCTCAAGTTCGCGGTCCCTCCGCCTTCCTCCTCGGTGGCCATGAAAGCCGAGACGGAAATCGGGGATGCCCGCGAAGCCTTCCCGCCTGCCCGGTGGGGGCTGCCTTGCACCTCTGCAAGGCGGTACCAGCGCAGCTCTCCCTGCGCTGGACCGGGTGCGGGAAGGAGGCACCTCACGGGGTGCCACCGGCACCGGCGCCGTCCTGTTCTGGGAGGTTCAGGCCGTCTCTGGTGCCGGACCTTGGGGTAGGACGAATTCCGGCACCGGCCTCCACTTTGCGATCACCGCAAACCGATCCATCCGTAACCCGACACACCTGCCCCTCCGGGGGATTCCAGGAGAATCCATGCTCACGCCTCTTCTCTTCATGGCGACGCTTTCGCCGCTCACCCAATGCAGCCCCATGGGCGGCCATCGGCATGACCCCGCCCCCATGCACGGTTCCCACGAGGGCGCACCCCGATTGAACGCACGCTGCCCGGTGATGGGCGATCCGGTGACGGCCGAGAGTCCTATCGTGTCCGTCGGCAATCGGAGCTATGCCGTCTGCTGCCCAAGCTGCGGTAGCAAGCTGAAGGCCGATCCGGCGAAGTATCTCGATGACCAGGGCGTGCCCATCAATGCCAAGCCCGAGGACCATGGCCCGCATGGAACGTCCGAGGGCCAGGGCGGCAAGGAAGAGACCACTCATCACCATTAGTTCCTGGTGGAGCCACCGTCCACGGAACCGCGAGAGGGATCCGCCATGGGAAACGCCCCGAGCACCTCCTTCCTGGCCAGATCCGGCCTGCTGGGGCTGATGATGCTTCCCCTGGCGGCCCTCTCGCTCTGGTCGGTCCGGCTCATCCCCCAGGCGATTCATGCTCACGCAGCCATCCATCACTGCGAAACCTGGGTCAGCGGATTGGACCAGTTTCAGGAAGCCTTCGTCCGGCTTGAAGAACGGGGCTATGCCATGCATCACGGCGGCCCCTTCGGTGTAGAGCAGGCAACCACCCAAGAGGTTGTGGATGCCTACTGGCGTGCCCGTAATCTCCTGGCCGAGCGGACCCACCGGGAGCAAGACCCACGATTGGCGACCCTGGACCAATCGATGACCTTCTACCTGGCCCAGCTGGATCGCGTGTCAGCGGCCACGCGGGTCGACCTGCAGGAAAGGGGTTCTTTCAGGAGCAGGGAGGCGGAGGCGGGTCTGTCCCTGGAGCTGGCTCACCTCTCCCACAGGTTCAAGGATGCGGACGCCGCCTTCAGGGACCTTGAGGACTTCCACCAGCGGTTTCTGGAAGACTCGATCCACAGCATGGAAAGTCACAGCCGGGAAATGACGGCCTTCGCGTTCGCCTCCCTGCTGCTGGCCTTCGCCTTCATCCTGGCGGGCCTCCGCTTCCTCCGTCTCAAGCGACGGGTTGAGGATTCCGCCCGGTTCGCCCAAGCCCAGTTCGAGGCTGCGCCCATCGGGTTGCTGGTCTGGGATGCCCGGAACGTGATCCGCCAATCCAATTCCTGCCTGGCCGACATGTTCGACCGCTCCGAGACCAGCCTTGAAGATGCCCCCTTGGCATCCGTGATCCCTGAGTCCGTGGCGGCCTCCCTGAACGAGGCTGATCCAAGGCACGCTGTGGCCTTCAACCTCCACCGTCCCAACGGCACCTACGCCGCATTCGAGGCCGGAGTAGCGACTACCACCATCGCGGACCGCCCTTACCGGATCGCAGCGGTGTGGGATATCTCGAGGCGAGTCCAGGCTGAGCGCCGGCTGATGCTCCGGGAGCGCCACGCGGAACTCGGGGAACGGGCGAGCGGTGCGGTGCGGGACCTCGAACGTCTTCTCCATCCCTTGCTGTTGGCCGTGGATCTTCTCAAGCTCGGCGGAAACACCCGGGAGAAGGTGGATGATCTCCACGAGCTGATCGAGCGGAACGGGAAGGCGGCGGCTTCTCTGGCCGGCCAACTCTCCCGTCTGGTCCATGTCTCGGAGGAGGCCATCCAGCCGGCAATTTTCGAGCTCAATGCCTGCGTCTGGGAGGCCGTTGCTGGGTTGGAAGTGGCACCCGGGCTGCAGCTTGACCTCCAGATCTCAGATGGCGCCCTCCTCGTGCGGGGACAGCGGGGGGATTTCCTGGAAGCCCTCCAGATCCTCCTCCAGCGGGGGGCCGAAGCCGCGGGGGAACGGGGGAGGCTCCGGGTCACCACCCGGGAGCAGGACGCGTTCAGGGTGGCGGAGATCTCCGATACAGGGACCGCAATCCCGCCCGAAGCCATGGGCACCATCTTCTCCACCTCCTACCTCGCCACTCGGCGGGCAGATGGACCGGACTTATCCCGTTTGCCGAG
>MTLD01005319.1_pt1 | contig 14763 bp, 13 predicted proteins | sample 1982471 | NCBI WGS metagenome assembly MTLD01 (sample SAMN05712604, study PRJNA340218) | biofilm metagenome | isolation source: sample SPM anode biofilm adapted to -50 mV | place: USA | collected 2012-02-03
TCGCCGCCGCCGTCCTTCCCGAACCGCTGGCGACCGTGGCCGTCAACAGCGGCGCCAGAGTGCTCGCCAGCTCCGACCGCATGGGCGCCGCCATCGGCGTGCTGGTGTTCACGGCCCAGGCGACCGCCAAAAAGGAAAAAGAGCTACGGGCTCTGTACCGGGCCTACGACCAGGCCGTCGAATATATCGCCGCCCAGCCGTCGGAAAGCTACCTGGACCTGCTCATCGCCAAGGGCGGTTTCCCGGAAAGCGTGAGGGGCGCGCTCATTCTGCCCGCCTACAAAAAAGCGGCGCTGCCGGAACGCAGCAACATCGAGGCTGTTGTCAAATGGCTGTACGACAAAAAGCTGCTCAAGAAAACGTACGGCTATGAGGAACTGGTAGACGGCAGGTACGTCGGGCAGCGGCCATGATCTGCGTCAACGCGCTCACCGTCGCCTATGAATCGCCGGCCGGCAGCTGCCAGGCGCTCGGCAACATCAGCCTGGAAATGAAGGCCGGCGAAACCTGCGCCGTCATCGGCCCGTCGGGGTGCGGCAAATCCACCCTGCTCAAAGTGCTGGCCGGCATCATCAAAAATTACCGAGGCACGGTCACGCTCGACGGCCGGCCGCTCAACCCCCGGGAAATAAAAATCGGCTTCATCCCGCAGAACTACGGGCTGCTGCCCTGGAAAACCGTGCGCCAGAACGCCCTGCTCGGCATAACGGTCGGCCGGCCGGCCACCGCCGCCGACCGGGAAAGGCTGGCCGCGCTTTTTGCCCGGCTGGGCCTTGCCGGCCTGGAAAACCGCTATCCCGGCGAACTGAGCGGCGGCCAGCAGCAGCGGGTCGCTCTGGCCCGCGCCTTTCTGCTCAAGCCGGCCCTGCTGCTGATGGACGAACCGTTCTCCGCCCTGGACGCGATAACCCGCGAAGAACTCCAGGACGTTTTTTTGCATTTCTGGCGGCAGCAACCGGTCGCCACCGTCCTTGTGACCCATCAGGTGGAGGAGGCCGTCTACCTTGGCCGCAAAATCGTGATGCTGTCCGCCTCGCCCGGCCGGGTCAGGCAGGTCGTGGACAATTCCCTGTTCGCCTCGGTAACCGCCAGGAGCGACGTAGACTTCGCCCGCCAATGCGCCGCGGTGCGGAAGATGATCCAGGAGGTCTGGCGGCAATGAGCGAACACCGACCGAAAACCTGGTACCTGTGCGGCGTTCTCGCTTTGTTGCTGCTGTGGCAGGCCGCGTCCGTCCTGGCCGAGCTGCCGGTCGTGCCCAGGCCTATAGCTGTGCTGGCCAACCTGGGGCAGATATTCGCCGCCAAGATCGCCGTCCACAGCCTGTACAGCCTCGGGCGGATCGTCGCCGGCGCCTTGTGCGCGATGGCCGTCGGCATCCCGGTCGGCCTGGGCATGGGCTACTTCCCGCGGCTCGACCGCGCCTTATCGCCCCTCGTCTACCTGACCTACCCCATCCCCAAGATCGCCCTGCTGCCGGTCGTCATGCTGCTGGCCGGGCTGGGCGAGACGGCGAAGGTTATAATGATCGTGATGATAATCGTCTTTCAGGTGATCATCGCCGTCCGCGACGGGGTGAAAAGCATCCCCGGCGAGATGTACTACCCGCTGTACTCGCTGGGCGCCTGCTTCGGCGCCATCCTGCGGGAGATCCTTATCCCCGCTTCGCTGCCGCGATTCCTGTCGGCGCTGCGGATCGCCATGGCCACCGCCGTTTCGGTGCTGTTCTTCACCGAAACCTTCGGCACCGAGTACGGCATGGGCTACTTCATCATGGACGCCTGGCTGCGGGTGAACTACCTGGAGATGTATTCCGGCATCGTAGTCCTGAGCGTGCTGGGGCTCATCCTCTTCGCGGCCATCGACTGGCTGGAGCGTAGGCTGTGCCGCTGGCAGTCGGTCTGACCAGACGACGGTATACCTCTTGAAGGAAACTGCATTTAAAAAGCGAAGGTATTATAGAAATTATTGGTATTTTTAGGAGCTAACGGAAGGTGCCCGGCGATGAAAAAGGCGGTCATCAAGCATGAAAAGGGACTTCACGCCCGCGTGGCCGCGATGGTCGTGCAAAAAACCCACGAGCTTCAGGAAAAATACAATGTGACCCTATACTTTCAGTTCCGCGAGCACGAAAAAGTACTGGCGAAAAGTCTTCTGCCGCTCGTCGCCCTGCGGGTCAAGGCCGGCGACGAGGTGTGGATTTCGGGGAACGGGGCGATGGTCGAGCCTGCCGTCGCCGAGCTGGCCGAATTCCTGGAAAGCGACTTTCTGATCAGCGACACGGACGTCATCAACAAGGTGGACAACGTCCTGCAGAACACCGCCTTCACGGCCGAGCACGTCTTCAACAGCATGGCCAACGGCCTGGTCGTCACCGACGAAAACGACGTGATCACCATCTTCAACCCGTCGGCGGAAAAGATATTGGCGATCAAAGCCGACCAGGTTCTCGGCAGGAATATCTGCGACGTCATCCCCCATACCAGGCTGCACATCGTCAACAAGACGATGGTCCCGGAGCTCGGCTCCCGCCAGGTCACCGCAAATGCCGTCCTGATAACCAACCGCACGCCGATCGTCGTCGACGGCCAGTCGAAGGGCGCAGTCGCCATCTTCGAAGACATCTCCTCCCTGGAGAATATAACCGGCGAGCTGCGCGAAGTAAAGGAACTGAAAGAGCGGCTGCACCTCATCCTCGAATCGGTCCAGGACGGGATATGCGTCGTCGACACCAAAGGCTTCGTGACCTACGTCAACCCGGCCTATGTCAGGATAACGCAGACGCCGCCCGAGCAGCTCATCGGCCAGAATATCGCCCACATCTCGCCGCTGGGAGCGAGGTCGAAAGCCCTGCTCACCGGCAGACCGGTGCTGGGCAATATCAGCCGCAAGCCGAACGGGCAGACGATCGTGGCCAACGTCAACCCCATCATCATCGACGGCGAGGTAGCCGGCGTTGTTTCGGTGGTCAAAAACATGTCCGAAGTCCAGGCGCTTATGGACAAGCTCACCAAGGTCACGGCCCGGGCCGAATATCTGGAACAGGAGCTGCGGCGGGCGAAGAGACTGCCGCTGGCTTTGAACAGGTTCGTCGGCCGGAGCGGCATCGTACTCGATGCGCTGGCGATTGCCGCCAAAGCCGCCGAAGGGAATACGACGGTCTTGATTCGCGGCGAAAGCGGCACAGGCAAGGAACTGGTCGCCGAGGGCATCCACTTCGCCAGTCCCCGGGCGAAGGGGCCCTTTATCCGCGTGAACTGTGCGGCTATCCCCGCATCGCTGCTTGAAAGCGAGCTGTTCGGCCACGAAAAGGGCGCCTTTACCGGCGCGATCAAACGCAAGCTGGGGAGCTTCGAACTCGCCGACAAAGGGACGATCTTCCTGGACGAGATCGGCGACCTGGAAATAAGCGTGCAGGCAAAACTGCTCAGAGTGCTGCAGAAAAAAGAGTTCCAGCGGGTCGGCGGCGAAGGGATGACCTCCGTGGATGTGCGAATAATCGCCGCCACCAACCGGGACCTGGAGAAGATGGTGGCGACCGACGCCTTCCGCGAAGACTTGTATTACCGCCTGAATATCATCCCGATCATACTGCCCGCCCTGAGGCAGCGGCAAGAGGACATCCCGCTGCTGGTGGAATATTTTTTGAAAAACATCTGTGCCGAGCAGAAGAAAAAAATCAAGGGAATAAAGCCCGACGCGCTGGAAGTGCTGATGAATTACCGCTGGCCGGGCAATGTCCGCGAACTGGAGAATATCATGGAACGGACGCTCGCCCTGACCGAGGGGCAGTACATCGGTATCGAGACCCTGCCGGTATACCTGCGCGAAGGAGCACTTGCCGCGGCCGAAGAGCCTTTGGCCGGCTGCCAGACAAACGGTGCGGTTCTGCCGTGGGATACCTACGAAAAAATGATCATCGAAAACGCGCTGAAAAAGTACGGCACGTTCAACAGGGCGGCGAAAGCGCTCGGCCTGACCCATAAAACGGTCGCCACCAAGGCCCGCAAGTATGGGCTGGAAAAAACGACCACTTGGGAAAAAGGATAAACGTTGATAAAAAGTATCAAGAATTGAGCGCCTTTCGGTATTTTTTACCAGGACGCAGCGCGGACCAACGGGCGGAGATGGCTTCACGGAGCCTTTCCGCCTTTTTGGCATACTTATTGCTTTATAACTTATCAACGGTAATCCTTGACGGACTATTAGCCGGTTGTCCCAATTGTTGCGTGGAGGTAGGAAAAATGAAAAAAGTGATCAACCACCCGGAACAAGTTGTGGAAGAAATGCTGGCGGGCGTCGCCGCCGCCCACCCGCAGTACGTCAGGCGGCTGCAAGGGTTCAACGTGCTCGTCCGGGCCGGCGCCACCACCGCCAAAGTCGCCCTGGTGAGCGGCGGCGGCAGCGGCCATGAGCCCTCCCACGGCGGTTTCGTCGGCCGCGGCATGCTCGACGGCGCGGTGGCCGGGGCCGTTTTCACCTCGCCGACGCCCGACCAGGTCTTCGAGGCTGTCAAGGCGGTCGACGGCGGCAAGGGCGTGCTGCTGGTAATCAAAAACTATACCGGCGATGTGATGAACTTCGAAATGGCCGCGGAAATGGCGGCCGCCGAGAATATCCAGGTGGAGAAGGTTATCGTCAACGACGACGTGGCCGTGGAGAACAGCACCTGGACGACCGGCCGCCGCGGCATAGCCGGTACGGTGTTCGTACACAAGCTCGCCGGCGCCAAGGCCGAAGCCGGGGGCACGCTGGCTGAGGTCAAACGGGTAGCCGAGAAGGTCGTCGCCAACGTGCGGTCGATGGGAATGGCGCTGGCCCCCTGCACCGTGCCGGCCGCCGGCAAGCCGAGCTTCACGCTGGCCGAGGACGAAATCGAGATCGGCATGGGGATTCACGGTGAACCGGGTACGCACCGCGAAGCTCTCCGCCCGGCGGACGAAATCGCCGCCCACCTGCTGGACAAAATACTGGCGGATTTATCCTGCCCCCCCGGCCAGGAAGTGGCTGTCCTCGTCAACGGCCTCGGCGGCACGCCGCTGATGGAGCTGTACGTCGTCAACCGCAAGGTCGCCGAGATTCTTGCCGGCAAAGAGGCCAAAGTGGTCAAGACCTATGTGGGCAATTACATGACATCCCTGGAAATGGCCGGATTTTCGCTCACCGTCCTGAAGCTGGACGGCGAGCTCAAGGAACTGCTGCTTGCGCCGGCCGACACGCCCGCATTCGTCCAGTTCTGACAGGGGGGATAGACTTGCGCACCGCGATCGCGGCCCTGGCGGCCGTCAGCGAAGCGATAAGCAGGAATAAGGAATATCTTACGAGCCTGGACGCCGCGATCGGCGACGCCGACCACGGCATCAACATGGCCCGCGGCTTCGACGCGGCCCTTGCCAAGGCCAAAGCCCTGCCGCCGGAGGCCGATATCGGCGCCGTGCTCAAAACCGTGGGCATGGCGTTGATATCCACCGTCGGCGGCGCGGCCGGCCCTCTTTACGGCACCGCCTTCCTGCGGGCGGCCGGCGCCGCCCCGGGGTCCGCGGTCGACGGCGCGGCCGTCGCCGCGATGCTGGCCGCGGCCATCACCGGGATTAAGGAACGCGGCAAGGCCGTCCGCGGCGAAAAGACGATGCTCGACGCCCTCGAGCCGGCCCTGGAGGCGTTTGCTGGCGGGCTCGCGGCCGGCCGGCCGCTGGCGGAGTGCCTGGATTTGGCCTGCGCGGCCGCCGATGAAGGGGTCGCCTTCACCAAGACCATCATCGCCACCAAGGGGCGGGCCAGCTATCTCGGCGAACGCAGCCTGGGCCACCAGGACCCCGGCGCTACCTCGTCCTATATCATCCTGAAAGCCGCAAGCGACTTTTTCCGGAATAATTAGCGCGGGAGCGAAGCGAATGGTAGGCATAGTCATCGTTGCCCACAGTGCGAAAGTCGCCGAGGGGATCCGCGACATGGCGGTGCAGATGGCCAAACCGGGGCAAAAGATTGTCGCCGCCGGCGGGGCCGACGCCGGGGTCATCGGCACGGACGCGGTGAAAATATTCGAGGCGATCAAAGAAGCCGATCGCGGCAGCGGGGTCGTCATCCTCGTCGATCTCGGCAGCGCCATCCTGAGCACCGAGACGGCTCTGGAACTGCTCGAAGAGGGTGCCCGCAGCCGGGTGCAGATCGCCGATGCGCCTATCGTCGAAGGGGCGATCAGCGCCGTTGTCCAGGCTTCGCTGGGCGGCAGCCTGGCGGAAGTGAAGGCGACGGCGGAGGGCGCGCGTGAACTGCGCAAAAAGTAAGGAAGGACGGCACAGGCCGGATCGTTGCAACAGCGCCTGTTGACATCCGTTTTACCGTAGCACCGCCGCCGTTTTCGGCGAGCCGGCCGGGAAGGGCGGCAGCTCGGGGCATCGCGAACCTGGATAGACGGAAGGAATTGATGAAGATGATAGAGGCCGTGCTGAAGATAACAAATCCGACGGGCCTGCATGCCCGGCCGGCGGCGCAGCTTGTCCAGGCGGCGGCAAGCTTCGTCAGCCGGGTTACCATATTTGCCGACAGCAAAGCGGCCGACGCCAAAAGCATCCTATCGGTCATGAGCATGGGGCTGAACTGCGGCACGGAAATCACCGTGACCGTCGACGGCCCGGACGAGCAAGAATGTCTGGCCTCGCTGGTCGCCTTGATCGAAGGCAATTTTGGCGAAGGGTAGGTTGCCGGCATGGCGGAGGTTCTGAACGGGATAGGAGCGGTAGCCGGCTTTGCCGTCGGGACAGTCAAAAGATTTTCGCGCGATCTGTCGGACCGGCTGCGCGGCTACAGTGCTGGCGATCCCGCCGCGGAGACGGAAAAATACCTTGCGGCCGTCGAGCGGGCCGCTGACCAGCTCGGAAAAATCGTCGCCCAGGCGAAGGAATTGCCGGCCGACGGCCAGGCGGCCATTATGGAGGCCCATCTGGCGATGCTGGCCGATTCGGTGCTCAGGGAGACGGTGCTCGGCAAGATTGCCGGCGCGGTTCCGGCCCCGCAGGCGATATTGGCGGCCACCGAGGAATACGCGAATATATTTGCCGCCATGGACGACCCGTATCTGCGCGAGCGGGGCGCCGACGTCCGTGATATCGGCGTCCGCGTCGCCGGCATTCTCCTTGGCGTCCGCGCCGACGACCTCGGCGGCGGGCCGGTGATCCTGTACGCTCACGATATTCCGCCGTCGGCGGTGGGCGAATTTGCCGGCGATACGGTGCAAGGCTTGATTCTCGAGCATGGCAGTACCACTTCCCATGCGGTTATTCTCGCTAAAGCCAGGGGCATCCCTACCGTTGTCGGCATAGCCGGCGAAAAGCTGGCCGACGGAGTGACGGTGGCCCTGGACGGGGCAAGCGGCCAAGTTGTGGTCGACCCTGACGAGCACGAGCGCCGCCATTATACCGGCCGGATTGAAGAGGAGCGAAAAAAGCGCGAGCAGGATCGCGCCGCTGCTTCGCTGCCGGCGATAACGGCGGACGGCCTGCGGGTCCGGCTGGCGGCCAACATCGGTATGTCCGGCGATATGGAGCGGGCACTGGCGTTGGGCAGCGAAGGCGTCGGCCTCTTCCGGTCCGAGTTTCTGTTTTTTGCCCGGGACGGCTTCCCGGGAGAAGAGGAACAATTTCAGGCCTATCGCTCCGTCGCGGCGCGCTGCGGCAAACACCTCTGCATCATCCGCACGCTCGACGTCGGCGGCGACAAGCCGCTCGGCTACCTGGACTTCTGCCGCGAGAGCAATCCCTTCCTCGGCTGGCGGGCCATCCGTATCAGCCTCGAGCGCCCCGACGCGTTCGTTACCCAGCTGAAAGCCATTTTGCGGGCGGGAGCTTACGGCCGGGTGGCCGTAATGCTGCCGATGGTGATAAGCGTCTCGGAAATCCGCCAGGCCAGGGAATACCTGGCGCAGGCAGCCGGCGAGCTTGAGCGTGAGGGCAAGGACTTCGCCGGCGATATTCCGCTGGGGATTATGGTCGAGACGCCGGCAGCGGCGGTGACGGCGGCCCGGCTCGCCAGCGAATGCGACTTCTTCAGCATCGGGACGAACGATCTGACCCAGTACACCCTGGCCGTCGACCGCGGCAACCAGAAAGTACGGGGTCTGTACGATCACTTCCATCCGGCGGTGCTCAGGCTGGTGTACAATGTTGTAGCCGCCGCCCGCGCCGGCGGCATCCGGGCGGGAGTATGCGGCGAAATGGCCGGCGATCCTCTGGCGGCGGCTTTGCTGATAGGCATGGGGGTCGACGAGTTGAGCATGAATGCCCCCGCTATGCCGCGGGTCCGGGAGAAGATCAGGGGCCTGCGGGCCGGCGCGGCGCAACGGCTGGTCGAAGAAGTCCTTGCGCTGGACGACGGCGAGGCAATCCGCCGGCATCTGGCGAACAACCTCTGAGATGCCCGGGGCGGTAAAAAACCGGAATTTATATTATATGTTTGGTTCTGGATGGAATTGCCGGGGAATATATTTACAGTAGAAAAATGCCGCCTTCCATCCTTTTTGCCGCTCCGTCAAATACAGGGAAAAAGGCGGTGGCAGTGGTGGTAAGAGACCTGGTTAAGCTGTTGTGCGACGGGCCGGTCATCCCCGCCGTGCGCAACAAAGGCGATTTCGAGTTCGCCCTGGCGCGCGTTTCTTCACCCAGCCTCATCCTGCTGTTCGGCGATATCTTTACGCTGCCGGAGCTGGTGGCCAGGGCCCAGGCGGCGAAAAAACTGGTCATCGTGCACCTGGACCTGGTCGAGGGTCTCGGCAAGGACCGGGTCGGCGTTCAATACCTTGCCCGGAGCGGGGTGAAAGCCATCATCACGACCAAACCCCATCTGGGCAGATTTGCCCACGAAGAAAAAATGATCGTCATCCAGCGGCTGTTTCTCATGGACTCCGAAGCCCTCCGTACCGGCCTGCACCTGCTGTCGTCCTTCCGGCCCGACGCGATTGAAGTGCTCCCGGGGACGGTGCCGGTGTCGGCGGTCGTCGAACTGACGCGGGTAACCGGCCTGCCCGTCCTGGCGGGCGGCCTGATCAGCACCGCCGAGGACGTATCCCGGGCCATCGGCAACGGCATATGCGCCATCAGCACCAGCAAGCGCGAGCTGTGGCGGCTCATCTCGTAGACCAGGCACGGACAATAAAATATCGCGGACGAGAGAAAAAGAGAAGTCCATGGCAGGTTTCCCCCGGGTGTACGCCCGCGGCGGGATCTACTTGGGCTTCTTTTTCATAGCAATGCCATGACTTGGTATTTTGGCAAAGAGGGGGGTATGCCCGCAGCAGTGACTGGCAGACACAGCGTACTTCAGCAACCGGCAAGCGAGAATAACGAGGGAGGTATTGTAGAATGATGACCCCATATCTAGGGGAATGCCTCGGTGTAGCTACGTTAATCGTTTTTGGCGACGGAGTTGTTGCCAATACCTTGTTGAAAAAATCCAAGGCGGAAGGCGCCGGCTGGTTCAACATCATTACCGGCTGGATGATCGGGGTTTTAACCGGTGTTTTCGTGGCCATCGCCTGCGGCGCCCCCCAGGCCGATATCAATCCCGCGGTCACCCTTGCGAAGATGCTCAATGGCGTATACCCTGCGCCCGAAGCCGCACTGATTATGATTTCCCAGATTGCGGGAGGATTCCTCGGCGGCGTTATCGTCTGGGTGTTCTTCCGGGGCCACTGGGAGATTACGCCCGATCAAGGGGCAAAATTGGCCGTTTTCTGCACCGGTCCGGCGGTTCGCAATTACTCGCAGAATCTGTTGTGCGAGATAATTGCCACCTTCATGCTCGTGTTCGTCATATTCGCGATATTCGCCAAGCCTGTCGGCGCTATGTCTCCGGGGTTTGGCCCCTATATGGTGGCCGTTCTTGTCTGGGGCTTGGGCGCAAGCTTAGGCGGCACGACCGGATATGCCCTGAATCCCGCCCGCGACCTGGGGCCGCGCATCGCCCATGCGCTGTGCCCGGTGGCCGGCAAAGGCACTTCGGATTGGGAATATTCCTGGGTTCCGGTCGTCGGCCCGCTGATCGGCGGCGCTCTTGGTTTCTTCGTCGCCAAGGCTCTGGGCTTGTTATAGCCGCCCCTGTCGGATTGATGCGCAAAAGCAATGGAGGGTGAAGTAAATGGCGAAAAAATACGTTTTGGCCCTTGACCAGGGTACCACCAGTTCGCGGGCGATCGTTTTCGACGAGACCTCCGGCATCGTGTCGGTAGCCCAAAAGGAATTCACGCAAATTTATCCCAAACCCGGCTGGGTGGAGCATAACGCCGAGGAAATCTGGGGCACCCAGATCGGTGTGGCGGCCGAAGCCCTGGCCAAAGCCGGCATAAGCGCCGACGACATCGCCGCCATCGGCATCACCAATCAGCGGGAAACCACCGTAGTCTGGAACAAAAACACCGGCAAGCCGGTATACAACGCCATCGTCTGGCAGTCCCGCCAGACGGTCGACATCTGCAACGACCTGAAAGCCAGGGGCCTGGAAGCCTCGTTCCGGCAAAAAACCGGCCTGGTCATCGACGCCTATTTCTCCGGGACGAAGGTGAAATGGATCCTGGACAACGTCGAAGGCGCCTGGGCGGCGGCGGAAAACGGCGACCTGCTGTTCGGCACGATCGACACCTGGCTGATCTGGAAACTCAGCGGCGGCCAGGTGCACGTCACCGACTACTCCAACGCGTCCCGCACCCTGATGTACAACATCCGCGACCTCAAGTGGGATGAGGAGATACTCGGGGAACTGACCGTGCCCGCCGCCATGCTCCCGGCCGTCCGGCCATCGAGCGAAGTATACGGCCATACCGACCCCGGCGTATTCTTCGGGGCCAGAGTGCCGATCGCCGGCGCCGCCGGCGACCAGCAGGCCGCCCTGTTCGGGCAGACCTGCTACCAGCCGGGCATGGCCAAAAACACCTACGGCACAGGCTGCTTCATGCTGATGAACACCGGCGACAAGCTGTACGAATCGAAGAACGGCCTGTTGACCACCATCGCCTGGGGCCTGGGCGGCAAGGTGGAGTATGCCCTGGAAGGCAGCATATTCATTGCCGGCGCGGCCGTGCAATGGCTCCGCGACGGCCTGAAGATCATCGAGACGTCGCCCGATTCCGAGTACTTCGCGGCCAAAGTGGCCGACACCGACGGCGTCTACGTCGTCCCGGCCTTCGTCGGCCTGGGCGCCCCTTACTGGGATATGAAGGCACGCGGCGCCATCCTCGGGCTGACGCGCGGCAGCGGCAAGGCGCACATCATCCGCGCCACGCTCGAATCCCTGGCCTACCAGACCAAGGACGTGCTCGGCGCCATGGAGGCCGACTCGGCGATCAAACTGCAGGCCCTCAAAGTCGATGGCGGCGCCGTGGGCAACAACCTCCTCATGCAGTTCCAAGCCGACATCCTCGGCGTACCGGTCGACCGCCCGGAAGTCACCGAAACCACCGCCCTGGGGGCCGCTTATCTGGCGGGCCTGGCCGTCGGCGTCTGGGACGACAAAGCCGACCTCGTACAAAACTGGAAGCTCAACAGAAGGTTCACCCCCGCGATGGCGGAGGAGAAGCGGGCCACGCTGTACAAAGGCTGGCAGAAGGCCGTCAAGCGCGCCACCGAATGGGAAGACTGATTACCGGTCCCCAAATCGGTTAATCAGGCTTGGAGAGGGGATGGTCTCCCGGGAATGGGTAACCAGCCCCGGGGGACCATCCCCTTCCTTTCCCGACTACTGACGGTATGCACGGCTAAGAGGTGATAACTTGCAAACTGATGTAGTCATCGTCGGCGGCGGGATCGTCGGTGCCGCCATCGCCAGGGAGCTGGCGAAATACGACCTCGACGTCCTCTTGCTGGAAAAGCATCCCGACCTGGCCATGGGAACGACCAAGGCCAACAGCGCCATCCTGCACGCCGGGTTCGACGCGCCGCCGGGGAGCCTCAAGGCGGTTCTCAACGTCCGCGGCAACGCATTATACCGCCAACTGCAGGCCGAACTGGGCCTCGAGCTCAAGCTCGTCGGTTCGCTGGTCGTAGCCACCAGCGAGGCCGAAATGGCGGCCATCGGCGAACTGTTGGCGCGCGGCGGGCGCAGCGGCGTTCCCGACCTGCAGCTGCTGTCGCGCGAGCAGGTTCTGGGCATGGAGCCCAACCTGACGGACAAGACTCTCGGCGCGCTGTATGCGCCGACCGGCGGCATAATGTCGCCCTTCGGCGCGGCCCTGGCCTTTGCCGAAAATGCCGCCCGCAACGGCGTAAAAATCCGCCGCGAATGCCCGGTGACGGCGATCGAGGTCAAGGACGGCAAAGTTGCCGGGGTGCATACGCCGCAAGGCCCTATCGCCGCCAAATACGTCGTCAACGCCGCCGGGGTGGAGGCCGACAAAGTCAGCCGGCTGGCGGGCGACGACAGCTTCAGGATAAAACCCCGCAAAGGCGAGTACCTGTTATTCGACAAAAAGGCGAGCAACCTGGTGAAAACCGTCATCTTCCCGACCCCCGCCAAGGTATCTAAAGGCATCCTCGTCTCGCCGACCGTCCACGGCAACATGTTCGTCGGGCCGAACGCCCTCGACACCGATAACGAAGACACGGCGACGACAAGCGCCGGCCTGGCCGAAATCATTACCGGCGCGGCGCGGCTGGTGCCGGGCATACCGGTAACGGCATCGATCACGCAGTTTGCCGGCCTGCGGGCCGTCGCCGACAGCGGGGACTTCATCATCGGACCGTCGGCGGTCGTCGGCGGCTTGGTCCATGCCGCCGGCATCCAGTCGCCGGGTCTTACGGCCGCGCCGGCCATCGCCGAACGGGTCGCCGCCGTGCTGCGCGACCTCGGCCTGGGCATGACGCCCAAGCGGCGCTTCGACCCCGTCAACCCGCCGCGTCTCGTTTTCAGCGAACTTTCCGCCGCCGACCGGCAGGCGCGCATCGCCGCGAACCCGCAGTACGGCAGGGTGATCTGCCGCTGCGAGACGATCACCGAAGGGGAAATCGTCGCCGCCATCGGCGGCATCTGCGGCGCCCGCACGGTCGATGGCGTCAAACGCCGGACCCGGGCCGGCATGGGACGCTGCCAGGGAGGCTTCTGCGGGCCGCGGGTAACGGCCATCCTGGCCCGGGAACTGGCTATCCCCATAACGGCGGTCCGCAAGGACACCGCCGAATCCTACCTGTTCCTCGACAGATTTCCGGCCGCAGGCGAGGTAACCGGCAATGCTTGACCAGACGTTTGACGTCGTAGTCATCGGCGGCGGACCGGCCGGCCTCGCCGTCGCGGTGAGCGCCAGGGACAACGGAGCCCAGCGGGTGCTAATCATCGAGCGGGACAGGGAATTGGGCGGCATCCTGCAGCAGTGCGTCCACAACGGCTTCGGCCTGCACCGTTTCCGGCAGGAGCTGACCGGCCCGGGCTACGCCGGGCGGTATATCCGCATGCTGGCGGAACGGCCCGATATCGCCGTTCTGCTAGATACGATGGTCTTGTCGGTGGCCGGGGATAAAACCATCCTGGCCGTAAACCCCTGCGACGGTCTGCTGAAGATCGTCGCTGGCGCCGTGGTTTTCGCCATGGGGTGCCGCGAACGGACCCGGGGGGCCATCCGTATACCGGGCAGCCGCTCGGCCGGCGTCTTTACCGCCGGCGCCGCCCAGCGCATGGTAAACATGGACGGCTATCTGCCGGGGAAAAACATCGTCATCCTGGGCTCGGGCGACATCGGCCTCATCATGGCCAGACGCCTGTCGCTCGAAGGGTGCGGCATCAAAGCCGTGCTGGAAATCATGCCCTACAGCAACGGCCTGACCCGCAACGTCGTGCAATGCCTCGAGGACTTCGGCATCCCCCTCTACCTGTCCCATACCGTCGTGGCCGTCCACGGCCAGGACCGTGTCACCGGCATCACCTGCGCCAGGGTGGACGACAGGCTGCGGCCGTTGGTCGGCACCGAGTTCGACCTGGCCTGCGACTGCCTGCTGCTGTCGGTGGGGCTCATCCCGGAAAACGAATTGTCCGGCGATCTGGGCATCGAGATGGACAGCCTGACCGGCGGCCCGGTCGTCGATCAGCTGCGCCAGACCAACCTGCCCGGCTTTTTCGCCGCCGGCAACGTCGTGCATGTCCACGACCTCGTGGACTTCGTGTCCGAAGAGGGGGAAACAGCCGGTAAATACGCCGCCTCTTACGCCGCCGGCCGGGTCGGCCGCAGCGGCCGCCTGGCCCGGGTGGCGGCGGCGTGCGGCGTGAGGACCGTCGTGCCGCAGGTCGTCAGGCTGGAGAGCGGCCTGACAGCCCCCGTCCGCCTGTACATGCGGGTCAGCAAACCCGAATGCCGGGTCGCCCTGCAGCTCACCAGCGACGGGAAGCTGCTGCTCGAGCGGCAACTGCCTGTGGCCAAACCGGGAGAAATGGTTGTGGCCGACATCCCGGCCGACAAGCTCCGGGATATCGGCGACGTTATTACCGTCGCACTCCAGCGGCAAGGTGGCGAACAGCATGAATGAACAGCACGAAAAACGACGGATCAGCTGCATCATCTGCCCGCTAAGCTGTGCAGGCGAGGTAAGCATCGCCGCCGACGGGGCGGTCGGGGCCGCGGGCTTCGGCTGTCCCCGCGGGCAGGCCTACGCGCGCGAAGAGGTCACCGCGCCCCGGCGGATGCTGACAAGCACCGTCAGGGTAAGAGGTGGCTGGCTGCCGCTCCTGCCCGTCGTTTCCCGCCAGTCGCTGCCCAAGGACAAGATCGCGGGCTGCGCCCGCCGCCTGGCG
>MTLD01004569.1_pt1 | contig 14760 bp, 11 predicted proteins | sample 1982471 | NCBI WGS metagenome assembly MTLD01 (sample SAMN05712604, study PRJNA340218) | biofilm metagenome | isolation source: sample SPM anode biofilm adapted to -50 mV | place: USA | collected 2012-02-03
CCTCGCCGCCACAACGATGCCAACGGATAATTCTCCATAGCGCTACCTTTTAAGGGTACATTGCTTTACCCTTGGATAATACTGTTTTGAAACTCCAACCGGCTTTTTGGGCCTCGTTTTCGACCAAGCTCCTGACCTGCGAGTAATCCCACTTGTAGTCCAAAACCTTGCCGCCCGGACCATAGCCGACTTCTTTAACGTTGCCGGAGATCGTCTTGCCGTCGCTGCGATAGGTCTCGACCTTGAAGCTGAAAAGCGAGCTCAGGCCGAAGCCCGATTCCTTGAGCATCTCCCAGAAAACGACGGTGCGTGAGGCGGCGTCAGCTAACAGGCAGGCCGAATAGGTGACTTTCTTCTTGCCGATCATCCAGTTGGCGTCGGCCGGAACACTGGCGATTTCGATGTCGGCGTTTTGCCCGCGCACCAGCGACAAACCGGGTTTGGCCGCCAAGGCCGTCTCGATGGCGGCAAGTACGGCGTCCTTGCCGCCGGCGCCGACGCTGGGGGCCTGCGCCTGCCCGACCTGGGCGCCGCAGCCGGTACAAAATTTGCTGCCGTCGACAAACGCTTTTCCGCATTGCGTGCAAAACATGGCCAACCTCCTTTATGCCTCACTTCTGGGACGGATGTCGGGCTAGTCGTCGAAATTGCCGAACTGACCGCTTTTCATCCGGCTGAATTTGATTGCCCGCGTCTTGATGACCAGCGTGTCCGCCACGCGGTCGCCGAGACGCTGGTTGCGCTTGGACGCTGCGATGATGATTAGCCCGATGAGAAAGAAGTGGTCCACGATGCGGCAGACGGTCCGGATGGCCGCCGCTTTCATGTCGCAGGGCGTGCCGTCCGTTTTTACGACCCGCAGGCCGAGGGCCAGCTTGCCCGGCGTGGCGCCGATTTTTCCTTCGAACCAGATGTAGTAGGCGGCGACGAACAGCCACCAGATGAGCCCTGGCAGACCGTGCAGGTTGAAGCCGTCCTTGGTCGTCTGGCCTACGAGCAGGGCAAATATATAGGCGACGAGGTACAGGGCAACTGCGTCGATAAGACCGTCCAGGAACCTGAGAAGCACCCCGGCCGGCTGGAGAGCTGCCGTGCCGGCATCCGGCCGCACCGCCGGCGGTACCGGCGGAGGAACGGATGGCCCGGCTGCCTGTACCGGGGGCGAGGGCACGGGCGAACCCACGGGCGTGGACGCCTGGGCCAGTTGGCCGCCGCATTTGGCGCAGAACCGCTGTCCGCTGGCCGCCGGGGCGCCGCAGGCCGGGCACGCAGCTTCGCCGGGGGCTTGCGGCCGCTGGCCGCAGGCCGGGCAAAATTTACTGTCGTCCGGAATTACCGCTGCACAACTACTGCATTTCATCTCTCTTACCCCCTATTAGTCGATAATCCGTAGTCGAGTAAGATGTAGCGCACCGTCCCGTCATCACCGGCCATCTGCCTGATCGTCGCCTGAACTTGCCCGACCTTGCGGATTTCCGCAAGCATCCGTTTGTCCCACGACGCCAGCGGCCGATAGATGCTGTGGAAGTCGACCGATTGCGGTTCCTTCATGTAGATGTCGCCGAAGGCGGAGTAACAGCCGTCGCCTTCGTCGACCAGCCCGGTGATCTGCGTGAAATGGATTATGGCGGCGAACCGCTTCCCGGCGAAGGGCGGGAAGAACGACGGCGACCGGCTGTAAAATCCGTCCCGGTAGTCGAAGGCATAATCGCCGCCGTCCGCCGACGACTGATGCCGGCCGATGGTCAGGCCGAAATAATTTTCCGCCGCTTCGCTCACGGCCGCCGCCGGCATGTATTCGACCCCGCCGACGCGGGTGATGAGCCTGGGGTTGTTGGCCCAGGTATGGATGATTCCAAAGCGGATTAGCTGCGCGTCGCCGATGGTGCCCCTGGCGAACGGCTGCAGCATTACCTCGGAAAAGTTGCTGAGGAAGATATTGAGCCGTTCTTTTTGCCCGTCGTCCAGGGCAACCGCCTGCCCGGCGGAAACGGCCGCCGGCGGCAGCGACAACGCCAGCAGCACCACCAGAACCCCAAACCCGGTCATACGCCGCCAACAAGCCATGATACGGCCTCCCGCTGTGAACACTTTTCATTTTTCCAGGAATCTCGTAACGCTGACGGAAACCGTTGCCTGCAGCCAGTCTGCCGACGGCGCGAAACGGATGGAGGTCTTCTGCCCGTGCCAGCGGAACTGACGCTCCGCCTGCTGCCGGCCGGGACTCCGGACCTCGTCCATGGCCGACGGCCGTCCGTACCTGTCGCTCAGGAGCGTCGCAACGTTCCGTACAGTGCTTTCGCCGGCGAAGTTTAGCATCACCGACTCCAGCCCCAAGTTGCCGGTCTTTTTGTCCAGGCGGAAAAACAAGCGGGCCGGCCGGGCCGGCTTAAGGCCGGCGAACAGCGCCGCCAAGTCGCCGACGGCCTCGTATTCGTCCCCGAGCACTACTGCTGCCGCCGGTCTGTCGCTGAGCTTGACGAGGACGAGGACGGTGTCTTCCGGCGACGTGCCCCAGGGGATGCCGCAGAAGTCGGCAGGGAGGCTGAGGATGATCTCCGTAGGCTCGCCTTCGAGTATCATGACCGTCCGGTTGTCGTCAGGCCCGGCCGGCTGCTGCTGCCCCCAGCCCGCGGGAAAGCCGGCGGACAAGATCAGCACGGCCGCCATGCAGGCCAGCACCAGCGGCCGCCATCGACGTATGCCCATAAGGTCGTCTTCCTTTCCGCCGCTTAGCGGATGATGAATTTCCTGTAACCGGTTTCCTTGCCGTTGATATAGACCTTGATGGCGAATTCCCCGGCGGGCCAGCCCTTGGCGGGCTTCGACAGCTCGAAATGGGCGGCGCCGTTGTCCTCCATCTTGATGTCGTTCGACCAGACGCTCTCCCGCGTACCGAGGTACATCCATTCGGTTTTGACCATGACCGGCGATGTAACGCCTTCGATATGCACCACAGCATGCACGACATTCAGCCGCGCCGCCTGAAAGGAATCCGTCGCGCCAGTTACTGCGAATCGTCCGTTGTCGAAGCCGCTGCCGAGATCGAGGGCCACCGCTCTGGCGGCGGCCGCGGGCGCCTGTTGCTGCACCTGCTGCTGAGGCTGTCGTTGGGGCTGCTGCGGTTGCTGGGCCTGTTGCTGAGGCTGCTGCGCTGGCTGCTGTTGGGGCTGCTGGGCCTGTTGCTGAGGTTGCTGGGTCTGCGTTTGCGCCGGCGCCTTGGCGGCGGGTTTGTCGTTCTTATCCGTGGCCAAAGAGTAGACTACCATTCCGATGAACAGGAGACCCACGGCCCCTAATCCGTACAACACCATCTTGAAGACCGACCGGCCTTTGGGCTTGGCCGCCGTCGGCGGCGTTACGGGCGGCGGTGGGGGCGGTCCGACCGGCTTGGCCGTTGCCAGCTTGCTGCCGCAGGAACCGCAAAAAGCGGCGTCATCCGTTTGCTCGGCTCCGCATTGGGGACAAAAACTCACCATGGTCGCCTCCATTTAATTTATTGAACCTTTCGCCAGGCACGTTACAGCTTTGTTCCGCATTTCGTGCAAAACTTGGCCTCGCCCGCCAGCTCGCCGCCGCAGTTGCGGCAAAAACGCGGCCGGTTCGCCGGCGGCGGTGGCGGCGGAGCCTGCTGCGACGCCGGCGGCTCGACCTCCGCCAGCAAGTCGGGTCTGCCGAATACCTCCCGTACATGGCCGAGAATGTCGGCGGCGGCGGCAGTCCGTATCACGCTTTGCCCGTCGGCGCTCTCCAGGCCGAGAACGCTCCTTACACCCGCCTGAACATAGAGCGTGTCCGCGGTTACCGCCAGCCCGTCCGGCCGCACGTAACCGGCGTTCACCTCGATCACATTGTCGATGATGAGCAGGCCGGCCGCCAGGCTGAACGTCTTCGGCGCCAGGACATAGCCACCGCCTTGCCGTATGACCGCGTCCTGCTGCTCCAGCCCGGCGAGAGCCCGGGCGGCGGCCGTTTCCGTCAGCGGCCCCTGCGCGGCGACGCCGGCCAGCAGCTTGACAAGCCACTGCGCACCTTGGCCGGCAGCCGCCTGCGCGGCGCATATATCCCTGGGGCCGAAAACCTGCGGGTTTACCGGTTGCCCGGTGACCAACGCGCTCAGGATCGCCCGCCGCTGTCCGTCGAGCATCGCCGCCAGCGTAAGCGCTTCGTCCGTGGACAGTTGAAGCTGGATATCCACATCCCGCAGCGGGCTCGTTCCCAAGTTATACGCCAGGCTGTCGACGACAGCGGTCACTTGCGCCGGGTACTCCACGGCGATACCCGCCGGCGTGGTGGTGAGCGAAGCCGTCTGGGTGCCATCGGCCGAAAAGTAGACGATATGCTCGAATACGACCGGGCCGTTGGCGAAGCGGAGCTGCCCGTAGCTGCCGGCGTTCACCAGGACTTCCAGAGCCGGCTTCACGGCGTCGGCGATCTGCCCCTGGCCGTCGGTCGCCCCGGCGATGGCCGGCACGCCGGTTACCGGCTGCGCCGGTCCGGCCAGCAGCCGAAACGGCGCCGCAGCGCCCGTCTGTGCGGCGTAATAGCCTATCAATGCCTGTAGTTCTTCCCTCGTGACGGTAATTTTTATTGGCTCGCTCATTTCAATCGCCTCCCGGTAACCCAAGCATCGTTTTCAGCCAGTTCTTCGGATAGCTGTAGCCGACATCCTGAAATTTGCTCTGCACCAAGCCCTTGCCGGCGTCGAACACGTTTTTGCGCATGGAATCCGAATAATTACCCTGGATTCCCAAAACGGACTTGACCATTTCCCCCGGGCGGTCGCCGCCGGAAAAGGGCGACTTGACCTCGTAATCCCAGAAGCCGGGAAGTTTGTTCTTCGTAACTTTTGTTATTCCGTCGGAAAGTTTGTCGGTCACCGCCCCCAGGGCGGCGTCCACCCCGCCCTCAAGCGTGCCCCTGAGCGCCCCCCGGCTGACGCTGGCGCCTGTAAAGTAGGCGTTGCTGGCGCCGCCGGCCGCCCCTTTGACGGTGGTATAGATGGCTTTGTACGCCTTCCCCTGCGGGCCGGTCATGTTGGCCAGCATATCGACCGACACGTCGGCGGCCGTACCTGTGTACTGAGCCGTGGTCTGGAGGATTTCCTCGCCTTTCGCCCGGCGGCTGTGGGCGTCGAAGGCTCGTTGATGGGCGTCCATGTTGTTCTGGACGACCTGCTTGTAGTGGTTCATGCCGGCGGTGGCGCTATCGATCTCGGTGAGGATACTCCGCTGGTTGCCGATCTTGGCCTGCACGAGGTCGATATCCGCCCGCAAGCGGTCCAGCTCCTGGCCGCTCTTGCCGGCAAGAAGCGCCTGCTCGCACTGCAAAACTCCCAGCAGGCGGTCCAGCTCGGCCTTGGCCTGCCGCGGGTCGATCCAGCCCCGGCCGTTGAGGTATACCCGGCCCTGGCCGTCGCGCTGGCCCGATAGGGGCCCGGCCGGCGCGCCGCCGGTCGGCAGAGCCCCCCGGCCGCCCTGGAGGAAAAACTGGACAAGGGCCCCGAGGCTCATCACCCCGGCCGCCCCGGCGGCCGCGCCCATGGCCTGGCCGGCCGACAGCTTGCCGCCGCCCGAGCTTGCCGCGCCCGGTTTGCCCGTCGGGCCTCCGGGAGCGTTGGCGGCGTCCATGCGCTGGCCGATGACGACGCCGATCGCCTTCAGGTAGGCCGCTTTCTCGTCCCATTCGCCGGGGCCGCCGGCAAAACCGTGGATGATGTTGATAGGTTTGCCATCCTTGAAGGTGTGCTGGTGATAAACCACCACGCCGTATTCGCCTTTGCCGTATACCAGGGCCCCCTGGTTGGACCCCGGCAGCGGGGTGCCCGCCGCCATTTCTTCGCCGACACCGAGGGGCATGCTTTTGCCCATGAAACCGCCTCGGTTTTGCGTCGCATTCTGGTATATCTCGGCCAGACGGGCGTTGAACTTGCCGCTGCGCGGCCCGATAACGGCGACGATCCGCGAGTCTAAATCCGAGGTGCGCCCCATCAAATTCCACTTTTCGCTGCGGGCCCACATCACGCTGTCCACCGGCCCGTCGAACATTTCGTGCGTTACCTTCCCTTTGCCCACAAGCTTGTAGCCGCCCGGCAGCTCGGTCTCCTGCGGCAGGAACGCCGCCGGGTCGGTCGCGGCCAGCGCGCCGGAGGAAAAGACCGTCAGGCAAACCAGCAGGCAGAAAGTCCGACCGGCAGCCGCATAGCCCAGCCGGCGGTACTGCCACAGGATGCAGCCGTACAAGCCCATGTTCAGCCCCTGGTTGAGAATGGCCAGCGCCATGAGCAGCGCCGACGCTTCGCGGGCAAAAACCGTGACCGTCTGGTTCAGGGCGAGGATGGCCACCCAGGAGGCCATATAGGCCAGGGTATTGCGCATAACGATGCCGTCCGGGGTCTGTTCCACTTTCACCGCCCGGCCAAGCAGCACGCCGATGGCCGCGCCGACCAGCAGCCCCGCTGCCCAGAACAGCAGCGACGAACCGCCGGTCAACCGATCATAGACGAGCAGCGATAGAAACGAAAACGCCTGTCCGCTGATCAGCCAGACAGGTTTAACGGCCTTTGCCTTTTTCCATGTTTTTAGAATAAAATACGAACTAACCATGAATAGCCCGACGAAAAGCAGCGAAGCAACGGTGTATAGCATTACCAACAATGTTCACCCCTCGTTGCAAAGGTAAAATTAAAGACATCCGGGAGGATGTCTTTCAATAATAAGTTACCCCTATCCCGGCTAGTAGGTATATATGTTTAATTTTTATTTAATAATCCGGTGTTTCGCCAGAAAATTACAATTACCTTCAATAACTGGTGGTTATTTTTCTTTGCGTTACGTCCTCCTGCCACCAAAGAGCAGTCCTTCGGAAACCAAAGAAAAACCGGCTAGTCGTTTCCACGGCCCCTCATTGCATCTGACTGCTCGTTCCGTTTTCCTGACCGGCTGGAGGTTGACCCCCGAACTTTGGTGGATACCCGCCTTATCGCTATAAGCTTAACATTCGGAAGGCATCTTTCCTACTACCTAAAATGGGTAGTATTGGCCATCTAGCGGAACATCGATATAATGCCAGAGCTTACGATACGCCAAAAGCGTGGTCGCCTTCCTGCCGGAAGTAAAAATTTACGCGTAAACATTTCAACGAGATAAGTGCAAGGAGCTGGCGCCGGGGTACGAACTGGCAGCGGCCGAGAAGCCGGATCGCTGGCGATATATAGGCCATACCGCAAAAGACCAAGGGGTCGGTCAAACGTCTAAACAATATACCCGTAAAGTTTACCCGCACATAACAAAGGAAGCAAAAGAAGAAGCTGCGCACAAGTTCGGAGAACTCATGCGCAGCCCCATCTGAAATACCATGTTTCAATTGGTAAAATATGTCACGCGGGCAAATGGCGGGCAAATTTATTTTTGCCCGCCATTTTTCTTTATTCTACAAGGGTTCGGCTCTTACCTACATCATGCCGCCCCTGTCGGCGCTAATGCGGGATAAGGAAATAACGTTATTGAAGGGCGAAAAACCGGGAATACAAAAAACAAATTATGTAATATGCGCATTATTTTGTACTAGTCCCTTTGCGTTAGCATTACGTTAGCATTGCGGGTATTCTGTTAGCAAAGATGTTGTCTCCACGTGCATGGAGGGGTCAATAAATGTGTCGAAATAAAACATAACCGATGACTCCATATGACCATAGGCACAAAAATAGTTCTTAGCCCAATTCAAAGCTAGTCACGCCAAATATTTTTTCTAGGGCTATCGACGGGGCATGACCTTTGTACATGCGGGCCGTCTCAAACACTTTGGCCATGTTGTATTTAGCTGTCAGGGCGACGGCAGCGGCGTTGACTTCCGGCACATCGAGAAATACCTCTTCTCCTTTGGCATAGAAGGCTAATGACAGCAGCAGTTTCTCGGCGGCAGCCGCATCCTCGGCGAATAACGGCCCGATTTTGAAGCCGCTCCGGCACTGCCGAATAACGCCATAACCCGTAAGCCGCTCATCGGCGGTAACCGCCAGAGCGGTTGCCGCCTGCTGGCTCAGCCAGCTCGACAAAAACGCGGGCCGCGCTGTGGAAAACAGCCCGCTGTCATAGGTGGCCAGTTCGCTCCCATTCACCCTGCTTGCCGGCACGATGCTCAAGCCGGGTTCCGATGCCGCTGCGCGAGCCGAAGTAATGCCGGAAAACCTTCCGCTGTAACGGATGTTGCGGTATGCGAGCTGAAAGCCCGATTTCCGGTAATTCTCCTGCTGGGCTAAAACCCCGTCAAGCCCCACCGCCCGGCCTGCCAACTGTTCCATCGCCTTCCGCCATATTTGCATACCATATCCTTTTCCGCGCCATTCGGGCCTCACTATATAGAAGCCCAGAAAACCATAATTAGAGCCATATCTCACAGCCGAGATGCAGCCCACAGGCTGACCTTCCTTGATTCCGACAAGAAAGCCCTGCCGATCGGCAGCCCAAAAGCATTGCGCATCATAAAGGCCGGGATTCCACCCTTCCGCCGCGGCCCAGTCTACAGCCATAGGCACTTCGTCTTCGCTCATGTGACGTATGATGAAAGAGTTAGTATCCATTCCTATCATCTCGCTTCAGATATATTTTATGGCCTGAAACCAGAGTCGGCCGTTGTCCGAATCGGATGCAACCGTTCTGCAGGCTTTCCAGGCATAATTTATCCTGACGGTACAATCATTCGGCACGTTCCAGCTAAATCCCAGTCCTGTACCGGCCAGCCGTTTCCGATTTTCCCCCGTGCAGGCGGGATTCTTGCTGATGGTTGCAACGCCGACATCATAAAACATGATCATTTTAAGTACGCCCGTATCTTTATTCTGCAGCGTCCACTGCAGTTCATTGATCAACAGCCACCCCTCGTCCCCGGAGACTTCGCCGTTTGCATAAGCGCGGACGCTATTGGCGCCTCCCAGAGAAAACTTTTCCGAAGAATCCAGATTGGTGGAAGCAAATTGACCGGAGAAAGCGGCTTGAAAAGCCATTCGTTCTCCCAGCTTTTGCTGACGGATTAGGTTATAGGTGACCTTTTCCCATTTGCTTGATGTCGGAGCGGCGGTATTGGAACGGGTATTGACGCTGCCGCGATAGCCCGTAAGGGAATAGCTGTTGGTCCCTCCTCCCCACAAGCTGTCGAAACTATTGCCGCTTATCCCCAGAGTCGTAGAACTGGTCGATTTTTCGCTGGCCGTTCCCGCCGTATCGACCAAGTCCCTCATCCGGCTGTTATTATAGCCCACCTGCAGATTAAGGTCGGCGTTCCGGGAACGAATAACTTTCCAGGTCGTGTCTAAATGCCCGGCTGATACAGTACCATGGGCCTTTAGCCAGGCATATTCATCCCCTAATGTGTAACTAACCTTGGAATAGCCAAAATTGAGGTTCAGGCCCTCGGAAAGCGGCAGACAATAGCTGGCAGCGTCCGCATGAAGCCCGGAACCGGTGGTGAGGATACTGGTGGTCAGGCTGTCACCGGAATGCGCGAGATTATCGAACGCGTAGTTTAAGGTACCCTGATGGATGCCGGTATACCGGTCGCCCCAGTTCGTGAAGGTAATGTTGTTGTTCTTATTGCGGGCTGGTTTTGTTTCGACAATTATATCGGCGAACCCCAGGGTTTTGCCAGGCGACAGGGTAACTTGCGTGGCTATTCCCGCCAAATCTCCCACCAGTAAAAACGCGCGGTCCAGGTCGCGCATTTTGATATAATTCCCGGGTATGAGCCCGGAAAGTTGTTGTTTGATGGCCCGATCAGCTATTGCGCTTGTATTTCGCAGCACAATATCCCCATAACGGCCTACGAGCACGGCAATTTCCACTCTTCCATTCTCCAGCGTCTGTTCCGGAAGGTAGGCTTGGGCTAAGAAGTAGTCATGATCATGGAAATACTTCGTTACCCTAGCGACAGCCGTTTGGTTGAACTCGCCCAAAGTCAGCTCTTTGTGCAGTTGATCTTTCAGTAGTTCAGCCAGTTCGCTTTGTGTAAATATGTTCTGCCCGGTAACAACAATGCTCTCGACCTTTACCGTCAGTCCCATGTCTGCCGTTTTCGGCGCTCGCTTGGCATCTTCCGTCACAATATTAGGTTTTGGTTGTTCCGGTATTACCCGCTCGCCACTTTGCGTGTCACGAAAAATCTTACCTGAGTCCGGTGCCCCGTCGGCAGGGGCCGCAAAGCCCGTCAACACCGGACACAGCAGAAAAGCCATTGCTACAATATGGCAAAATCGGCGCAGCTCGCCGCAGCATTTAGGCTTGTCCACATCATTCCCCTTTCTTTACCGGTAAGCAGCAAGCCCCTTCCTCCGGCAAATCGGTCGAAGGGGCTTGCCGTGCTGCGACTTTTAGTATGAAGCCTTTACCCTAAAGGAAGCTGCAGGATCGGCGGCCATTTCGATGTAGCTGCCGGCCGGCGCGTAGACAGCCCCACCGTCGAACACATTATCATAAAGGAGCTTGCCGGAACCGTCAAAAACGATCACTCTACCCTTGGCCGGGATCTCGAAACTGAGCACGGCGCTTTTCGCCAGGCGCAGCCATTCATTGTATCCTTCCCTGCCAATGGTGACGTTTGCCTCCCGGCCGGTCATATCCCTGGCTTCGTCGGCCGGCATATAAATTAGACCGGTCACCCAGGCCCAGGTGGCGCCGTATTTATCGAACAGGCGCACCTCGAACAAGTCGCGCAGGGCGTTGATTGCCGGTCCCGCGGTTACGGCACTTTCAACCTTTTTCGGCCCGAAGAAATCGATATAGCCCGGTAATTCTTTGAAGGTGTGCGTGGTGACAATGTGAGTATCCGCGATACCATTTTGTTCATATGCCCTGGCGTTGCGACGCAGCCACTTCCTGCCGTCTACGGGGATGCGCAGCTCCTGAGGCGCCGCGGCCGCTTCAAGCTTTTGGCAGACAAGGCTGTCGGTATCGTACATGTTGTGCCTGACCAAATATTGGCGGCCATCTACCGTCGTAAAGTAGTATTCGGCGTCCTTGGCATGGAAATAGCCGTCGTTATAAACCGCCGTGGCCACTTTGGACGCCTGGCCGTCCGTGACGGCATAGTAACTCATGGTTTTTTCCGTCGAATCAAGCTCGACCTTTACCAGCGTATTGCCGGTCGAATAGTAACCGGCGCAGGCAAGCAGTTCTTCCGGAATCGTCCGAGCTTCCACCGGGAGCTTTACCTGCTGCGGCGCTTTAACGTAATAGCCCTTATCCGCCAAATAAGTTTCCATGACGGTTTTGGCGATGTCCATCGCCACTTTTTGTGGTCCGGCGGTGATAACGGCTACCGAGATTCTTTTGTCCGGAACGGTGAACAGCATGGAAGCATAATTGTTCACGCCGCCGCTTTTGCCGAACATGTCGATGCCTTGCGCCTTAAAGCCGGGCATGCCCGCGAAATCCCAGCCCAGTCCGTATAAGGAAGCAGGCAGGCGCAGTTTGTCGGTGAACTCGGCTGGCTGCGCTTTTTTCATTTCCGCCAGCGAAGCTTCCGAAAGGATATGGCGTCCGCCGGGTGAAAAAGAATCGGCAAATTTACACAGGTCCTCCGCAGTCGCCGATAAGCCGCCGGACCCCAGCACCGAAAGCACCTCCAGCGGTTCGGCCTTGCCGGAAGCGTTGTAGTATCTGGCGATTACCGCGCCGTTTTCCCCCGCCCGCTGACCGACAGAGGGCCCGGTGCGGGTTAGGGCCAAAGGTCTAAAGATCCGCTCCTCCAAAAAATCGATGTAGCTTTTCCCCGAGACCCTGGCCACGAGAATCTCGGCCAGCGTGAAGCCGTCGTTGCAATAGGGCGCCATTTCGCCCGGGCGGTGTTTGAGGTGGGAAGCCGCCAATACTTCCAATACGCTGGCAGTATATTTCGGGTTGTATTCGTATCCGAAAGCGTTAGGAGCGATGGTTCCCGGCAAACCGGAAGAATGGTTGAGCAGCATCCTCACGGTAATATCCTTATAACGGCTGTCCGCCATCGTAAACTCAGGGATATACCGGGTCACAGGCTTATCGAGGCTGACTTTTCCGTCGTCAACCAGCAGCATTACTGCGGTGGCACAGTAAACTTTGCTGACCGAGGCGATATTGAATAGCGTGTATTTGTTGACCGGGAGATTGCGCTCACGATCGGCCGCCCCGAAGCCCTCCGCATAAACCGTCGCGCCGTTATCCATTATCGCTACTGTGGCACTGCCGATCTTCCCGCCGGTGATGGCCTTCCATATCTGGGTGCGCACCACCGTCTGAGTTTTGTTGACGCCGGACTTTTCTGCTGCGTTGATTGTCGCCCAGGGCAGGCTTGCCAGCAGCACTATCAGAAGGCAACTTACGAGCATGCGGATTTTGGTCATAGGAAATTCCTCCTCGCCTTTTGTCCGATCGCAACTATGTAACAAGATATGCGGCAAGCCTGGTTCGCCGGTTGGCCGGCGGAAGAAGCTTGCCGCTTGCATTTTAACTGGTTTTTAGTCTGACGCCATTACTTTGAAAACCGCTCCGGGTTCGGCGGCCATGGTAATATAACTGCCGGACGGCGCGTAGACGGCGCCGCTATTGGTCAGGCTGTCGTATAGTACGCTGCCGGATTTGCTGACAACGGCCACTCGGCCTTGTGACGGGGTCTCGAAGCTGAGAACGGCGTTTTTCTCCAGGCGCAGCCATTCGTTATAGCCTTCCGCGCCGATGGTGACGACCGCGTGGCTGCCTGTCAGCACTTTAGCCTCGTCCGAGGGACCGTACAGCAATCCGGACAGCCAGATCCAAGTCGCGCCGGCTTTGTTTACCAGGGCGAGTTCGGTAAGATCCCGCACATAATTGACCGCCGGAACCGCAGCTTTCGGGGACATTACCCTTTTGGGACCCCGGAAGTCAATATAGCCGGGGAGAGCTTTGACCGACTGGGAAGTTACGACATAAGCGATCCCAGTATCAAAGGCTTTGGCGTTCCTTCTGAGCCATTGTTTGCCGTCAACCGCCACTTCCAGTGTTTTGGGCGCTGGCTCCGGGGGAAGTTTCTGACACACCACCGAGTCGAGGCCGTAATCCTTTAAGTAGTACACCAGGAACCGGTTATCTTCCACTGTCACAAAATAGATCATATCGCCATTTGCCTGGAAATAGCCGTCGTTATAAACCGCTGATACCAGTTGGTTCTCCTGATCGCCCTTCACCGACGAGACGACCAGGCTGTTTGCCGATTGATCGAACTTTACCCGCAGCAGGGTATCGATGCTGGAGTAATATCCTTCATAAACCGACATTTCCCGAGGAATAGGCTGAGCTTCAAGCGGCCGCTTAACCGGCGCCGACGCTTTCACGTAATAGCCCTTCTCGGCGAGATAGGCATCGAGAACAGCCGCTGCGATCTTGGGCGAGGAAGCGGAACCGGCGGCGATGACGGCCACCGCTATTCTTTTCTCAGGAACGACGAACAGCATGGAATGGTAATGCGTGTCGCCGCCTTTGCCGATAACCTTGATGCCCTGCTCCTTAAAGCGGGGAACCTCGGTATAATCCCAGCCGAGGCCGTACCCGGAATCCGGATGGCGTAGCTTGCCGTTATATCCGGAGGGCTGGCGTTTAGACATTTCCGCCATAGCGGCCGACGAGAGGATATGAGTTCCGCCAGTGGTAAAGGAATCGCCGAACTTGCATAGGTCGACCGCCGTGGAAGAAAGTCCGCCCCCGCCCAATGACGAGACGACTTCGAGGGGCTCACTCCTGCCATCGGAGGTATAGACCTTGGCGGCGGTGACTCCTTTCTCCTGCTGGCGCGCACCGACACTTAGCCCGGTATTCTTTAGCGCCAACGGCTTAAAGACCCGCTCATTCAAGAAGTCGATATAGCTTTTGCCCGAAACCCTGGCTACCAGGATTTCGGCCAGAGTAAACCCATCGTTGCAGTAGGGCGCCATTTCGCCGGGATTGTGCTTGAGGTGGGACTTGGATAAAATCTCCAAAAAATCTTTGGTAAACTCTTTGTTGTAGGCGGCGCCTTCCACACCGTACTCGACAGTGCCCGGCAAGCCGGAAGAATGATTGAGCAGCATTCTTACGGTAATGTCTTTGTAGCGTTCGTCCGCCATTGTGAAGTCCGGGATGTACGCAGTCACCGGTTTATCGAGGTTTACCTTGCCGTCGTCGACGAGCAGCATTACCGCCGTCGCGCAAGGCATCTTACTGAGTGATGAAATGTTGAATATGGTGTTATCGCCCACCGGGATTCCCTGCGCCCGGTCGGCCATGGCAAAACCTTCGCGGTAAACGACGACGCCATTATCCATAACGGCAACGGCGGCGCTGCTGGCACCGGCCGATATGGCCGTCCATATCTCAGTGCGGGCTGTAGCCTTAGTCTCGCTAAAGTCCGATTTTTCGGCGGCGCCGCTTGTCTCCCAAGGCAGGCTTGCCAGCAGTACCAAAATAGAACAACAGATAACCATGCGGAGTTTACTCATGTACCATATACCTCCTCAAACTTTTGCCACAAAGCTAATGTTGCCGCAGTTTCTGCGCAAGAACAGCATGGCGTATTTCGTTCGGCAAAATATTCCAAAATTCCTGTTTTTACACGTTATTTTTCAGGCTTATTCTGTTAATTTTATATTGCTAGCGCTTGCGAGCTAGAAAGTTCGGCCTGACAATCGGACATCTCCTGGCGAGTTTTTAGGCCACCTAAAGACATGAAAAAGAGGCTGTTCATTTAATGTGTGGACTGAACCCTATTCAATAGACACGAAAA
>MTLD01005215.1_pt2 | contig 14757 bp, 13 predicted proteins | sample 1982471 | NCBI WGS metagenome assembly MTLD01 (sample SAMN05712604, study PRJNA340218) | biofilm metagenome | isolation source: sample SPM anode biofilm adapted to -50 mV | place: USA | collected 2012-02-03
CCCATAAGTCAGATGACTTTAATTATTTAGTAGCACTTTCGAGTCTCTTCATCATTGAGAAGATGAAGGCTGCTGAAAGGAGACAACATACGACGAAGAATAGCCATAATTGCCAAATCTCAATTCTACTGTATAAACGGGAACCGATAAAGAGTAATTGGTTGCCAAGAGCTGTAGCGGCTAACCAGCCACCTTGCATCGTACCTTTATATTTAGGAGGAGCAACCCTTGAAACAAATGAAATACCCATTGGACTAAGGAATAGTTCAGCAATTGTAAGTACGAAGTACGTACTAATTAAAGTATAAGGAGAAACCAGTTCAGATTGAGGAACAGGATTTCCGGCTAATGTAGCTTGTGATGTTAAGCCAAGAGAACCGATGGTCATTACCACAAAACCTAAAGAAGCTAAAACCATACCGATACCTATCTTACGTGGAGCAGAAGGTTCTAGACCCTTACTATTCAACCATGAGAACAGACCAACTGCAATAGGAGTCAAAGACACAATAAAGAAAGGAATCATGTGTTGGAAAAGCTCAGGGGAGAAGGCATTGACAGAGGGCATCGAAGATAACTTATAATAAGCCAGATAACCCAAAATAGCTGCCGCACCCAGACCCATGATACGCTCCATAGACTTAGAGCTCTTCCTGATAAGGAAGTATAGACCTAAAGCAGTACCAAATAGAGGCAGCAATGTCCAGAGGTCAAACCAGAAGAAAGTATCAGGAGCAACAGAACGTTGTGTATAGTCACGAGCGAAGAAGGTCAAAGTAAGACCATTTTGATGGAAAGACATCCAGAAGAAGATAACCACACCGAATACCAGGAAGAGAGCAGTTAAACGCTTACGTACTTCATCAGCAGGCATATCAGCTACAGGAGCAGCTTCACCCTTATTATTTTTAGTCGTTATGCTATAACCAGGTTTCAGATAGCTATTAAATGCAAAGTAAACAACAAGAGATACCAGCATCATCACAGCGGCAAAACCGAAGGCCCAGTTATAACCTCTTGAGAAAGCACTGATATATTGTTCAGCAAATGTATTGACATCAAAGTTAGCGGGAAGAGCGCCATTGAGGTAAGCAGATGGAGCAATAGCTGTTAGCTTATCAGCTGCACCCTCAACACCATGTTTAACGTTCCAGCATAATGCAGGAATCTCAGCTTTATCAACAAAGTTGGCAGTTGCTAAGATGTACTTCTTAAGGCTAATAGCTACCGTGGGAGCAAACAGGGCACCAATATTAATACCCATATAGAAGATAGAGAAAGCACTATCACGCTTGCTCTGAAACTCAGGAGCCTCATAAAGATTACCAACAACGGCCTGTAGGTTACCTTTAAACATACCATTACCAAAAGCAATAACAAATAAACCAACACAAGTCTGAATAAGACCTGCCATGTTATTCGGAGTAGGAATAGCAATAAGTACATAACCCACTGCCATAGCGATAATACCAAAAGCAATGGTCTTCTTAAGACCAAAAACACGGTCAGCTACCAAACCTCCAACCAAAGCCAGAGCGTAGATAGAAGCATAGAAGATGGAATATATAATTCCCGCATTGTCTCCCGTCAGACCAAATTTAGCCTGAAGAAAAAGTACAAGGATTGCCATCATTGTGTAGAAGCCAAATCGCTCCCCCATGTTAGCAAAGAATGCTACAAGCAATCCCTTAGGATGTCCTTTTAACATATGTTTTCTGATTAGTTAATGAATGAATTGTCTGATAGTTATTCAAACGGTGCAAGGCAAATATATGAAAAAAAAGGTAAGTCGATCTACTAAAAACCCCGTCCCCCCACGTGAATAACACATTTTTGAATCATTGATGTAATTTTAATTATTATAAATCGTCAATAAATCAAGAAACACGGAAATGACAATAGACGAATACACCAATAAACTCTGGCCAATTCGTGACAGAATCTTTCGTCTTGCCAGACGACTTCTGGTCAATGATGAAGATGCACAGGACATCGTTCAGGACACCTATCTGAAACTATGGAGTTCAAAGATGCGTCTTGAAGAGGTCTCTAACATGGAGGCAATGGCAATGACGGTGACGCGTAATCTATGTCTTGACAAGCTTAAAAGTCATAGCCATAAATATACTGTCTACGAGAACTCATTTTCTGATTCTTCCGCCGCTTCTGCTACAGCCGATAATCAAGTTCATCTAAAAGATCTTCAAAAGAACATTAGCCAATTGATTAGTCAGCTGCCTGAACAACAGCGTACTGTAATGCACCTTAGAGATGTCGAAGGGCTGGAATTTGACCAAATATCTTATATCAGTGGTCAATCAATCAACGCCGTAAGAGCCAATCTCTCTCGTGCAAGAAAAAAAGTTCGTGAAACACTTGAAAAAATCTATGAACATGAACACTCTATATACTAAAGAATATATTCTGGAGCTGCTGGATAAATACAATGAAGCAGAAACCACTCTACAAGAGGAGCGCATTTTGCAAGAGTACTTCCTGTCTGACTCAATAGACGAAACACTGCTACCTTACCAGTCGCTCTTCTCATTCTTCAAGAATGAACAAGCTATTTCGGCTCCAACACTACAGAAAGAGGGAATGCTTACAGCCACTGCAAAACCAAAGAATAGTATTCGTCGATTATTAATCATAAGCTCCTCAATTGCAGCCTCACTTCTTATTGGCACCCTATTAACCATTAAGTTGATTAACTATCAGGAAACTCAGGAAAGAGAGGCCTTAGCTGCACAATTAAAGCAGCAGGAGATGGTGACATCGTTTGACGCTTTTGCAGATGCAATATCACTGGTAGCAACAAACCTCGATAAAGGGCTTGGTCCAATTAAAGTAGTTAACAAACTCAGTAACACCGAACAAGATACTTTAAATCTGCCCGATACAAAAGAGGAGGAAAACCCCAATACACTACTTACAGCACTTGAGCTTTTGGCAAAGTATCTTCCATCAGAAGATAATAACAATGACACAACACGTAATACTTCAAATAATTGATATAAAATTCCGGAATCTATATACTTCTAGTCCTTTTAACTAATCGAAAAACAATGTACCTATGAAACGTATAAAATGGATCTTTTTAATGATCGTTCTCTTCGTCGGAACTCAGATTCAGGCGCAAGGCGTTGCCCAGAAATTTTACGATAAATATGTCGGTAAAAAAGGGTATTCCGTTGTCAATATCTCTCCTGAGATGTTCAAGATGTTCTCAGAGATGAAAGTCAATGATGGAACAAAAGAGAACAAAGCTGGGGAGATGTTAGATGCCGCAAGTAAACTTAAGTCAATGCTGGTTATCAGTGTTTCTAAAGACTCTATTGACCCTGGCTTTGCCACAAGAAAAGAGGCCGTCGCCGCAGAAGCAAGAGGTGCTATTAACTCCTCATTTAGTCAGCTAATGGAGGTTCGCGAACAGAATGAAGATGTCCGAATCTTCGTCAGAAGAACAGGCAAGATAGTCTCTGAGCTAATCCTGATCTCTGAAGACAAGAACAAAGCTATCATTGTTGGAATTACCGGTGACATCGATTTGAACCAGATAGGAGCACTTGCCAGCAAAATGGGTGTTCCTGAATTCCATGGCAAAAAGCATAAAAAGTAGTTTTCTTATCATCATCAACCGACGGCTCCTACTTCTTTAATTGTTTTACGGTTTTAGTCGGTAAAAGGCTCTGTTTCACATATTATTTGACAGTAACTTCAAATAATATATTGAGATAGAGCCTTTCTCTTTTTCAATTACCTAAGGATTTACAGTTTTATAGATCAGACCAATTGGTTATTGTAACTTTGCGACGAAAAACAATTCAAACAATGCAGCTAATTGATCTCATAAAACACGCTCTTTCAGAGGATATCGGCGATGGCGATCACACTTCACTTTCTACAATACCAGCAAGCGCAACAGGTAAAGCGCGTCTTATCGTCAAAGAAGAAGGGATATTGGCAGGTATGCGTATTGCACCTCTCGTTTTTGAACAAGTAGACCCCAAAATAACATTCCATCAACTCCTCGAAGATGGGACAGCCGTTAAACCCGGCGATATTGCATTTACCATTGAAGGCTCGTCAATCAGTTTATTAACTGCTGAGAGACTAGTACTCAATTTCATGCAGAGGATGAGTGGTATTGCAACTGTAACTAATCGTTATACTAAAGAGTTAGAAGGACTACATACCAAGGTCATCGATACGCGTAAAACAACGCCCCTAATGAGAGAGCTGGAAAAAGAGGCTGTCAGAATCGGAGGCGGGGGAAATCATCGTTTCGGGCTGTTTGATATGATCCTAATAAAAGATAATCATGTTGATTTTGCGGGTGGAATAACGCAGGCAATTGGGGCTGCCCAACAATATCTTAGAAAAACAGGAAAAGATCTGAAAATTGAAATTGAAGTAAGAAACTTTGATGAACTTAATAAAGTGATTGAGTTTGGAGGAGTTGATCGTATTATGCTAGACAACTTTACGCCTGAAATGCTTACTCAAGCGGTGAAAATTATAGATGGCCGATTTGAAACCGAGGCATCAGGCGGAATTACTCTCAACACTTTACGCAGTTATGCATTATCAGGTGTTGACTTTATAAGTGTAGGCGCCTTAACACACCACATCAAGAGTTTGGATCTAAGCTTAAAGGCATTTTAAAAACGCTTAGTCCATAACCCGAAAACACATGAAGAAGATAAAACAATTCGAGAACAATCTCAAGTCAACGCATCAAGCTATTGTTAACTCTGAGATTGTTTTAAAAACAGAAAGCCTACTAAGAAAACTCATACTTCCTGGTTTTGATGGAATGCCGTTGTACGATGTCCTAATGTTCTTTATAAAAGGGCTAAATAAAGGAGCATTAACCCTTCGTGCTGCAGCATTTACCTATAATAGTTTTCTGGCAATCTTTCCAACAATCATCTTCTTCTTTACCATTATCCCATACATTCCAATCGATAACTTCCAGGAGAACCTGATGGCTCTTCTGGCTGAGTTTATACCTGAATCAGCATATCAAACAGTAGAAACTACTGTTTATGACATTATAAACAAACCTCGTGGAGGTTTGCTTTCTTTGGGTTTCTTACTGGCTCTGATCTTCTCAACCAATGGTATCGCTAGCCTGATTGGGGCTTTTAACCAAACTTACCACTCAATCGAAACCCGTCCCTTTATCATCCAAAGATTAGTGGCTATTGTTATCGTGCTTCTTTTAAGCGGAATGGTAATTCTTTCTATTGCACTTATGACTGTAGGACCACCCTTATTAAACGCACTTGTAGACCTCGGAATACTACATCATGGACTAATCTATTATCTGGTTTTAATATTACGGTGGCTAGTAATACTAGCTCTCCTCTTCTTTGCCTTCAGTACACTCTATTACCTTGCACCGGCAAAAAAGAATAAGTTTCGATTCATCTCAGCCGGTAGCACACTTGCCACACTACTAACCATTCTACTATCAGGTGGATTCAACTATTATGTAACCCACTTTACCTCATACAACAGACTCTACGGCTCAATTGGAACCCTTATGGTCATCATGCTCTGGATCTACTTTAATGGACTAATAATGCTTATTGGATTCGAACTCAATGCAAGCATTATTGAGGCAAAACACCAACATGACGTCGAAGAGACCCATGACTCAAAGCAGATAACCAGCTGAATTCACACCTACTGACTCGTTTACAATTCTTTCTTTTCCTGAAAAGCCGATCTTAAAGGAAACAGGTAGCCCTCCAGGACATATTCCAGCACACCCTCCTCCTGAAAGATTCTATCAACAAACTCTCTGAACACCCCTTCTCCTCCCTTTTTGGTTAATTCCCATTTTGCCGCCCTCTTCACATAAATGGGACTATTGGCCGGTACTGCGCTAATACCAGCTCTTTCAAGAAGTAAAATATCATTGATATCATCACCAATGAATGCCACATCATCGAGAGTTATCCCCATAGAATCACATAAATCAGATGCAGCAAGTAATTTATTCTCAATACCAAGCATAACAATCGGAACATTCAACTCATTAGCTCTGAGTGTTGCTGTTTCACCGCCCTCACCTGAGATAATAGCAAGAGGAATGCGTGCCGCAGCTAAGGTTCCAACGGCAATACTATCAGCTGTTGAGAACTTTTTTGATTCATTACCATTAGAATCGAGATACACTGAACCATCAGTCCAAACACCATCTATATCAGTGATTACCAGTTTTATTTTCATCATCTAAACAATTTCCTAATTCATTACAAAAGTATGTAAACCCTCCGGGAAGTACAATTAAGGAATAAAGCCCTTATCTTTGTACCAAATTAAACAATCGGGCTTTGACTGCATATCAACAACTTGTAGTGATTGCCGGAGCGGGAGCTATCGGCACAGCATTAGGTCAAGTATTGGCTGAAGCAGGAGCACACGTCTTACTTCACACCGTTGAAGAGGATGTAGCTCAGAATATTAACCTGAATCACTCGAATTCAAAATACTTTCCGGCAATACGTCTTCATCCGGAACTAAAGGCAACAACCAATGCCGAAGATATCCGTGATGCCTCTATTGTCTTCCTGGCTGTTCCATCAACTGCTGTGGTAAGCTATGTCTCCTCTCTGCAACCTTTCCTCCATGAAAATGCTATCCTGGTTAATATGGCTAAAGGATTTAGCCCTGAAAGACGCACCATTGCAGAAGAACTAATCGAGTTAGTCCCCCAGAAAGTGGCAACCCTGAAAGGACCATCCTTTGCCCGTGAGCTTATTAATTACGTCCCAACATCATTTACCATCGGCTCTGCAAGTAGCAGCGTTAAAGATCAGCTTTACGAACTCTTTGAAGGCACCTGCATCTATACCGACTTCACCAAGGATGTCAGAGGAGTTGAGCTTCTAAGTATTCTTAAGAACATTTACGCTATTGCAGCCGGTATTGTAGATGCCCATTTCGATTCACCTAACCTCCGCTTTCTGGTCTTGACCAGAGCATTCTATGAAATGCGTGCAGTCATGCTTCACTTCGGAGGTAGAAAAACTACTATGTTCAGGTATTGTGGCTACGGTGATTTCGGGTTGACTGCACTTAATGATCTAAGTCGTAACAGAACCCTCGGACTACTTATCGGTAAAGGGTTCTTTACTGATAATATTAGTCAGAAAGTAGTCCTCGAAGGCAAAATAGCGGCTAATATCTTCTGCGAGGAACTGATGACTCATCGTGATCTCGAGAACTTCCCTATACTGCACGAGCTATACAAAGTCTTTAATGTGCCAAACTACGATGTCAGAGGATTCGTAGATAAGATACTGCAAAATAGCAGATAATACTGGCATCTGGCATCTGGCATCTGGCTTCTGGCGGCCGGCGGCCGGCGACTGGAGACTGGCTTCTGACGTGCGGCAACAGGCAAATAGCTACTAGCTGACCGTTAATCACTGACTCTAATCTTGAATTTCGAATTTTGAATTCCCTTTGCCTGTAGCTAGTGGCCAGCAGCCATTTCCCCCACTTAAATTTTGAATTCCCTTTGCCGGTAGCTACTGGCAAGCAGCCATTTCCCCATTAACCTTTTCTAAGCCCTTTAGCAATCTCAAGAAGATTCTCTGCCTGGTAACGACGAGAATAGATATCTCTCTTTTCATCGATAGGTTGATTAAATTCATTTTGTTTCCAAGCCTCATACTCTCTCATCAGAAAACCAGCAATGCCATCTTTATCATTATAATTAAACATTTCGCCAGCAGAAGTCTCTCTCAAAATCTGAGCGGCATCACCATCTAGAGGACCGAGCGCAAGTATTCTGCGCTTAACACCAATATACTCAAAAAGCTTTCCAGTCAGAATACCTTGATTGTTGCTGATATCAGGGATAACTAAAAGAAGTACGGCTGCCTGACTCATCACCTTCAGTGCCTCACGATGTGGCTTATAACCATCAAATGTACAGAACTGTACAATACCATTCTCTAAAAGCGATACCCTCTGTTTTTCGCTGATACTTCCGGTAAACTGAATATGTATAGAAATTAAAGGATACTTACCGACCAACTCAGCGATAGCTTGAGCAAAGGCATCAATTGGATAATCCTCTGACATAGTACCCGTATAGGCAATCTCAAACTGATCACGTTTTATTGCAGGAAGAGTCTCCATATCAGCGTGGTCATAACCATTTGGAATCACATAGAAATCCTTCTCTTTCAGAACCATTGACTTTGAAAGAAAGAGTCTTTTCAAAGCAGAGCTCACGGTAATCACAGCATCAGCTCTACTCAACAACTTTAGCTCCAACTTTCTGTCAATAGACGAGGCTAACTTTGTATGCAATAACTGACTATAATAATATATGTCGGTCCAGGGGTCACGAAGATCGGCAATCAGAGGCAGTCCTGTCAGCTCCTTGAGTTTTAATCCGGCAAGCTGAGTAGAATGAGGCGGAGAGGAGACAATGATAACATCAATATTATCTCTTTTAATCTCAGTGAGAGCAGCTTTTATAAGATGAGAGTTCCATCCTTTTCTGGGGTCAGGAATAAAGAAATTGCCTCTGATAAAACGCATCACTTTTTCCAGAAACCCACTCTTTGCTTCATTGGCAAAACCACTATGAGGTATCTGTTTTCTGCCTGTTATTTTTCTGTAAATCTCAAAAGGCTCGAAGGTAGGAGTCCTGACAACCCGCACCTCCGATGGGATCTCCTTAAGCAAGGAGGGATCAGTAACAGCATAACTTGCCTGCTTTTCATCCACCGTTATTACTGTAACCTTAGCTCCAGCCAGATGGCAATAGCGCACAAACTTTAGTGGGCGTTGTACACCAGGACCACCAGCCGGAGGCCAATAATAGGTTATAAAAAGCAGATGAAGCTGCTTATTCATAGATCAATAATTTACGCTTAACTGGTTACAATGAAAGCAAATGATCTGTTTGTTTATCTTACAAATAAACAAACAGATCATAGCACAAATAATATTACGCCTCTTTCTTTTGAGTCAATTTCTTTTTAATCTCTAATCCAATAAGAGATAATAATAATCCCAGGATTAGAATAGAACCAATCATAGCAATGGTACCACCTGTCCTGTAAGAGGTAGGTTCAAACTTGAATTCAATGGTATGATTACCCGCTGGAACTACCATAGCCCTCAATACATAATTGGCTCTGAAATGGCTAACAAGTTTCCCATCCAAATAAGCATTCCAGCCCTTATCGTAATAGATTTCAGAGAAAACAGCCAACTGAGGGATATTACTTTGAGTTTTATAGACAAGTTGATTTGCTCTGTAGGAGTCTAATTTAATCTTGGCAGTTGAATCAACGCCTGGGGTAAACCCTTTAACCTGATCCTCGAAACGCTTATCGATAACAACTTGGTAAGCGGGTTTTAGACTATCGAGTGCAGCCATCTCCTGATCGGCATTATCAACCATGATTAATTCTTTTACAAACCAGGCATGACCAAGAGCCTGCATATTAATCTGCACCTGAGGTTGACGATCCTGACCGGGTACAATGAGATACTTTGTATTAAGCATATTAAGTACCTCCATATTGTTCTTTGATATTTGATGATCAATCAACTCCTGATAGCGACGAAGTTTCGCTCCGTGGTAACCACCAATCGATTTATGGAAATAGCTGGTTGAGGCATCCATAAACGGACTAACAGTAAGGTTCAATACACGATAATCAGGATCTGTATCCTTCATAATAAACTTATCCGCATCACTGGGAGTAAAGGGTGTTGACATTCTGTTAGGTCTAACGAAGTTCTCTTCGGTAATATAACGACGATTAACCAGGTATAGATCACCAAAAGTTGTGACACCAATAATTGCAATAGCTACTAAATGATTTAATTTAAGATAGATGGTAGATAAAATAGCTGCAACTCCCACCAGGATAATCAACATAGAACGCATCACATCAGCAGTAAAGATAGCCTCACGTACAGCCGAAAGATTGGTAATATACATTGCAGCAGCCTGAGCCTGCTCACCCCCTTGTTGTTGCATCTGAGTCAATTGAAGATACTCAGATTCAGACAGGAAGTTAAAGAAGCTACCCGGACTAGCCAGGAAGAGTAAGCTAATACCCAAGGTAATACCAGTAGCAATAAACACCTCCTTCTTATACTTTGCAGGATTTCCTTCAGAGAATAATTTATGCAGCGTTAACAGGGCCAGCAAAGGCATGGTAAGCTCTGCCATTACCAGAGTCATAGATACTGCCCTAAACTTATTATAGCCAGGGATATAATGCATAAAGAAATCGGTGAAAGGCATCAAGTTGTGCCCCCAGGAGAGGAGAATACTAAGAAGTGTAGCTGCTAACAGAGCCCATTGTAGGGGACCCTTTACAATCATTATACCCAAAACAAACAAGAAAACGATAAGAGCTCCAATATAAACCGGACCAGACGTAAAAGGCTGGTCTCCCCAATAGTGATTCATTTGTGCCAAAGTTGCTCTCGTCTCGGGTGCAGCTTTATCAAGAGCACTATTATCTTTACCTATCAATCCGGAAGCACCACCCTTTGCATTTGGATAGATCAGCGACCAGGTTTCACCAATACCATAACTCCATTGGGTCGCATAGTCTTTATCCAGACCATTAGTTTTAACCTCTGCATTGTGCGATAACTCAGATTTCCCGCGAATAGTCACCTTACTATACTCATAGGTGGTTAAGAGATTACCCATATTAGGCAGCACAGCCAACCCTGCGGCAACAATTAATACGGCTGTTGCGATAGAGAACTGTTTAAGTTTTTTATCAAGAAATGACTGAACAAACTGAGCCATCCCCAATAGAACCAAAATAAGACCCAAATAATAAGTTATCTGAATATGGTTAGCAGTAAGTTCAAGAGCAGCAAAAAAAGCAGTAATGATACCACCAGCCAGATACTTCCCTTTATAAGTCATAAGAACCCCCGCTAAAACGGGTGCCATATAAGCGATGGCATGAGCCTTTGAGTTATGTCCCGCCTCCAGAATTATCAAATAATAGGAGGATAATCCATAAGCCAGAGCCCCTACAATTGCCAACCAGGGGTTAAAACCTAAGACAATTAACAAGAAGAAGAACCCAACAAAATAGAGGAATACATAATCTGCTGGCACAGGTAAACCAAGACGAAACACCTGATCAACCTTTTTCATTAAGTTAGATGGATAATAGGTGCTGATTTGGTAAGCCGGCATTCCACCGAACATTGAGTTTGTCCAAAGAGGTTCCTCTCCATATTTATCCCGATGGTCAGCAATCTCCTTCGACATTCCCTGGAAATGCATGATATCACCCTGATTTAGTTTCTTCCCCTCAAATAGAGGCTGAAAAAACATAAAGACAACAAGAAGGAAAATAACAAAAGCCGCTACATAGGGAGCAACTTTACCCAAAACTTTAGTGACGTTCATTGTGTGCAGATTGATGGTTAATGGTTTATCAATATTTGACCCTGCTAGCCAAGTCAAAGGTAAAAAAATGGAACGATGTAGAATAAAACTATCCTACCCACTATTTTATTATTCTTTCCGATTATCAGATCTCACCTCCTCAAAATTGATATCTTCTCCTAAGTTTGAGAAGTTCCCCTTTCTTTTTTGAACAGGGTCATTTGAGACAGTAATTGTCCCTTCAGGCTTATCGGGCTCGGACTTTGGCTGAGAGTATCCAAAACGTTTCATTAACCTCTCAGTATACTTTTTTGCAAGCCAGGGTAAAATTAGCTTGCTAACATAGCCCAACAACCAAAACGAAACGACAATAATAAATAGTACCTCAAAAAAACTCATTGCCAAATTGTGTATTTCAAGAATAAATTCATGACAAAGATACCAACTCTATCCAGATCATTTACCAAGATGGTATCACATTAACGAATGACCCGTTTAAACAGCAAAAGGAGGTAATGCTTTACACTACCTCCTTCCGCTATGTCTTAAAAGCGGCAATTATGCTGGGATTAGTTTCCTTTACGCTCGAGATTCTCGTCGGAGACAGTCAATTTCCAGCGACCTTTTGCCCTTCTTGATGCAAGCACGCGGCGACCATTAGCAGACGACATTCTCTTACGGAAACCGTGCTTGTTTATTCTTTTTCTCCTTGATGGCTGAAATGTCCTCTTCATAGCTCGTATTTTTTTGGGAGTGCAAAAGTAGGTTTTAATTTTCTACTTTACAAACCATTCATCAAATATTTTTAGTTAATGCTGCAAAATTAACCTTTTTATCCGAATCTTCTGCACCTTGTCTAAAGAATTCCTGTAAAAAAGGTTACCAATTACTTCAAACAAAACAATTTGTTATAAGATACTCTTACAAAAGAAAAGCGGAGCTATCACAGAAAACGTGACAGCCCCTCTTTACCGTTAAAGTTGAGTTATACTACCCTATTTAGCAGGTACATCTGCTAAAGTTGCAATAAGGAAGTTAAAGAACTTAGCTACCGTAGGTACATTAACTCTTTCATCGGGAGAGTGCGGAGAGCGGATTGTTGGGCCAAATGAGATCATATCCCATTTTGGATAAACTCCGCCCAGAAGACCACATTCAAGACCGGCATGAATAGCTTTGATTTCGGGAATCTTGCCATAAAGTTTCTCATAAGTAGCCTGCATAGTCTTTAGAATTGGTGATTCCATATTGGGCTTCCAGCCTGGGTAACCACCTTCAAAAAGTATATCAGCACCGGCAAGTTCAAACACTGAAGAGATCATAGCGGCTAAATCATCCTTAGCGCTATCAACTGAACTGCGCAACAGACAAGATATTTTCACAGATCCATTTTGACTTTTAACACTGGCCAGGTTATTTGAAGTCTCAACCAATCCTTCCATTGAATCACTCATGCGAATCACTCCGTTAGGACAGCCATAAATAGCATTAGTCAGTGACCATTGAGTTCCTTGATCCATTACAGTTTCAATTTCTTCTGAGGCAACAACCTTGAAGCTAAGATTAGGTTCAGTGGCTGAGAGCTCATTTTTGAAGATCTGCTCCATTTCAGTTACATAATCTAAGAGGGCTTGTTTCATCTCATTAGGGACAGCAACAACAGCTACAGCCTCTCTGGGGATCGCATTACGTAAAGAACCTCCAACAACCGATGAAAGGCGTAGCTGGAATTTCTCAGTAGCGGCTTTCAGGAAGCGGAAAAGAAGCTTATTGGCATTACCTCTTCCCAAAACTATATCCATACCTGAGTGTCCACCTTTTAAGCCAGACACCTTCAAGGTATATGTGGAATGCTCTGATGGTACAGGTTCTTCTGAATACCTGAAGGTAGCAGTAGCATCAAGTCCACCGGCACAACCAACATATAATTCACCTTCATCCTCTGAATCGAGGTTAAGAAGGATATCCCCTTTTAACAGACCGGGTTTTAATCCAAAAGCACCAGTCATGCCAGTCTCTTCATCGGCAGTGAACAGCGCCTCAACAGGACCATGTTTAATAGTCTTACTGGCCAAAACAGCCATAGCAGCAGCCACTCCGATACCATTGTCAGCACCAAGAGTTGTTCCATTAGCCTTCATCCATTCACCATCAGGAAGTGTTTCAATAGGGTCTTTTGTAAAGTCATGAACTTTATCGCTATTGGCTTGCGGAACCATGTCTAAATGACCTTGCAATACTACTCCTTTGCGATTCTCCATCCCAGGAGTTGCAGGTTTACGTATAATAACATTACCAACCTCGTCCATTATGGTCTCCAGACCTAGCTGTTTACCAAAATTGACCATGAACTCACGGATTGCATCCTCATGTTTTGAAGGACGGGGAATCAGGGTAAGACTGCGGAAATGTTCCCAAACCTCTTTTGGTTCAAGAGTTAAAAGATTTTCATTCATAAGATATCTGTATTAGTTCGTTAATTTAATATGTTAGAAGAGATGTATAAGTAACTTAGTTTCAAAGAATGGCTCTTTAAAGAAGTTACTTAGATAATAAACATGATTATGGTAATTTATTGTGTTAAGTTCATTTTCTACCTCTCCACCCTTCAAATACAACACCCCATTTTGTAGATGGTTGATCTGTTCTTTTCTAATTCGACCTTTAACCATAGCCATAAAATCGGGTAAAGCCGTAACGGCTCGACTTACGACGAAATCAAACCGCTCTTTTACATCCTGAACTCTGACGTGCCGCCCTTCGACATTTTGAAGACCCAAAGCAGAGCTAACCTCCGTTACAACCTTAATCTTTTTTCCGATGCTATCAATCAAAGTAAATTGGGTTTCAGGAAACAGAATAGCCAGTGGGATACCAGGGAAACCACCCCCTGTTCCTACATCCAAAACATAGGTTCCATCGGCAAACTTTATTACCTTGGCAATTGCCAAAGAATGTAGAACATGATGAAGATAAAGAGACTCAATGTCTTTTCTGGAAACGACATTGATTTTTTGATTCCATTCAGTGTAAAGAGACTTAAGCTGAGCCAATTGATCAACTTGAAAATCACTTAAACCAGGGAAATAGTGTCGGATTAATTGCATTGAGCAAAAGACTTTCTTTCAAATGATGATTGCTCAAATATAGGAAAAAAAACGACCTCATGACTTTAAAAAAAAGTGGCAACTAAACGCAAAACTAAGAGATCATTGCTCTATTATACCTAAAAAAAGCAACACCCCCGTTACCTCCCTGCCTTCGACTCCGCTCAGGCAGCGACCCGGTGGTTGAGCGAAGTCGAAATCACTGATAGTCTCCAATTCTCTGATATTCAGCACCCCTAA
>MTLD01005953.1_pt1 | contig 14744 bp, 12 predicted proteins | sample 1982471 | NCBI WGS metagenome assembly MTLD01 (sample SAMN05712604, study PRJNA340218) | biofilm metagenome | isolation source: sample SPM anode biofilm adapted to -50 mV | place: USA | collected 2012-02-03
CTAATCCCCTAACAAAAAAACCCCGGCAGGCATTGGTTGTTTTTGTAAGCTGCGAACAAGGACTTTAGTGTCTAATTCGGAAACAACCGTTGCGCCACCGGGGCTATGCTATGCTACAGAGGTCTATTTAAACAGCACCTCCATCTCTACCCTTCTGTTTTTCATCCTACCCGCTGCCGTAGCATTGGAGGCCACAGGCTTGTCGGGGCCATACCATTCGGTTACGATGCGTGTTCCGGCCACACCTTGAGCAACCAAGTACTTCTTCACGGCCAACGTTCTCTTACGCGAGAGCAGAATATTCATGGTTCTATTGCCCTGATTATCGGTAAAGCCAGAGAGCTTCAGCATCCACTCCGGCTTCTGCTTGAGTAGATCGGCCAGCTGATTCAGCGACGAGTAGGAATCAGCCAAAATAACATCCTTTCCCGACTGGAACTGAAGGTCGGAGAAGGCAGTATTTAACACGGCCTGCTCTTCCTTCTTTATTTCCGGGCACCCATGGTTTTCAACAGTTCCGGGGGTAAGCGGACACTTATCCTCCTTGTCGATAATACCATCACCATCGGAGTCGTTGTAGGGACAACCCCTGTTTTCGATTGGTCCAGCAGCGTTGGGGCAGGCATCCTCCGAATCCTTGATACCATCACCGTCGGAATCGGCGTAAGGACAGCCCTTGTTCTCAATGGTTCCGGGTTGCGTTGGGCAAAGATCCTCATTGTCGTAAAGGCCGTCACCATCGGAGTCGGGGCATCCCTTGTGAAGTGCACTTCCGCTAGAATCGGGGCAGGCATCATCGATATCGGGCACACCGTCGTGATCCCTATCGGGGCAACCATTAAGCGCCACACTTCCCGAATCGTTGGGACAGCGGTCCAAGTTGTCGGGAACGGAATCCCTATCGGTGTCTGGGCATCCTTCAAATATTGCCAAGCCTGGCTTATCGGGGCATTTATCGTTGATATCGGCAATACCGTCACCATCGCGATCGGGACATCCCTTTAGCGCTACGCTTCCAGAGTCGTTAGGGCAAAGGTCATCCTTGTCGGGAATGCTATCCCTATCGGTATCGGGACAGCCCTTAAACTGGGCCAAACCGGGTTGGTCGGGACACTCGTCAATTTGGTCGTAAACGCCATCGCCATCACGGTCGGGACAGCCCTGATTGGCAGCTGTACCAGGCACCATGGGGCAAACATCGTCCTTATCGGGAATTCCATCACCATCGCTATCGGGGCAACCCTTAAACTGTGGTAATCCAGCAACCAATGGACAATCGTCATCCTTATCGGGCACTCCATCCTTATCGGTATCCTTTGGCTTACGTCCAAAGGTAAACACCATCCCTGCATGGAAATGGGCGTTGGTTGCCGACTTGTAGTTTGGAATGGCGAGAATGTTGTCGGTAGCCGCGTAAATTTGCATTGCTCCTACATTGAGCGAAAACCCCACACCCACATTGTTGTAGCTCCTGTTCATTATGCTATACGATGCCGATAGCCCTAGCACACGTCCCAGCTGTGTATAGTAGGAGAGCGACAGCGATGGAAGCATCTTCTTGTTGTAGAACTGGCTATAGAAGAGCAATCCCACCGTATTCTTATCGTTGATATTGTAATCACCACCTAGGTAGAACTTCACCGGCAGGTAGGTTTTATACGACTGATTGTAAACCGAATCGATTTTGAACTTATCCTTCAACGTGTCGAGCACGGCAGAAAAGGCATCACCCAACGACTTATCGTGGCTAATAAAATCGTTGATGTCCACCCCATCGAAGTTTACAGTTTCACCCGGCTTTTGACTCTTTAGCGTTAAAAGTTGCTTCTTCCAGTTAATGTAGCCCAAATCGAGCATTGAGGCCGAAACGGTAAATTGCGAGTTGATTTTATAGGTGGCACCTAGGTCGATTCCAAAACCCATATTTCCTGGGAAAATTAGGTTTCCGGTGCTTTGGTCGCTGAGGCTATCGATACCAGAGGTACGAATGAGCACATCCGATTTCATCTGCAGGTCAAAGCTGTTGGGATCGGTATAAAGGCTGGCCTTACCCCTTTCGGTAAATACGTTGAAACGTCCATTAAGCAGCTTTAGGCGCATACCCACTGTAAGCTTATCGTCCACATTTTGAGCCAAGCCCAGAGAAAACTCATCAAATACCATGGCGTCGAAACGGGTGTCGAAGTTGAGGGTTTCGCCAAGGCCCACCGCTCCATTTCCATTCCAAATAAAGTTGAACAGGTCCTTTGAATACATAAACCTGGAAATTGTTCTTTCCCTTGCTGCAAATGAAATGTAGTAGGTATCGGCAACCCTAAAGCCAAACGACAAAATGTCGAGGTCGAAATTGGTAAAGAGGTAGTCACGCGAACCCAGCTTGCCCAGCAACTTATCGATATCGAGCTTCAGTGAATCGCCTTCATGGGTAATAATATCGTTATAGCTAAAGGAGTTGGACGCATTGAAGTATATGGACGATATTCCAGGATATCCAACAAATGAGCGAGCCTCTGGAACCAAGGCCGGATTCTGGTACATACGACTGGGCACCAATCGCATATGATATAGGGTAAAGTCTTGCTGTGCCTTTACACCAAGGGATGTTACTAAAAAAGCTAATCCCAAAATCGTAAACTGTAGAATTCTTTTCATGGCTATGCAGATTTTGGGTTAGAGCTTAACGTTTAGCTGTGCTTGGGCAGCCAGCTTCAGCTGTAGGCGATAGTTGCTATATATTTTCACATTCTGACTCCCGGAGCCAGAGGTATTCATCACCGCCTTCACCAGAATTTTCTCTGCACCCACAATCTTGTCGATTCGAGCCTTATCGTAGCTATAGATGTTCACCTTTTCCGTTGGGCTAGTTACTGCACCAGTGGTGAGGTTCACATTCCCAGCAGGAACAATTATCGAATTATCGGTAACCAGTGAGTCAAGCTTATTGTAGCTAGCATCGGTAAAGTAAACCTGCACCTTTGCCTCCATTGGGAACTCATTCACCACGTATGTGCGTAGCAGTAGCTGCTCCACTTGGTCAATCTTGTCAACCTTGAAGTCGAAGGTATCCTGAATGGCAAAGTTTGCCACCCTACCATAGAGTGGAAGTCCAAATTCCACGTCAATATTAAAACGGCTGGAGTCACGCAGGAAATTTTCGGAAACTTCACCGTTGGGGTTTGTCATTGCGTCAAACATGTACTCAATGGAGCCGGGCTTCAGCAGGTTAATAAAGCTTGATATGGCACCACTGGTGCCGGTACTATCCACCACAAGGGTGGTTACCTTGTTTTGCTCGGGATCATTGTAGTCAGGCGAAGCAATGGCAATTGGGTTTGGAATACCTGGATTTCCAGCCAAATCCAACGACTGACCTGTGGTAGCGCTAGTTCCCTTCAACTCGGCAACACTAAGCCGAACAGGCAATCCGATGGAGTTGGTAAAGGTGAAGATAAAGTAAGGGTCAACCAAGCTAAAGTCACCATCGGGAAATGCATTATTAAACAGGTTGATATAGGCCTTTTGCGTATCGTTGAATAGGTAAAAACGGCCTAGGTAACCCGAAACAACATTAACATCGCCGGAGTTTTGAAGAAAGGTAAAGGAGATGTTGTCGCCAGCCTGTATGCCAGGGTCATTGTTTATGGTTAAGGTGGCATTTAATCGTATCGTGCTTGGCTTACCCGGCACCTTGGTTAAGTCGAAGGTGTAACCGCTCAGGTCAACCACCGTATTTCCGCTTGCAATGGGGTTTATGCCACCTTGTGCCGAATTGCCATCCTTTTTTGCATCGGGAATGGTAAAGGTAAGCGACCCGCTGTTGTTAAAACTAGAATTTACAATGAGGGTGATTAGCTCCGTGTTATAGGTAAGCGAATCCACCCTAATGGTATCGGCAGGAGTAAGGGTAATGTCCTGCTGAAAGGGAATGGACAGCGATCCAGCGCTCTGTAAGGCAGTAATTTCTGCTGAAGAGAGGGTGTGGCTAAAGCTAAAACTTTGCTGTGGGATAACAAACGACTCCATAGGGCGAACGGAGTAGAGCCTATCCTTGTAAACCAGCGTAACAAAGTTATCGTTATCAATCACAAAATTAGAGGAATCGCCGGTCTGCTTTATCATGTCCATAATGGTCAAGTCCGACGAAACTAACGGAACAGCAAGATTGGGGTTCCACTCAATGTCCTTCATCTTGCTAAAATTGAAGTCCTCACTCTTGATGCAGCCAACGAGCGGTATTAGCAGCAAAATTAGAGCGGTAGCCACGTTTGTAACTTTAATTCGGTTCATAGTATATTGGGTTAGGGTATTTCAAAAATAAACATTTTTGCATAGGTCACACCATATATTGTTGATCGAGGTTGAATTATGGGGTATATTTGGAGAACACCTAAAACCTGTGAACGATGAAAATTGTAAAATGGTTACTTTTTGGAATTTTTGGGATTGCAGTGTTGCTGCTCGTTGTTGCCCTGTTTTTGCCTTCGAACAAACACCTTGAAGGTAAAATTGTAATCAATGCTCCTACGCGAATTATCTATCCGCAAATTGCCAACCTACACAATTGGGAGAAATGGTCTCCATTCCAAGCCGCCGATTCGGCAATGGTTTCGGAATACAGTGGACCGGAAATGGGCAAAGGTGCCAGCACCTCCTGGAAAAGCACAAAAAACGGCAACGGCAGTATGACCATTGTGGAGGTAATACCCGATGCGATGGTCAACACTAAACTGATTTTTGCCGATAGCAGTGAAGCCATGAGCGACTGGATTCTAAAGCCTTTGGTTAACGGAGTTGAGGTGACATGGACTACCGACATTCCTCACCTCTCCTACCCAGTTGGACGGCTGATGGGGCTGCTCATGAATAGCATAATGAAGCCCATGTTCGACAATGGACTAGCGAGCCTTAAAAAACTTTGTGAATCGATACCAACACACGCAAAAACAGGCGATATTACCGAAGTAACCATGCCAAAGCGAATTGCCATATCCATTGCCGACTCAGCCCTTCCGGCTGACATTGGAATGAAAATGGGAATGATGTTTGGTCAGCTGCAAACGTTTATGAAAAAGAACAAGCTTCAGTTTGCAGGGGCGCCATTCGGAAAATATCCGGAATGGAACCCAGAAGGCATCAACCACTTCTCGGTTGGCATTCCTGTGGACAGGATGGTTAAACCCATTGGGAACATTTCAGTGGATACCATCCCAGCCATGGATGCCATAATGGTTTCACACTTTGGCTCATACGAAACCACTGGAGATGCACACGAAAAAATTGGTGCATACGCCGAATCTAAAGGCATTGAGTTCAGCGGCCCAGCTTGGGAGGAGTACATCACCGATCCCATGACCGAACCAGATACCATGAAGTGGGAGACAAAAATCTACTACCCCATCAAGAAATAGTGATTCTGAATAGACTTGCAAGCAACAATCCCGGCGTCACTGCCGGGATTGTTTACTTCTGCCAGTTGAGCTCAATGAGCATAAGCGTGGCCACCTTAACTCCGCCAACTTGGGCAGGAATCCACTTGGGTGAGCCGTAGAGCAACTTTTGAGCTTCGCGCGAAAAGGCAGGATTGGTGCTTCTTACAATGAAGACCTCCTTAACCACCCCATCGCTGCCTACGGTAAACCTTACCACCACCTTGCCCGGAATGGGCTTCTTTTTCAGCTCTGCAGGGTATATCAGCTGTGCCTGAATGTACTCCTTAAACGACTGGCCATTATAGGAAAAGGTTGGCCGCGTGGCACTGCCCTGCACAACAGATTTCTCCAGCTGCTTACTCGAAATGTAACGCTTCTCTGGCTTTTGTTGAAGAGCAGTAATTCCATTTCCCAGAGAGCCATCCATGCCAGTTCGCTTCACAAAAACATAGCGACCGCCAACAAAAAGAATGGCAATAATGACAATCACGGATAAAACCACAGAAACAGTTCTCACCATGAGCCGAAACCCTCCACTCCGAGACTCGGCCAAAAAGTCGAGAGGCCTAAGATGGGATAACTTTTGCCGAACCTGCTGCAGCTCAGCATCGAGGTTGGGATCGGCCGCAAGTGGAGCCAAACCAGCAATAGCGGCTTGACAGAGCTCACAGCTTGCCAGATGCTCCTTTACTAGAGCCTGCTCCTGCTGGTTCATTTCACCACGCAAGTAGCGCGTGAGCCCCTCCTCCGTTACGCATCCCGACGGAGAAAAAATGGGTAAGCTATTTTTGGTCGTCATTCTCCAGCATAATTTTCAGGTTTCTTTTTCCATTTTGCACATAGCTCTTCACCTGTCCAAAGGTGTAACCAGTTGAGTCGCTAATTTCCTGATACGATTTACCCTGCAGGTAGAGCATATTCAGGCAAATGTTCTGCTCCGTGCTGAGCTTGTCGAGACCCGCAACAACCTGTTCGAGCATCCGCTCTTTTTCCATTGGGTCCACCTCCTCAGCCTCCGTAATTAAACCGTCTACATTACCAAAATTCACCTCCTCGTTATCGAGACTTATGGTTTTATGCTTTGCCTTGCGAAACCAGAGGTAGCACTCGTTGCGTGCAACCACCAGCAACCACGACTTTAAGTTTCGAACACCGCTACCGGCCATCGACTTCAGCAGCTTTTCAAAAACGGAGAGCACCATATCGCGGGCAACCTCCCCATCGTGTAATATGCCTAGGCACAAACCGTATACCAAGTGCGAATATCGATTGAAAATCTCCTCCATGGCCCTTTCGTTGGCCTCCTCCACAAATAGGCGCAGCAGCTCATCGTCGGAAAGTATCGAAAAATCGAGGCTTTCCTTCACAAATTTCTGCTTACTACGGAGCTTTATAAACAAAACTTTATGGGTTAAAGTGGAATGGAAAATACGCTCTTTTCGCCAAACAGGCAATACACCAATGCGTTTTTTTCGACTTATGCTCAACTCTCCGAAGATGGAACAAGTGGAAAAACCAAACGAAGTCAGGAGTGTGGAGACCTACCTAATCCCTCCCCATGAAAAATTATCCACCATCCGTTATGGAATTATTCTACCGGTAGCATCTTCTATGTAAGAAACAAGCAATTGTTTAACCCTAAAACTAAACGCTATGTTACCGAAAAAGACGAACAGAGCCAACCTTGAAAACAAGAAAGCGCTCTTTTTTGAAATTGGCCTAGTGGTTACCCTTGCTGCAGCCTTGGCAGGATTTGAGTGGAGCTCCAAACCAACCTACGCCGCGCTTCCACAAATTGGTGCCAACCAAGATCCGGTTGACATAATCAACATCCCAAGAACGGAACCAAAGGAAATTAAAGCCCCGCCCGCCCCTCCAAGAGTAATTGAGGTGCTGAACATTGTAAAAAACAGCGATCCTGTGATCAAAGACGAAAACATCAACTGGGGAGGCGAAGATGATCCAAATGCTCCTTCGCTACTCAGCAGCTATCAACCTGCAGACGAGCAGACGGTGGATGACGGCACCATTATCTACATTCCTTCGATATACCCAACCTTCCAAGGCGGTGGTACCGAAAAGTTTGTAAGCTGGGTAATGCAGCGCATCCGTTACCCCGAGATTGCACAGGAAACAGGTCTTCAAGGTACCGTTTACGTTAGCTTTGTGGTCAACAGGGTGGGCATTGTGGAAAAAATAAAGGTGGTAAGAGGCGTTGATGAATCACTCGACAAGGAAGCCGTTAGAGTAATCTCAAGTTCACCCAGCTGGACGCCCGGCAAGCAGGGAACCAGAACGGTAAATGTGGGATTCACCATTCCCATCTGCTTTAAGCTAACCAACTAGATTAATCAAACATATAGCCGTGGGCAAAGCGCTCACGGCTTTTTTTATTCCAACAAGATGACCAAGACAATTAGCGACGAATCCTAAAAAGAGAACAATCTTAGAAAGGTTATCCTAAAACCTTTTACTCCTTCATCTGCCTGATGTGGGCCATCACGTAGCGCAGCTCGGCGTAGGTAACCCTATCGCCAAAGTGTTCCTTGGCTACCGAAATGGTCTCCATTCCATTGGCATAGAAAAAACGAGCGATTTCATCCACCCACGGAGATTCCATCAGCTTCAAAATGCTGAGCTTTCCACCCTGAATGAGCTTAGCAAGATGCCCCTCAATGGTAGTTAAGGACATCCCCCTCAGTGCCGCAATCTCCTCAAGCGACATGCCATCGTCAAAGAGTTTGAGCGTGGTAAGGTAGGTTTCCCCCTTTTGCTTAGGAGCAGCAGGCTCCTTCTTCTTTTTGGTAGTATGCGCTGGCTCACCCGCAGCCTCCAACCGGGGCGAACTGGCGGCAATGCCAGCCTCGGCACAGTAGCTGCAAACAATATCCAAAATATCCTCTCCAAACTGCTTCACCTTCTTCACCCCCATTCCCTTCACCAGCTTAAGCTCGGAAGTGGTTTGCGGCAAGGTGCTCACCAGTGCCGCCAGCGTTTTGAGTGGAAGCACCATATACTCCTCCGTATCGAGCTCAACAGCCTTAGCATCGCGCCAATCGCGTAACTCTTGGTAAAGTTTGGAATGCTTTCCACCTCCCGGAGCGGCTCCTGCCTTTTTCGTTTTTGTGGCCGCAGGTTTTTCCATGGATGCCTTAGCCCTAGCCGAAAGATACCTGGCCACGTTAAAGCCCTCCATGCAGGCAGCCAGCCCACTCTGCTTCTGCTCTATTTCTCGCTCCAGCAAAGCGCTTGCATCGGCTATCGATTTCCGAACCACCTTGCTATCGCTCTCCAACGACAAATTTTCAATGCCAGCAACCAATACCGTGGCTATCTTTTCCGAAAAGTAGGCAGAGGCCTTCACCACCCGTTCGTGCAGCATTGCATTCTCCTGCAAGCTACCGGAAAGCGTAAATAGATGAAACAGCTGCCCCTTAAACCTATCAGCCACATCAAGCACACTCTCCTTTACGTCCACAGCAAGGGACCTTAAGGTGTCTGCCAAGGCAGCAGGAAGACTCTCTGCGTGCTGGTCAGCAATCTTAATGAGGTAGAATAGTCTACCGTTCAGCAACGAAAAGTTGAAGAGGTCGAGCAGTAGCGACTCCTCGTACTCCCGTTTCGACCTATCGAGGGAGCTCCGCGTTGGTGGGTTCTGCTCAATATCACGGGAAATGGCATCCACCGAAACGTCGCTCTTGATGCACTGGTCCGAAATGGGGGAGCTGAGCACCAGTCCCTCCAGTGTTTTGCAACGGCTAAGCGCCACATACACCTGTCCATGGGCAAAGGCAGCTTTGGCATCAATCACAGCCCGTTCAAAGGTCAACCCCTGGCTCTTATGAATGGTGATGGCCCAAGCTAACTTGAGCGGGTACTGCACAAACTTTCCCACCGCCGTTTCCACAATCTCCTTCGTGGTGTCGTCGATGGAGTATTTATAGTTATTCCACTCTAGCCGTCCAACGGGTATCTCCACCATATCGTCGGGACATTTTACATAGGCAATATCATCGTCGATATCGGTTATCACACCAATCTTTCCATTGTAGAAGAGCTTCTCAGGAGAGGTATCGTTCTTCACAAACATCACCTGCGCCCCCACCTTCAGCTGAAGGTCGTGGTCGGTTGGATAGGAATACTCCGGAAACTCGCCCTCCACCTCCGCCGAAAAGGAGTGGAGCTTTCCCTTGAGCATGGTAAGCCTACGCTGGTTGAGCTCCTGCGCCTGATAGTTATGGGTGGTAAGGGTGATATAGCCCTCGTGCTCCTCCCTATTGAAGTTAGGGTCGTAACGACTGTTGAGCACCTCCAACCCGTGGGCATCGAGCCTATTCTCGCGCACCTGATTAAGTATGTTTATGAAGTGACCATCGCTTTGGCGGAAAACCTCCTTTAGCTCAATGGATACGTAGCCAGCATCACGGAGCGCCCTGCTGCCAAAGAAAAATGGGGTATCGTAGTAGTCCCGGAGTAGGTTCCACTCCTCATCCTTAACTACCGGAGCCAGCTGCTGTAGGTCGCCAATCATGAGCAGCTGAACGCCACCAAATGGGCGATTTCGGTCACGAAACCTGCGCAAAACCTCATCTACCCCATCGAGCAGATCCGCCCGCACCATACTAATTTCGTCGATTACCAGCAGGTCGATACTCTTGATTATATTCACCTTCTCCCGACTAAAGCGCTTCACCTCTGCCCTCTCAGCCCCATCAGCAGGCGACAAGCGGCTAGGCGCATCGGATGGAATGTGTGGCCCAAACGCCATCTGAAAAAAGGAGTGTATGGTAACTCCTCCGGCATTAATGGCTGCCACCCCTGTGGGAGCCAGCACCACCATTCGCTTGGGAGACTCCCGCTTGAGGTTATGTAGAAAGGTGGTTTTTCCGGTTCCAGCCTTTCCGGTAAGAAAGATGTTCTTGCCCGTAAGCTGTACATAGTCAAAGGCCAGCTGTAATTCCGGATTACCGAATGGTTGCATTGGATAGGTATTTTGAAGAGACAATAAAGGTAAGGAAAAAGTGGGAGGAATCTGGAGTTATAATGTAGAGATACACGATCGCATGTCTCCTTTTTGCCGAAAAATATTTTGTCCTATAACACAGTCCCAGCGAGATTGAATGTTCATAGCCCATGACTTTAGCCATGGAGCGAGGAATGCACATGCATAAGGTTGTTCATTACGCGGTAAACAACCATGTAACGCGGCCACAGTGTATCATCCCTTTCATTCCACAGCATTGCATTGTTGGGCGTATTTCCAAACTGATAATTAGCGAAATTATATTTAGCGTAAAAAGCAGAAAAGCCTTGCAATTCTATGAACTGCAAGGCTTTAATACTTGGTGCCCAGGACGAGACTCGAACTCACACACCATTTCTGGCACTACCACCTCAAAGTAGCGTGTCTACCAATTTCACCACCTGGGCATTTCAATTTGAGGTAAGAACGTAACACATTGCTGTGTTTTGTGGGTGCAAATATACAATAGTTTTGAGTTGTGGCAAGGGGGTGAAGGAAAAAAATTAGGAAAAAATGAGTAGAAGAATAGTTAATCGTAAGGTATTCTCTCAAAACCATTACTATTTAGCCCAAATTACGATTCAATCCTTCACTACAGCGTTGTAACCACCAAATTTCGATGGCATTTCAATCAGATTTAGTGAAGTGCATTCATTCTCTGCAGATCCTCTATGCTTACCGTAGGCGGCATTTGCCCGTTGCGGATTTTTGCCATCACGAACTCTGCCAATTTTTGCGCCTGTTCCCGGGTTTTGAAGCCCTCGTTGCCCGGCAGGCCGGGCTTGCTGGCCTGGATAATCATGGGGCTGCCTTCGAGCACGATTTTGTAGCCCCAGGTATTGTTTTCCGAAGGAATAAGCTCCCAGGTCAGGTTAGCATCCCGGTAGGGGTTAGATGCTTCGGTGCTTTGACCGGCAACTGTCCCCTGTTTTACCTCATTTTGGCTTTTTGCCTGGTACAAAAACCACATGAGGACGAACTATTTTTTTAGTTTTTCATTATAAACTTGTGGCATCCCCCAACTATAATCCTTTAAAATTTTAGCATAAATGTTGTCCCAATTAATGGCTTTACTACTCTTTTCATTTTTTAAATACCTACTAATCTCATAAACGGAATGATACGTTGGATAGATATCTTCTGCTTGATCAAAAGATTCAATAGCCCCGTCAATATTCTTTTCTACTAGATAACTGAACCCTTTTTCCTCCCAATATGATGCTTGTAAAATTTTACTCAATTCAGGGTTAATTGCCATTTGCTGAAGTTTGGCCGTTTCTATTTGTTCCTGAGCCTGTTTTTGATCTGCAATAAATGCCTGAGCCTTTTGATTCTCTGCATTAACCTCCGCTTGAGCGATTAGTTTAGCTGTATTAAGAATTTCTTTATAAAGCAGATATGTTGGATTCACTGTATCTTTATTAAGCTGTACCCGAAGGGTATCGTTCATATTGTATTCTTCAAGCCGGTAAAGTGCATCTCTAAGAATATTCACAGCAACAGTTCTTTTCCCTAATTCTGCAAGGCTTTGAGTTATATTTACTGCATTATTTGCAGAAATATCTGCTTTTTTATTCACCTTTGCCAACAAACTATTGGTAACATTTACCAGTGTTTCATATGCTGCATCAGGTTGTACTTCAGAAAGAACATTCATTTTTCCACTTGAATCGATATAAATCAAATTACTTTTCATTGTGGCATCGAATGGAATAACATAAAACCTATTCTTCTCCAGTTCCACGGGCTTAAGCTTACTGGAACGTGTCATTTTATGAGTGGCGCAACTGCATAAAATGAGAGTAAAAAGACTAACGAATAACATTCTTGTTTTCATACCTGTAAATTTTTAGTTAATACTCCTTATGATTTCAGCAGGAAAGACTCAAATTCTATACCCCTTTTATTAAAACTCCGTGGTGCCGCAAAGCATGAGTGCGACATACAACGCCTTTTCGGTAGAAAGGCAAAATATTTATCGAGTATTTCCTACAGTTTTGTTTCATCAATGTTCATCACTGTAGATTATTAAGTTAAGTAATTCGTTTGCTCTAATTCTTATTCATTTTTAACACAACGGACATAACATCCTTCCTCTCGTGTAGTATTTTTAAGATAAAATCTCCGAATTGGATATTCTATCCCTTTATAATCAAGATTTACATAAGGTATCATAGTGATAAATAATGTAGCGAAAAGATAAAGTCTAAAAATCATTACTTTTTTTATTTAGAAAAGTTAACTATAAAACACCCATGCGCTACTTAACAAGAATTAATTCAATGATTGCATTACGATTACACATCAATACAAATCAACCGTTGTAATTGTATTTGCAATAATTATATTACTGTTGTTGCAATTGCTTCGCCAACAGGAAAAATTACCAAAACTGTTAAATATCTCATGGTACTCACCTAATAATTATAGGCAAAGCTAAGCAGAATGAGGGTGGCAATTCAATCCCCCAATAGGGGGATTTTTTGATGAAATATGATTCAAACGAAAATAATTAATTACTACCTTGCATTGGTGCATATACCTAAGTATGAATAAGAAGATTATAGAAGGTAGCCAGGGAAACATCGCTATTCTCCAAAATAGGGAGGATGGATTCCCCATTGTTTTTATTCATGGCAATTCCCTTGCCTCCGATATTTTTATCTCCCAGTTCAAGGACAGCAACCTTTCAGAATTTCGTTTAATTGCACTTGACCTACCCGGCCATGGAGATTCCTTTAAGTCATTGAACCCTGAGAATGACTATTCTCCAAATGCATTTGTTAAGGTTTTAGTCGAAACATGCACCCTGCTAAATGCAACCAATGGAATATTGGTAGGACACTCCTTTGGAGGCCATCTAGCCATTGAGGCGTTGCCTCACCTTAAGAAAATAAAAGGAATATTAATCGCAGGAACCCCTCCGCTAATGATTCCGCCTCAACTCGATAAAGCGTTTTTACCTAGTCAAGTTCTAAGTTTGGCATTCAAAGCGGATCTTAGCGATGAAGAAAAAAAACTACTGGCATCGCACTTTGTAATGCCCAGCGCACCCTTTCCTACAAAAATATATGATTGTATTTGTAAAACGGATCCACCAGTTAGGCACTATATCGGGAGAGCATTGATTGCTGCTAGTGGCAATAACGAACTACAAATAATGATAGATTCTCACAAAAAAATAGCGCTATTACACGGTGAATATGACCAAATCGTAAACCTCGGCTATCTATATCAACTTCCGAAATCCATTTTGTGGAATAGGAATATTCACTTGATAAAAAATGCAGGTCACACTCCTCCGTTTGAGCAACCAAGTTTATTCAATGTAATTTTAAAACGATTTGTCAATGATTGCATAATGGAACATTAGCCACCAGTTAAACCAAAGCAAGCCATGAAATTTTCCCTTTGTGTGAACGAAGACTTTCATAAGCTCTGTGAGCAAATGGAGTTTGACCTCAACCTAAAAGATTATAAAAAGGAGTTGATAGATTGGAAATTACTCAATAATATCATTATCCTGTGTAATCAATTCTTTTACATTAATGATTTCGATGAAAAGAAAAATATCTATGTCCATCCGCAAGTAACAAATATTACGGGATATTCAGCCAATGATTTTTATGATGTAGGATTCATCTACGATTTAATACATCCTGAGGATAAAGAATTTGTGTATGAGTTTTCGAAGAGAACCATTGAAGTAAGCCAGCTGTATAAAGAGGAGTTAAAAGAAAATCCATTTCAAGCAATGTTCTCTATCGATTTTAGATTGAAGCATAAAAATGGAAACTATATTAAACTTAGTAGACAAAGTAGCTGTCTTAAAACCGACCATAATGGGAATATGGTTCTTGCCATTGTATTTTATACAGACATAAGCCAAATAAAAGTATCCGAATCCTACAACATTTTTTGGCAAGGAGATACAAAATACGCATTACATTTTGAGGATCTCATAAAAAAGTATCAAAAGGACTACCAAATAACCAAAAGGGAAAAAGACATTTTGCAAATGCTTGCAAAAGGAGAAACAGCAAAGGGAATAGCTGAAAAATTATTTATTTCGGAGCATACGGTCATTTCTCATCGCAAACACTTGCTAAAAAAAACAGGCACAAAGAATACGCCAGAGTTGATAAGATTTTTGGCAGAGAGAATGATTCTTTAGAATTTCCTTAAAAATGAGATTCTATTTCCCAATTTATATCATAAAAACGCCCCGTAAACCATTTAGCTTACAAGGCGTTACCTTTGGTGCCCAAAACAGGACTCGAACCTGCACATCA
>MTLD01001523.1_pt2 | contig 14732 bp, 13 predicted proteins | sample 1982471 | NCBI WGS metagenome assembly MTLD01 (sample SAMN05712604, study PRJNA340218) | biofilm metagenome | isolation source: sample SPM anode biofilm adapted to -50 mV | place: USA | collected 2012-02-03
ACGTTGCGGCAAAAGGCAAGAAGCAGGGCCATGGTATGCTCTGCAGCGCTGTTGGTGTTGCCGAAAGGGGCATTGACTACGATCACGCCCTTTGAGCTGGCATAATCCACGTCCACGTTGTCGATGCCCACGCCGGCCCGGGCTACGATTTTCAATTTTTTGGCAGCGTCCAGCAGGGCCTTGTCCACGGTGGTACCGCTACGGGTGATGATGGCATCATAATCGCCAATAACCGTCAGCAATTCCTCCTTGCTTAATCCCAGCCGGACGTCCAACTGAATACGCGGCTCCTGGGTCAACAAAGCAAGGCCTTCAGCCGAAACTTCATCCGTCACGATTATTTTCATTGCAGTTCCTCGGTATTCTTAGATTTAAAAAACAATATATAGCGCCGGTCGTCAAAAAATGCAAGGGCCGGGTCGGTATACGGTTTGTGCCGTCTGTGGATGCTTAAGTTTGAGTGAACATTAAAGTCGTATTCAAACATTATAATCAATATGCTTGAAAATAATTTCATGATAAATTGCAAACATATAATCCGGTTTGTTTGAATAGATGTTTCAATGGAATTTCGATTCAATTGTCCAACATACCACAACCAAGTCGCCTTATTAATGACAGGCCAATTTGACATCAGCAGTAATCCAATTGAAAGAGAGGTGTAATATGGCAAGAATGATCGGATACGTGCTGGCAGTATTTTTACTCTGTTCTGCCTTGGTGTGCGGCGACAGCTTTGCCGATGCGCCGAAGTTGGTCAATTACCAGGGGTATCTGACCGATAGTGTGGGGGCGCCAATCACCGGCAACCGCTCCATGGTATTTGGCCTATATAATGCCGCCAGTGCGGGATCGCTTCTGTGGAGCGAGACCCAGGCCAGCGTGTCGGTAAGCAACGGCATTTACCAGGTAAACCTCGGTTCGGTGACCCCCCTGAACCTTGCCTTTAATCAACAATATTACCTGGGGATAGCCGTGGGTGGTGATCCGGAGATGACGCCTCGCCAACCATTGACCAGCACGCCCTATGCCCTGGGCCTGGCTCCTGGCAGCACCGTCACCCTCAGTGATTCCGCCAGCAATTCCGCCGCGCTTTCGGTAACCAGCAACAGCACCAACGCCAATGCTTTTAACGTAACCAAGACTGGCTTATATGGCAATGGCGGGTCATTTGTCATTAACGAACCAACAAACAACTACGGCGCGGTGTACGGCTATACCCAAGGGACTGGAGCAGGGATCTACGGTGTCGCCACAACCGGCGCTTCCGCTGGCCAGTTTGATGTTGGCGGCGTGACCAACTCAAAACCGGCATTGCTGGCCCAAACACTGGGCACCGGCAATGCCGGACGATTTGTTATCAACAATCCCGCCAGCACCAATCACACCATTTACGCCAACACCAATGGCAGCGGTAATGGCGTTTGGGCCAACAGCGCTTCCGGGGTTGGCGTTTATGGCTCCAGTACCTCCAACAACGGCATCTTCGGGGTCACCAGCAACGGGGTGACCGGAGTCACCGGCCGGGCCGACAACGCTACAGGCTATGGGGTTTATGGAGTTAACTGGTCAACCGGCGCCTATGGTTACCTGGGCAGAGAGTATGGTGTTTATGGTAATGGTTTGACATCGGTAGGCGTTAAGGGGCAGAGCAGTTCTTCTAATGGAGTCATGGGCATCAGTGCTAGCTCAAGTGGCGTCTATGGTGAAAATACCGCCGGTACCTCCGGTGTAGCCGGTGTCTATGGCAAGTCCAGCAATACCACGGGGACGACATACGGGGTAATGGGTTCATGCGACAGCAGCACCAGCTATGCGGTCTACGGAATGCATAACTCTACAAACAACTATGGTTTTCTTGGCACCAATACCTTTGGGGCTTACGGCTATAACTATTCATCACACAATTATGGCGGACTGGGGGGCACAGCCGCCGGAGTCGTCGGCTACGGGACCACGGGCGTGTATGCATTTAATTCGTCGAATGTGGCAATTAACGCCTCCCTGGCCACCGCCACCTATGCGGGTGATTTTTCCACGGATGTGCGGGTAAAAGGGGAAATCCTGCGGGAGTATGTTTCCGGCTCGCCCAAAAACGCAGTCCCGGTCGCTTACGGCACGGTCAACAGCAATGGCACTATCTCCGCCGGTTCCGGCAACTTCACCGTAACTTACAACTCAACATCGATCTGGTATGAAATCGCCATCACAGGCGAAACTTATCACTATGTGACACATACAACCGTGGTCACCCCTGTCGGCGCCAGTTCACCAAGCTTTGCCGTAACCAGTTCGGTAAGCGGCCGTCTTATTGTAGCAATTTATAATACAAGTAACGCCAAAATACAGAATATGTTCAATTTTGTGGTTTACAGACCGTAGCCGCCATTTATTGCCTTGACAATATTGCAAGGAGAACCGCCATGAATATTTTGAAGCTGTTTGCCAGCGGCACATTCTGTCTGGTGCTGCTACTGTCTGTTAACCATGCCATGGCTGATACGACGCCGGCTTATTACCTGAAACAGTGGGTGTTTGACGCCGCCGGCGGGCTGTCCACCTCCACCGGCTATCGTAACCTGTCGGTGGTTGCCCAGTCATCGCCGCTGGGCACCGCTAGCAGCACCGGCTATCGCAACCATCCCGGTTTTCTGCATAGCGTGGCCGCCGAAGGAAACCTGCTGCCGGATTATACTGTATCACTCACCTTTGCCGGTACCGGAAGCGGTACGGTAACAAGCTTTCCGGCCGGTATCCAGTGCAACGTCAATTGCTCCGCCCCGTTCAACGCCTATTTCCCGGTGACCCTCACGCCAACTGCCGACCAGTATATGATTTTCAGCGGCTGGAGCGGCGGTGGCTGCAGCGGTTCTGATCCCTGCACCATAACCTTGACCGGCAATACCTCGGTAACCGCCACCTTTGACCGAGACGCCGAACATGCCGTCTATATTCCGGGCGCAACACCCGGCACCGGTACATACTATGCCACTCTGCAGGCCGCCTATGACGGTGCGGAGAGCGGTGCGGCGGTCAGTGCCTGGGCCACAACCTACCTTGAGAGCCTTACCTGCGGCCAAGCCAAGAGTGTTATCCTGAAAGGCGGGTATGACCAGTCCTACACAAGCCAGACCGGTTACACCACCCTGGACGGCGTGTTGAATATCAGGCAGGGGCGGGTAACGGCCGAGCGTCTGAAAGTGAAGTAATTTAATTCATTGGCATTTCGTGGAGGTTAGTTATGAATTCCATAGGCAGATTCATTGTCGTTGTTGGCCTGGTGTTTTCAGTCAGCGGAATAATGGGTTTTACCGCCAGTGCCGCAGTACCGAAGATCATGAGCTACCAGGGCTACCTGACCGATACGGTTGGAACGCCGATCAGCGGTAACCGCTCCATGACCTTCCGGTTGTACGATGTTGCCAGCAACGGCTCGCCGCTTTGGACCGAGACCCAGCCGAGCGTGGCCCTGACCAACGGCATCTATCAGGTGAATCTAGGTTCCGTGACCCCGTTGAACCTGCCGTTCGATCAGCCCTATTATCTGGGAATAACAGTGGCAACAGATCCGGAAATGACCCCCCGCCAACCGCTGGCCAGCGTCGGAACGTCATTGCGGACTGCAATTGCCGACAACGTGGCAGCGGGCAGCATCTCACTGACGGCTTTGGCGCCGGCAGCCCAGGCTGATCTGGACAATCGCTATGCCCCGGCGAGCTTTTCCCAGGCCACTGCCGGCCAGATCGCCACCCTCCGCTGGGATCAGGCCAAGCCCGGAGCCACCTTTGCCGTCGGGTCTTATCCAAGATCGCCGGCCTTTGACGGAGCCAATATCTGGGTTCCCAATTACGGCAGTAATACCGTCAGTAAGATTCGGGCCAGTGACGGCTTGAATCAAGACTTCTTCACTGTTGGCAGTGCCCCGGCGGCCGTAGCTTTTGACGGCACGTATGTCTGGGTAACCAATTACAGCAGTGGTAAAGTATCCAAGCTGTTGGCGGAAAACGGCGGGTATATCGGCGAATACACCGTGGGCACAAACCCTTGGGGTATCTGTTTCGACGGGACGAATATCTGGGTGGCAAATACCGGCAGTAAAACCGTCACCAAGCTTCGCGCCAGCGACGGGGCCTTCCTGGGCTCAACCGGAGTCGGAACCACACCGGCGGGGGTTGCTTTCGACGGTGCCAACATCTGGGTTGCCAACTACAGCGACAATACGGTCACAAAAGTACGCGCCAGTGACGGCGTTGCGCTCGGCACATATACGGTCGGCACGTCTCCCATGGGTATCGTATTTGACGGATCAAACATCTGGGTTGCCAATTTTGGTTCTCACAACGTGACAAAACTGAATCCAGTCACCGGCGCCGTTATCGGCACCTATGGTTCCGGTGGGACGTATCCCCGTTTCATGGCCTTTGACGGCACCAGCGTCTGGGTGGTCAATTACGGCAGCAATTCAGCATCTCGACTGCGCCTAAGCGACGGTTCGGTAATTGGCACCTACACCGTCGGCGATTCTCCGTGGGGTGCGGCCTATGATGGCAGCAGCGTCTGGGTAACCAATTACTACGGTCACACCGTGACCAGAATTCCAGTGGGTACCGAGTCTACCTATGCCGCTGGCGTAGCAGGAGTTGTGGACAGTGCGGTAACGAATGCCAAACTTGCCAACGGATCCGTTACCAGCTCAAAGCTGACGATTGATGCCGATTTCAGGCTGAACGACAAGAATATGCTGTTTCGAAGCGGTAGCGACGTAAACCATGGCCTGGGCTGGTACGGAACGGGTAAAACCTTCAATAGTGTCGATGTCGATGGGCCAGTGCTGTATGGCTGGAGCGGCGGTGGTCTCGGCACCACTAACCCAGCTCAGAAACTGGTTCTGACCTGGAACAAGGATTCCCAGGTGGGTGTCCAGGGAACCCTGCGGATGAATGACAATGACATCTATCTGAGGGGCAACAACGGCGATACCGCTCACGGCCTGGGGTGGTACAGCTCAGGTACTAAGCCGTTCAAATCGACCACCTTCAGCGATGGTCCGGTATTGTACGGTTATTCCGCAGGCGGCCTGGGAACCAGCTATGGCGGCGGCAATATCGCCCTTAAATGGGAATACAACGGCAATGTCCAGGTGGCAGGAGCCCTGAATGTTGCCGGAGCTCTGGATGTTGTCGGGACCCTCAGCAAGGGTGGCGGCAGCTTCCGCATCGACCACCCCCTGGATCCTACCAACAAGTATCTGCAGCATTCCTTTGTGGAATCGCCGGACATGATGAATGTCTATAATGGCAATGCACTACTTGACGAGCAGGGCCAGGCTGCCATTGAACTCCCTGTCTGGTTCGAGGCCCTGAACCGTGACTTCCGCTACCAGTTGACCTGCATCGGTGGTTTTGCCCCGGTGTATATTGCCGAAGAGGTTGCCGGCAACCGGTTCAGGATTGCCGGCGGCAAGCCGGGTCTGAAAGTATCCTGGCAGGTGACCGGCATCCGCAAGGACCCCTATGCGGAGTATCACCGGATTCAGGTGGAGGTTGACAAGACGGTAGCAGAGCAGGGGAGTTGCCTTCATGAAGAGGCCTGTCGATGATTGCCGTGTGAAGTCTCGATAGCTGATTAAGGGCACTTTGCTTCGACAAGATGCCCTTTGTTTATGGCCCGCAAAACTCTGGCAGCAAGCAGCGCCTACATTTGCCAGAGCATGGAGATTCAGGCTGGAATGCGCGCAGGGGTCCAACTTCAAGTTGCTTTTGGCGCATGGCTGTTTTAATGTAGTAGCCATGAACCAGCAAGAACAAACCGTGCCATTGAAAATCCCCTTCCACATCGTCCTGGTTGAGCCCGAGATTCCCCCCAACACCGGCAACATTGCCCGGCTGTGCGCTGCCACCGGGACCGTCCTGCACCTGATCGAGCCGCTCGGCTTCTCCATTGACGACCGGCAGCTCAAACGGGCCGGCCTGGATTACTGGGGGAGCGTGGATGTCAGGCTCTGGCAGGGGCTTGACCAGCTGTGGCACGCCTTCCCCCAGGGCCGTTTTTTCTACCTCAGTACCAAGCCCACCAAGAGTTATCTGCAGGCCGCTTTCCAGCCCGGGGACTTCATCGTATTCGGCAAGGAAACCAAGGGGCTGCCCGAGGAATTGCTGCGGGCCAACCCGGAGACCGCCATCACCATCCCCATGCCGGCCGGTGCGGTGCGCAGCCTCAACCTGTCCACCTCGGCCGGCATCGTGCTCTACGAGGCGTTGCGCCAGACCGGGAGCCTGGGCTGATGCTTGCGCAGGCCATAGTCTGGATGAGCCTGGCCCTCGTCTTTTACACCTGGGCGGTCTTCAGCGGCCGACGCCAGGGGTTGCACCGCAAGCACCTGATCATCTTCGGCATAGGCCTGTTGTGCGATTACCTGGGCACCCACCAGATGAGCCTCTTTGCCCGCACCTTTGGCAAGGCACCGGAATGGCACAACATCACCGGTATCGCCTCCCTGGCCGGCATGGCCTTCCATTTTGTGCTGGCCCTGGTGGCATCGCTCATGCAGCGGGCCGAGGCGGTCAACCGGGTTTTTCACCGTATCAGCCTGACTATCTACAGCTGCTGGCTGGCAGCCTTTTTCAGCGGTGCCCTGTACGGCATGTTGAGGATGACACGATGAACAGAGGAGTCGAACCAGCATGCACCCTTATCTGACAGCGGACATTCCCGGTATTGGGGGCACCATAAAGGAGACGCCGGAGGATTTCCTGGTGGAGGAGATCCCGGCCTATGAACCGTGCGGCAGTGGCGAGCATCTCTACCTGCTGATAGAGAAGCGGGGCATCACCACCCTGGAGGCGCTTCGCCGGCTCGCGGCAGCGCTGAAAATACCGGAGCGGGATATGGGCTATGCCGGGATGAAGGACAGCGTCGGGGTTACCCGCCAGACCGTTTCCGTGCAGCGGATCAGGCCGGAGGATGTGGCCGGCCGCGCATTGGACGGCGTCAAGGTCCTCTCGGCGGTTCGGCACACCAACAAACTCAAGCTGGGTCATCTCAAGGGAAACCGCTTCCGCATCGTGGTGCGGGGGGTAGCGGCCGCTGCAGCTGAGGCTGTCCCTGCTGTGCTGGCCATGCTTGCCAAGCGGGGGGTGCCCAATTATTTTGGCAGCCAGCGCTATGGCGTGCAGGGGAATTCCCATCTGATCGGCACCGCCATGCTCCAGCGGGACTGGCACGCAGCAATCGACTGTTTGATCGGCGTACCTGAGGCGGTGCGGGACGAACAATGGCGAGACGCCATCCGGGCCTACCACGCCGGCACCGTGGCAACAGCCCTGGAACTCATGCCGCGGCACTGCCGCAGCGAACGTGACGTACTGCAACGCCTGGCCGCCCGGCCCGAGGCCTGGGAAAAGGCCTTCAACGCCGTGCACCCCAAGCTGAAAAAGCTCTACCTTTCCGCTGTTCAATCCCGACTGTTCGATACCCTGCTGGAGCAGCGCCTGACCGGGATCGATTGTCTGCTGGCCGGCGACCTGGCCTTCAAGCATGCTAACGGCGCCTGTTTCCTGGTCGAAGATGCGGAATTGGAATCCCCCCGGGCCGCGGAGTTCGAGATCTCGGCCAGCGGGCCGATCTTCGGCTGCAAGATGAAAAACCCGGCCGGTGCGCCTCTGGAGTTGGAGCAGCAGGTGCTGGTGAAGGCCGGGCTCAGATGTGCAGATTTCGACCTGGGGAGCGGTTTGCGCATGGAGGGGGAGCGCCGGCCATTGCGGGTTCCGTTGGGTGAACCATCGTACAGCATCGAAGCGGACAGCCTGGTGCTCGAATTCAGCCTGCCCAAGGGGAGCTACGCCACGTCGGTGGTGCGGGAGATAACCAAGACGTTCTGATGTATCAGTACAGTTAAGGAACGGATGGGACGCGGATGACAGCAACAGGCCAGGAACATACAGAAGGTAACAGGCCAAGGTGGCTCCTGCTTATGCAGGTCATGTTTGCCTTTTGCTGCGCCCTTGCTGTCAGGATCTATATGTGGAAGCAGTTCCCCCACGTCATCTTCCAGCATGAAGCGGACGGTGTCGGCTATATAGGCATCGCCAGAGAAATCCTGGAACACGGGAGCATCGGCAGGTCAGTCCATTTCCCCCCCTTTTATCCCGCTGTTATCGCCCTGTTCGCAGCCCTTTCCGGCAGTTACGAATCAGGCGCCAGACTTGCTTCAGTGCTTGCCGGCAGCATGGCGGTCGTGCCGTTCCACTTGGCATGCCGGTATCTGCTCTCTGACAGGGGAGCCTTGTATGCGGCCCTGGTCGCAGCCTTGTTCGGTCCATTCATCGATTATGCTGTCCAGCCCATTTCCCAGGCTACCTATCTGTGCCTGATCGCTGCCGGGGTCTGGTTTGGGCTGCGGCTGGCCGCCACGGTTTGCGTGCGTTATGCCGCAGCCTTCGGCTTGATCTCGGCTGCCATGTACCTGACCCGTCCCGAGGGGATACTTTTTTTCGTCATAAACGGGCCGATTCTTGCCTGGTGCGTCTTCAAGGACGATATCGCGCCGCTGCGCAAGCTGAAGGTTGCGCTAACGCTCTGCTGCAGTTTCGGGGTGCCGGTACTGCTGTATCTGCTCAGGATAAGGGACATAACCGGCGGCTGGACCCTGAGCGGCAAAAGCGCCGCCACGATCATCGGGATCGACGCCTCCATGCGTCTGCTGCCAAACGGCAAGACTTATGCGGAGTCAGCGGCTGCCGGGACCGGCCTGGCAACGCTTGTTCCTTCACTCTCCGCCTTGCTGACAACGATCACCGAACAGGCCGCCAGATTTGGCTATGCTACCTATGCCTTGCTGCCGGGGTTTGCCACGGCAATTGCCGCTCTGGGACTAGTCCTGATCTGGGCCAGCGTGCCCAGGGCCGGCAGAATGGAGCGCCGGTCGGCTTTCATTGACCGCTATCTCTTTTTCAGCCCCTTGCTGATGCTGCTGCCGGTGTTTGCTTTTGACAAGATTTCACTTTCCGCAGGCTACATTTTCCCGTTCTTCCCGGTATTCATAGCCTGTTTTGCACAGGGTGCGGTCTGGTTGGAGGAACAGGTGATAGCCGTTGTCACGCACAGCCTCCCCTTGCTCAGGGGGGCCATTCGCTTCATGCCACTGGCAGCAGCGGCGGTGGCCTGTCTGATGTGGCTGTCCTTCAACCAGTTTTACCGGGAGGTTTCCAGCGAGGAGTACAGCTTCATGGCCGGGCAGCAGGATTTCCTGTTGCGCCAGACCGGTCACTGGCTGCGTGCCAATACCCCACGTGATGCCGGTGTCATGGCCCGCTGGAGCAATATCGGCTTTTATGCCGACCGGCCCTGGACCGGCCTGGCCGACGGCACCATTGCCCAGGTGGTCGAGTATGCGAAGCGCGCCCATATGAAGTACATAGTCATAGATTCCGATGCCGTACCCCGCCGCAGGCCCCAGCTGAATGCCCTGCTGTTTCCCGACACCCCCCATCCCGGCCTGACACCGGTTTATGGCCGGGAAGACTGGCTGACCCGAGTCGTAGTATACCGGGTGGAGTGACTGCCGGCCCATGAACATTACCCGCATGCGACACATCGATTATTTTCTTGGCGGTGCCATCTGCCTGCTGCTGGATGTCTGGGAGCGCCTTCGCCGGAGCGTGTTGCGCAGGGATGAGCGCAGGCCAGAACCCCGCAAGGTGCTTGTCAGCAAATTCCTGGGCATGGGAAGCATACTGCTGGCCACCCCCAGCCTGCGGGCCCTGCGTACCGCCTGTCCAGAATGCCGGATCGTGCTTCTGACGTTCGAGTCCAATGCGTCCTTTGCCCGGCGCATCCCGCTGATCGACGAGGTCATATCCATACGGACCACGTCCATGCTTCGTTTCGGGCTCGATACCGTGCGCATCCTTCGCTACATCCGGAGCCAACGCTTCGACTATGTGCTTGATCTGGAATTCTTTGCTCGATTTTCAACCATCATGTCCTATCTGAGTGGTGCGGCGTGCCGCGTGGGCTATTACCTGCCCCAGATCTGGCGCGGCGACCTGCTTGATGTGCCGGTCCATTTCAACCCCTACCGGCATGTCAGCGAGATCTTTGCCGCCCAGATGACTGTTATGGGTATCAAGGTTGAAGATTTCACCATTATCCCGCCAGCGGTCGATGCGGCGGCGACCGGCCGGGTAGGGGAGGCCCTGGCGCTGGCCGGTGTCCGGCAGGAGGACGCCATTGCCGTTGTCAACGTGAATGCCAGCGATCTCTCCTTTGAACGGCGCTGGCCCCGGGAGCATTTCGTATCTCTGATCAATGCCCTTGCATGCTCACCTGGCACGCGCTTCGTACTGGTGGGTTCTCCTGACGAGCGTCCCTATGTGGCGGAGGTGTTTGCCTCTCTGTCGCCGGCTGCCCGGGCAAGTACGCTCAATCTGGCCGGTGAACAGACCCTGGACGAGTTTATTGCGCTTTTGGCCATGAGCAGTGCCTGCATCACCAATGACAGCGGACCGCTTCACATGGCGGCAGCTCTGGGTACCCGCACCTTCTCATTCTTTGGGCCCGAGTCCCCCATCCTCTACGGTCCGAGGGGAGATGGGCACACCACCTTTTACGCCGGAATCTACTGCAGTCCCTGTCTCAGTGTCTTTAACGCCAAGCGGGCCATGTGCCGCGGCAACAACATATGTATGCAGGCGCTCTCCCCGGAAGAGATAACCGGCGTCATCATGGGAGAAATCGGTAAGGCACCAAAAAGGAAGACTGATGAAGCCGCTTGATATCCTTCTTCTGAATCCTCCCGGCCGCCAAGTGTACGTGCGCGATTACTACTGCAGTAAGGTTTCCAAATCCAACTACCTGTTTCATCCGGTAGATCTGCTCATGCTGAGCGGCACCCTGGCGGAACGGCACAATATTTCGGTTATTGACGCCATTGCAGACGGGTTGACCGAGGCGGCTTTCCTGGAGAGATTCCGGACACTGCAGCCGGATGTGGTGATTTCACTGGCAGGTGCGGTGGCCCTGGATGACGACTTGCGGCTCCTTGATACCATTGCTGCATCCGGCAGCCGCATCATTGTCACGGGGGATGTCTTCCTGGACGGGCCCCGGAACTGGCTTGAAAGGTACCCTTTCATCGAAGCCGTAATTATGGATTTCACCTCCGGCAATATCAACGATTACCTGGAGAGAGAGTCGGAGAAGGTGCCAGGCATAATAATCCGGTCAACCAGCTTGACCCCGGCATTCACCCGCCCCAGGGGTGAGGAGTTTTCCCTCCCCATCCCCCGCCATGAACTGTTCTCTTCGCACAATTACAATTTCCCGTTTGTGCGCCGCAAACCATTTGCCACGGTTCTGACCGACTATGGCTGCCCGTTCCTTTGTTCGTTCTGCATCATGGCGACCTTGGGTTACCGTTACCGGACGATTGATAATGTAATGGCGGAACTCCATTACATTTGGAAATTAGGAAAACGGGAAATTTTTTTCATGGACCAGACTTTCGGGACCATTCGGCAGCGGGCACTGGAAATGTGCCGGCGCATGGCGGAGGATGGCCTGAAGTTTGGCTGGGTCTGCTACTCCAGGGTAGACTTGGTTGATCGGGAACTGCTGCTGGCCATGAGCGGCGCAGGCTGCCATACCATAATCTTTGGCGTGGAGTCGGCCAGCGAGGAGATCCTGCGAATATACCGCAAGGGGTATACCAAACAGCAGATCAGAACAGCATTCTCTCTGTGCCGAGAGCTGGGGATCCGAACGGTTGCCACTTTTATAATCGGTCTGCCTGAAGACAGCTGGGACACGGCCATGGAAACCATTGATTTCCTGACAGATATCAAAGCCGATTTCGCTTCTTTCAACATTGCCGTCCCCCGTGCCGGCACGTCCTTACGGCAAGATGCCATCGCGCTTGGCCTGACCAGCAGTGATATCGTTGTCATGGATCAGTCCGGCTCTACCATCAGCATGCCATCAAGGTATCTGACCAGAGACGATATAATGCGGCTTAAGTCATTGGCCTTGCGGAGGTTTTACCTGCGTCCTTCCTATCTGCTGCACCGGCTCGCCAGCATCAGGAGCTGGTATGAGTTGAAAGAACAGCTGCGTGAGGGGTATCATCTATTTGTGAAGCAGTGACAGTCATTACAACACACCAGGGGAATACAATGAACAACAACATAGTGCTGATCGACTCACACGCCCATATCTACTATCAAGACTACCACAACGATTTCGATGAGATGCTGCAACGGGCCGCAGATGCCGGGGTAGGGGCCATCCTGGTGGTCGGCACCGACATCGAGTCCAGCCGGGAGGCAGTGGCACTGGCCGAGAAATACCCCCAGCTCTATGCCGCCGTGGGCATTCATCCTCATGATGCGGCCCGCGTCACCGATGCCTGCTACGGAGTCATCAGGGACCTGGCTCGTGCCAGTGCCAAGGTGGTGGCCATCGGCGAGATCGGTCTCGACTTTTACCGGGACCGTTCCCCCCGGGACGAACAGGAACGGGTCTTTCGCGCCTTTCTGCGCATGGCGGTGGAACTGGACAAACCGGTGATCATCCATGACCGGGATGCCCACGAACAGGTCATGGCCTGTATCAGGGAGGAGGGCGTGCGGCGGGGCGTGCTCCATTGCTTTTCCGGCGATGCCGCCATGGCGGTCGAGGCCATTGGCCTGGGCTTCTACATTTCCATTCCCGGCACCATCACCTATCCTGCCAACGAGGCGTTGCGCCAGGTGGTACGTGCCACCGGCATCGATCATCTGCTGGTGGAGACCGACTGCCCCTACCTGTCGCCGGTGCCCCATCGGGGCAAGCGGAACGAACCGGCCTTTGTGCGGCTGGCGGCCGAGCGGGTGGCGGAGGTGAAGGGGCTTACGCTTGAGGATGTGGCCCGCATCACCACAAAGAACGTCCGGGACCTGTTCGGCATCCGTCTGTGGGATCAATCCACGAAGATCGCCTACAAGATCAGGAATTCCCTGTACCTCAACATCACCAACCGCTGCTCCAACAACTGCAGCTTCTGTGCGAAGTTCGGCGATTTCGTGGTCAAGGGGCATAACCTGCTGTTGGACGGAGAACCCTCCTGTGAAGAGGTCATGGCAGCGGTGGGCGAACCGGAGGGGATCGACGAGATCGTTTTCTGCGGCTACGGCGAGCCGCTCATCAGGCTGGACCTGGTCAAGCAGGTGGCCGGGGCGCTCAAGCAACGCGGCTACCGCATCCGCATCAACACCGACGGCCAAGCCAACCTGGTTCATGGCCGTGATATCCTGCCCGAACTGGCGGGGCTGGTGGACGAGATATCCATCAGCCTCAATGCCCCCGACGCCGAGACCTACGGGCGTCTATGCAACACCCCATTCGGCGCGGACGGTTTCAACGCCGTGTGTGCCTTTATCCGGGAGGCTGGGCGCCACATCCCGAAGGTGGTCGCCAGCATGGTGACCGTGCCGGGGGTGGATGTCGAGGCCTGCCGGCAACTGGCCGAAACGCTGGGCGCGGAATTTCGCATCAGGGAGTATGCCGAAGTCGGGTAGAGGGTTTAACATCATTCTGGTAAGTAATTGCTTCCATCCGAATATCGGGTGGAAGCTTGCGTGTTGAGTGAAACCATTTCGATTAATATTTATATACACCTTCGCAAATACGAGAAATATCCCTGAATCCTTTCAAAAAGCGGTGTTATAACCTTTTGCCCCGTTATTGCATGTATTGAACTTATATACACTTGCCCCTCCAATCTAACTGTCATCCAATCTTTATTGCGCGCGTAAAAAACTTTAAATAGCGTGATAACATCATGTTACGTCTTAGTTGCATTGAATTCCAGGAATTGGCACGGGTGATGCTAATCATATATACAAAAGCAATTAATCATCACAGAGAATAAATAGGAGGATGTCATGAAAGCACTCGCCACTTTGATAGGAACAATAGCCCCGGCCACGGCATTCGCAGCATCAGGAGCTCGTGTGGACAATAGTGGAATCTTCGTGTGGATCTTCCTTGGTTTCTGTGCCCTGATAATCGTTGCACAGGTAATTCCAGCAGTATTGCTCTTCTTCGGCATGGTAAAGGGTTTTACCGCAAAATCGGAAGCAAAGGCACATGGCAGATCCTAGCAGTAATTGACTGCGGGTATGGTTTGACCAGCTGCAGTGAACACATAAGAACCCCACGATATCTTCAGTGTACCGCGGGGTTTTTTCTTATCTCGAACCGTGTCGGCCAATAATGTGATCTGCGTGGATATCGGGTAACAATAAACAGGGTGCCGGAATGCAGCTCATTACACTTCAATTGCGGAGGTTGTGATTTGAAACTTGATGAACTCATAAAAAATCTTCAGGCCGCATTGACGGAATTGGGTAATGTGGAAGTGTTTCACGAGGGTGGTGTGGTTAAATTAATAGAACCTGTGCCGGAAGAAGAGGACTGCTGCGCCCACGTTTATCTGGAATAGGCCGGACTACTTGAAAAAGTGGTCCGGCAAGATGACAACTCAATTGATTTACTGGTTAAGATTTGAAGATGTACGGAATAAAAAAAGGACTTAAGCGTTTGCTTAAGTCCTTGATTTTTTTGGTGGAGGTGAACAGGATCGAACTGTCGACCTCTTGAATGCCATTCAAGCGCTCTCCCAGCTGAGCTACACCCCCACATCAAATTGAACCCAATTTTTACCAGATGACAGTTTGGTTGTCAATCCCTTTTTC
>MTLD01005230.1_pt1 | contig 14720 bp, 16 predicted proteins | sample 1982471 | NCBI WGS metagenome assembly MTLD01 (sample SAMN05712604, study PRJNA340218) | biofilm metagenome | isolation source: sample SPM anode biofilm adapted to -50 mV | place: USA | collected 2012-02-03
TTCAGTGCAAGACAAGAAGATTAGTTGAACACATAATAAAGTTCATGTACTGATCCCGTACCGTGGGGTACTGCTTTGAGGCAATGGGAACAACCTTTCCGCCGCGAAGGGTAAAGCTGTCCTTGGCGAAACGCTCCACCCGCCGCATATTGACTACGAACGAGGCGTGGCATTGCAAAAAGTGCCTGTCCGTCAAGATCGGCAGAATATACTCCGAGAAATTATCACGAATGGTCCGGCTGACTAATTCCTCGCCGTTTGTCAGGTTGAGGATGACAGTGTGCCGGCAGTATTCGCAGCAGGCAATATCCGATAGTTTGATCACCCGCAGACTGTCGGCGGTTTTGACGGTAAATACCTGCTCCTCTGAAAGGACTGTTTTTGAAATGGCCAAGGTCAGCGTATCAAACAACTTCTGTTTGTCGATGGGTTTGACGAAATAATTGATGGGGCTTGCGGCGTATGCCTGCAAGGCAAACTGCGGTTCTGTAGTGGCGTAAATGATCTGCGCCTCACGATCAAAGCGGCGTATTTCTTTGCCCAATTCCAAGCCGTTCACCATAGGCATGACGATATCCCGTATATAAAGATGAAAGCTCTCTGCTTCAATGGCAGTCAGCAGTGCGTCCGGGTGTGAGAACTTCATCACTTCGGCATCAAGACTGTTGGCAGCGAGGTACTGATTTATAAGCAAGACAATGGTTTGCAGTTCTTGCGGCATATCATCGCAAATTGCGATGCGGAGCATGGCGTCACCTCCGTTTTTTATGGATTCTCCTTGAAAACTCAGAACGTCTTATAACAAAGCGTTGGTGCAACTGCGCTTTTTGTTTTACAGAGAGATGGTTCTTTTGTTTCATTTCCTTAGACCCACACCCTCAGCACAAACGCAAAAACACGGCCCACGCCGTGTTTTTATTCCTGGTTGCGGGGCATTTGTTTGCGCTTCTTTGCTTATTTTCACGCTGAACATCGCTATTCCTGCCAGGCGGTACGCAAAATATTACATCGATTATCCAATAGAATCGCCCTTTATATCTCTCTATATTTACCCACAAACAGCAAAAAAACCGCTTACTACTACGCGTTTTTTCGGCTTTTCCGGATTTGCATGATGGAGGCGAGGGGCGACTTTGCAAATCCACCCATTTTGCTCATATCATAGTCCAACAAGTAGCCAAAAGAATCACAATCAACTTCGTAAACCAAACTGCCCAGGTAATCCTCAGTCCAATACTTCCGGGTCAATCTTATTCTCCATATTAATGAATAACCATAACGCCGCTGCCAAGAACGCGCACACCGCTGTCAATTGAATGGCGGCATCCCAGCCATAGGTCTTGTCAATAAAAGGTGTCAGTCAAGATATTCCTTCTCGATGCTCTCCGGACATAGGTAGGCTATTTCTTTTTCCCCAGATTTGCTGCTGGCACTTGTGAAACCCAGGCCCCATGCTATTTCATGTTAGCATTTCGTTAGCATTGGGGGTTCTATGTTAGCATTTGTGTGCGCCCCGTAAACTGCTTATCTCTGTAACATCCCCGTCCATATAAGGAAAATAATTCCATAATCATTGGCATTGTTAACCAAGTATTGCCACGTACTTACATAAATGCAGGGAGTTATCCATAAATAAAAAGAGGCTGCTCACAAGTTCGACGAACCCGTGAACAGCCTCTACTTTCTGTTGCGCTAATTATGTTAGCAAAATGTTAGCATTGGCACTTTGGCGAGTCAGTAACCCAGCAAAATCAAGGGTTCCAGGGCCACCTTACATCATGCCGCCCCTTCTGGCGCTATCGCCGGATAGGGGAATGGCGTTATATATGAGCGGAACATCAGGGAATACAAAATACGAATTGTGAAATATGCGCAATATTTTTTCTCGATGCCTTAATTGCGTTAGCATCACGTTAGCATTTGGTGCAGTTTCAGCAAACCTTTCATCACTAATACTCGATAATACTCGAACAACCATTTTAATATACTACATGTGTACGGAAGGGTGATAATGGGCGAAAAGTTACTTCACCGGTATCCCCATCGCCTTCTCTAGTTTGGCCTTGCTGGTGTTATAGTCATACAGAGCCTGCACGTAATTGGTCTTAGCCTGCGTCAAAGCCACCTGGGCGTCGAGCACGTCGAGGTTGGTGCCCACTCCCGCATTATAGCGAATCAGCGAAATCCTGTAGTCGTCTTCCGCTTTTTCAACAGCCACGTTGCTGGTGTCTATCCGTTTTTCCGCTTCGCGCATGCCGAGATAGGCCTGGCGAAGTTCGAGCTGGATGGCGTCCAAGGTCTGGCTTTTCTGGTCCCGGGCTTTCTGCATGGCGGCTTCGCTCTGGACGACCTTGGCATCGGTGAGACCTGAATCGAACACATTCAGTCCCATGACGAGCGATACCGACCAGTTGTTGTTCTTGTCGCCGGGATGCGCCGCATCGTACCAGTCTTCCGAGCCGTTCAGGGTCAGGGTCGGCATCTTGCCGCTCCTGGCAACTTTTATGCCTTCTTGGGCAATGGCCACGTTCCTGTCGGCCTGGAGGGATTCGGGGCGGTTGGCAGAGGCGTATGCGGCACACTCCAGGATTGTCCTCCCATAGGGCTGGTACGACATGGTTTCTTTTACCCTGATATCCATATCGGCTGGTAATGCCAGAACATTATTCAGGGCCGCTATCGATACGTCGAAAGCATTTTGCGCCTTTATCAGATTTTGCCGGGCGTCGGCCAGTTCGACCTCCGAACGCAGGACGTCGGATTTCCCTACCGTGCCTACGTCGTACTGTCTCTGAACGTTCCGCAGATGGGCTTCCAGGCGGTCGACCGATTCCCGGTTCAGCTCCACGAGGTTCTTGCTTTGAAGTACCGTAAAGTAGGCGCTTGTGGCATCGAACTTTACCTGCTGAAGGGATTTGGCCACGTTGAGATCGGCCACGGCCAGACCAAGCTTGGCCTGGCTTACCAGTCCCTCCACCCGGCCGCCGGTATAAAGCGGAAAGCTCAGTGTCAGCCTGTTGTCGAAGTTATCCCTGATCGTCGGGTCATTTTTGGTTTCCGTCGGGGCCGGCAGAAGGCGGGCCTCGGTGTGGGCGTAACTCAAATTCGGCAGGGCCTGCGCCTGATTTTCGGCGATTTTGCCGACCGCCGCCCGCCTGTCGGCCACAGCGATCTTAATCGCGTAGTTGTTCTGGAGGGCAAGGCGGACGGCGTCGTCCAGCGTCAGATCGAGCGGCGCCGCCTGCGCCAGCCCCGCACTGACCGAACCGCACAAAGCCAAAAGGATTGTCAGCATGGAGCATATTCTCACAAAGCGGGTGTGCACGTATATTCCTCCCCTGGTTGCCTTGTATCTCCCGCCTAGTCGGGAAACGGCAGGCCTTTCCCTTCCTCTTCGTGGGCGATGCCGTCCCGCAGGCGGTACAGCCGTTTAAAGCGGGGAATGATGATGTCGTCGTGGGTGACAACGATCATCGCGGTCTGGTATTGTTTCGCCAGCTTCGCCAGCAGTTTCATGACGATCAGCGACCGTTCGCTGTCAAGCGGGGCCGTCGGCTCGTCGGCGAGGATGAACGGCGGCTCGTTAACCAGGGCGCGGGCGATGGCCACCCGCTGCTGCTCGCCGCCCGACAGTTCCGCCGGCTTGGCATGCGCCCGGTGACCCACTTCCAGCACGGTCAGCAGTTCCATAGCCCGCTCCCGTGCCTCCCGGTCTGGTTTACCCGCCAGCATCGCCAGCAGGGCCACGTTGTCGAGCGCCGAAAGGAACGGCATCAGATACGATGACTGAAAGACGAAGCCGATCTTGTCCCGTCTGAGCGCCCGCAGGTCGTTGATCTTCCAGCCGTTGTCGTAGATGGTCTCCCCACCGAGCACGATACGCCCGCGGGTTGGATCGATCACGGCCCCGAGGCATTGCAACAGGGTTGTTTTCCCCGAGCCGCTGGGGCCGAGTAGACCGACCACTTCGCCTGGCTGGACGGACAGATTTACACCTTTGACGGCATGGACGGCGGTGGCGCCTGACCCATAGGTTTTTGCCACATCCTCCATGACGATGGCAGGTGCAGAGGCCATATTTTGTAGCGCATCCATTTCCTCACCCCCCTATCGCCGATGCCGGCTGAACCTTGAGGGCGGCCCGAATGCCAACCAGGCTGCCTAACACGCAGATAAACACGGTGAGAGCTAAGGCCACGGCCGTATCCTGCGGCAGGAATTCAAGATGTCTGGGGAAAGCCGGCGCCCACAACGTTGACGAAGCCTTGCCGATGATAAAGCCGATAAGTCCCAGCCCCAGCGCCTCCTGCAATATCATCCCGGCGATGGTGCTGTTTTTCGCGCCGATAAGTTTCAGGACGGCGATCTCCCTGATTTTGCCCAACGTCATGGTGTAGATGATCAGCGTTATGATCCCGGTGCTGACGATGGCCAGGATGACCATGAAAAAACCGAGCTGGCGGAGGGCGTTGGCAACCACCTTGGTCTGCAGGATGCTCTTCTCCTGCTCATAGGTATAGGCCTCCACGTACTTCCAGCGCTTGATGTCGTCGGCAACGGCGGCCGGGTCGTAGCCGGGAGCAACTCGAACCAGCACGGCGTTGACCTTATTGTTCTGTTGTTGGTTCTCGATCACTGCCTCAAGCGTCCCCGGCGACCCCGGCCGGTTAAGCTTGGGGTTGGCTGCCAGGCGGTTGCGGTCGTTGTATACGGAGGTGTTATCCTTCTGGAACTGGGCGATCTGCGCGTCCTTTAGCGTAATAAACACCACCGGGTCGCCGCCGGACGAGACCATGTGCTCGGTAAGGCCCACGACGGTGTATTCGTCGCGGCGGATGCCGATTTTGTCGCCAACTTTAAAGCCGGTCTTTACGTCGGCAATCGCCTCGTAATGGTCTTTCATGATGGGGCGGCCGGCCACCAGGTAAGGCGGCTCACCTATATGCCCGGGCTCGAAGCCGGTGATAAAAGTCCTAACATCTTTGTCGCCGTGCCTTGCCTGAACGGTGAGATAGGTTATATTGCCGACCTCGGCCACGCCGGGCAGGCCGGCGATGCTGCGGGCAAAGTCGTCGTACAGGGTCGAAGCCTCGGCGTAAGGCCCCTGCGTTTTATCCTGCACGACCCATATGTCGGCATACGTCCCGCGGGCGAGGGCGATGGCGTCATCCAACACGCCGCGCACCAGGGCTGCCATCGTCAGCGTAACCCCTATCAGCAGTCCAAGACCTAGCGCCGTTAAGAGGTAACGGAACCAGGTATGGGTTATCTCTTTGACGGCGAGGTTGATCATGGTCGTCCCTCCGCCCGAACCTTCATGCCGTCTTCGAGCAGCTTCGGACTGTAGACCACCACCGTATCGCCCGCTTTGAGACCTTCGCGGATTTCGATCTTGCCGTCCGTGGTCTGCGCACCGACTTTTACCTGTTGGAAACGCACTTTGCCGCTGTCCGCGACCCAGACACCGAACCGCCTGTCAAGACGCTTGACCGCAGCGGCCGGCACCACCAGCGCATCGGAGATGGGCGGCAAATTTATAGTCACTTCGGCCAGTTCTCCCAGGGGGATGATGTCCGGCAGTTCGTCGAAGGCCACGTCCACGAACCGTTCTTCGGTCACGTTATCGCCCTGGACTTCCAGGCGCGCCACTCTGCCGGGGATGGGCGCGTCGGGGCGGGAGCGCAGCACGATGGTGGCAGGTTGCCCGACGGCGATGCCGTAAAACCGCGCCTGGTCGATGCGGGTACGCACCCAGAGGGTTTTCTGGTCGACCAGGTGGAACACGGACTGGCCGGCCACCACGGTCGTCCCCGGCTCGGCGTCGCGGGAGACGACGATGCCGTCGACCGGGCTGATAAGCTGTAAGTTGGTGCGCTGGCTCATCAGGGCACTGCGGTCGTAACCAGCTCTTGTCACTTCCTCCTGGGCCGCAGCCAGCGCCGCCCGCGCCGCGTCCAGGGACGCCTGGGCGGAATTGGCCTCGTTCTGTTTGGCGTCGGCCACCTCCCGGCTGATGGCGTCGGATGCGAGAAGGTCGCCATAGCGCTTGGCGTTCGTCTGGGCGAGCGCGTTGCGGCTCAGTACGTCACGCACCTGGGCCTCGCTCACGGCAACGGAATTTTGCGCCTTTACCACGGCGGCCGATGCGCTCTGCAGCTTCTGGTCGATATCCACCGGGTCGATTTCCCCCAGCACCTGGCCGACCCGCACCTTATCGCCATGGTCGGCCGCAACCGACAACACCCGCCCCGCTTGCGTGGGCCCCAGTGCATAGGAGAGTTTGGCCTCCACCGTGCCAATGCCGAAAACACCGGGCTTGAGGTTCTCCTTATGGGCCTTGGCCACCGTCACTTTCGGCGGGCCGAGCGGGCCTTTGGTGAAAAGGAAAAATCCCGCTCCGCCGGCTACCGCCAGCACACAACCCCATATTATCTGCCGTTTCCACTTTGCAAACCAGTCCGCCATCAATCGTCACTCCTCAACGTATAAGTGCTCATAGGAACCAGACTCTTTCTTCTTCTGAGTATATTGGTAAAGTTGGGCAAATCCGTGCGGAAAGTGTAATGAATTTGTGAAATCTTCCCGGCGGTATGACAGGGAAAAGCCCCGCTGAGCGGGGCTTCCGGCTTGTTCGCCTTTACTTGTTGTCAGACTGCTGCCAGGCCGGGCCATAACCGGGTCCGAAGCCGGGACCTCCACGCATCATGCCGGGGCCTTTCTCCCAGCCCGGGCCTCTACCCATCATGCCGGAGCCGAAGCCGCTTTCCTGGCGCTGCTGCATCCAGGCGATCCGCTGGTCGGCCTGCTCCTGGGTCAGGTTACCGAACTCCACCTGCTTCTGGATAACCTTCTTCTGCACCTCGAACAGCTGCTTCCTGAGGTCGTTCATCTGGTTGAAGAGGGGAGCAAGTTCCTGCTTCTGGGCATCGGTCAGCTTCTGGTACGGGGACCACGGCGGGAAGTTGCCGGTCGGCGTCGCGGTTGCCGCGGCGCTGACCACCGATACGGCGATCGCCAGTACCAACAGGCCGACCACCGTCAGGGCAATAGTCTTCTTCATTGGCGCACCTCCTTTTATGTAGAACGGTTGGTTCATCCACCAACTGATTTTAGTTTAGCCAACAAATGGGGCAGAAGTATGGGGGAAGTGTAACAAAAGTGTAAAATCGCGAAGGTCATTACTCTGAAAAAAATAGCCCACCTTGCGGATTACCGCTCGATGGGCGCGTTGTCTGATATTGTTGTCAGGCTGGCGAGCCTTTGCCGGCAGGCTGCTTCTGAGCGGCTCCCTTTGCCTCGGCTGCTTCCGCGTGCTTTCTGTACAATTCGTCCTTCTCCCTGGCTGGGATGACCTTATCCAGGAAAAAGGCAATGGCGACGATGGCCGCCAGGCTCAGAATCCAACGGGTGGTCGCGAAGGCCTGGCCGAGGAACTGCGTCTCGAACAGGAACATCGGGATTTTGAGCGTGGACCACGCCCCGATGAATACCATGACGTTGAAAAAGCTGGCCCCTTTCCTCATCATCACGGCTGCAACCGGAAAAGCAGCATAGAGCGGTCCCGCCGCCGCCGCGCCGAGGAAAACGGCTAGAGAGAGGCCGGCAATGCCCGACCCCGGACCCAGATGGGCGATGACCTTCTCCCGCGGAACCCATACGTCCAGCAGGCCGAGCAGCAGGAAGACCGGCGGTACAAAACTGAGCATCTCCACGAAACTGTCTTTGGTCCGGCGCAAGACTTCCTGCCCCAACGTCTGATCCCAAAGCATGATCGCAACATCGGCCGCCAGGAAAACGAGCACCCACTTATATCGCATCAGAGTATTCATGTCCCGATCACCTTCCAGAGAACGTAGGCTACCACGAACGCAAAAACGAAGCTGAAACTGTTGCGGTATAAAGCAATCCGCCGGTTGAAGAACTGGCTCTCCAAGGGCATCGTCACAACGCCGACCATCATCAGTGTGGAAACGAAGACGGCGATCTGGAGGATACCCGCCCCCATGTCCAGGATCGCCTTGGCCAATGGGAAGGCGATAAAGCCGGGGATGAGAGTAATCGACCCGATAGCGCCGGCCAAAAGCATGCCGACGATGCCGCTCTCCTTGCCGATGATCGACGAGACCAACGCCGGCGAGACGAGCGCCAACATGATCCCGATGGCCAGGAGGATGACGGCGAAGGCCGGAAGGATATTCTCGAAAGCCTTCCAGCCCTTCGTCAATCCTTGCTTAGTTTTCTTCTTGTCTTTCGCATACGACCATATGAGCGCGATACCGGTGACGGCGTAAAAAAAGAGAATGTCCATAAAGTGTGCTTACTCCGCTCCCTTCCCCTCGCAGGGATGATCGTCATGTTCGCCGTGGCATTGCTTGAGCTCCCCTTTGCCGCACTTTCCCTCGCTGTCCTTCAGCTTTTCCGGGTGCTCGCAATTACATTTGCACATCAGGTGGCGCCTCCCGTCCGATATCGCGGATGTTTCCCGCCAACAGCCACCCTGGCGGACCGGCTGTGAGCTAGCCAGCGCCTTGAGCTGCTCCGCCGCCTGGTCGAGCAGCTCCCTGTCCACCGCGTAATGCGTCCAGTAGCCCCGTTTTTCGCCTTTCAGCAGTCCCCCTCGCCGTAATATCTGGATATGCTGGGAGACGGCCGCGTCGGATATGCCCAGACGCCTGGCCAGCGCGCCGACACAGAAGTCATGCTCCAGGAGGAGCATGACAATCTTGAATCGCGTCTCGTCGGCCAACAGCTTCATCGTTTCCGCTAGGTCCATTTTCATCACCGCTAAATCATTTAAGTATATGCTTAATTATATCAGCACTAATATCCACATGCAACAAATTCCAGATAGATACTATAATCTATTGTTGCTTACCCGGCAGCGGGAATCTGACGGTGATCGACGTGCCCTTGCCGGGGATGCTCGTCACCTCGGCCTTAGCCCGGTGCAGCGCGATTATCTGACTGGCGATCGCCAGCCCCAGTCCCGTTCCGGCGTCATCCCTGGAGTGCGCTTTATCCACCTTGTAGAAGCGCTCCCAGATATAGGGCAAGTCTTCGGCGGGGATGCCGATGCCGGTGTCGGCAACGGTCAACGATACGCCGTCCTGTTCTTGGGCTGTGCTTACCGTGACCGACCCGCCGGCCGGCGTATATTTTACGGCGTTGTCGAGAAGGATGAACAGCAGCTGAGTGATCCGGTCGCCGTGGCCCATGATGCACGGTGAAGGCTCCTGCGCCTTGAAGTGCAGGGTTACCTGCTTTTGGCCGGCCTGCCGCCGCATCATATTCACGACGGTGTCGGCCACGGCCGCCAGCGGGATCTTCTCCTCGCCGCCCACGACGTTTTCGCTCTGCAGGCGGCTCAAGTCCAGCAGGTCCTTTATCAGCCTTTCGAGGCGCTCCGTCTCCTCCTGCATCGACTGCTGATACTTCTTCACCTGTTCCGGGTCGTCGATCGTACCGTCCATCAAGGCTTGGTTGTAGGCGCGGATGACGGTGAGCGGGGTCCGCAGCTCGTGGGATACGTTGGCGACGAAATCCCGGCGCAGCTTCTCCATCCTTTCCAGTTCGGCGATATTCCTGGCCAGGTCCCGGGAAAGTGAGTTAATGGCAAGCCCCAGCTTGCCGACTTCATCGCCGCTTTCCACCTTTACTTGCTCGCCATAGTCGCCCCTGGCCATGGCGGCGGCGGTCTCCTGCATCGCCTTCAGCGGGCGGATAATACCCCGCGTCAGCCGGGCCACGACCAACAACGCCAGTATAATGGCGACTAGTCCGGTGACGCCGGCATAGAGATAGATGCCGTGCATGAATTCGTTGATGCCGGTCACTGGCGTGTTGAGCACGACGGCGCCGCCCACGCTGCCGTCGGCAAGCGTTACGGGCACGGCGACCACCAGCATCTTTTCGCCGTAGAAGGGATGGTCGAAGGTTTTTACCCAGACGTTTCCCTGGTAAACGGGATCGAGCTGGCCCAGCATGGCGAGCATGCCGCCCTGCATTCCGGGACCGCGCATAGCCATGGGTCCCGGCCAGCCGGGACCATGGCCAGCCCCTCCGAAAACTCCCCTCCCCGGCATGGATATGGCGATGACCTGTCGCGACCGGTCGATAACCCAAACCCGCGAGCCGATGAAACTGTCCACGCTGCCCAGGAGGCCTGTCAGGTGTTCGGGATTATTGTTGCCCTTCATAAAGGAACTGACGGTCTTGGCCAGCTCATTACCTTTGTCGATAAGATCCTGCTGCCGGTGGGCTACTACCTGTTCTTTTATCATCGCCGACAAGCCAAGCGACGTTCCCACGAGCATGACGACTATCACCAGCATAAAGCTGCCTAGAAGCTTTGCCTGCAGAGAGTCCTTCATGGCCGCACCTCGAACCGGTAGCCCACGCCCCAGACCGTCTGGATGTCCCAGGCCGTTTTCTCGCTTACGCCGAGCTTCTGGCGGAGGCGTTTGATATGGCCGTCGACGGTACGCGTTTCGCCGCAGTAGGTATAGCCCCAAACCTTTTCTAGCAGGATTTCCCGTGAGAACGCCCGCCCAGGATGGGACGCGAGGCACCAGAGCAATTCCATCTCCTTCGCGGTAAGCGGCACGGTTTTACCGGAAACGTTGATGGTGTGCTCGTTAATGTTTATTATCAAGTCCGGGAAGCGCAACACTTCGGCTTTGGCATAGTCAGCATCGGGTGCGCGGCGCAGGACGGCGTTCACGCGGGCGACGACCTCACGCGGGTTGAAGGGCTTAGTGACATAGTCGTCGGCACCCAGATCAAGTCCCATGATCCGGTCTTCATCCTCGGCCCGGGCCGTGAGCATGATTATCGGCACGCGCGAGAACTTCCGGATTTGCCGGCACACTTCTATCCCGTCCAGCACCGGCATCATGATGTCCAGGATGACCATGTTCGGCTTTACCTGTTCGACCTTGCGGATGGCCTCGACGCCGTCGGCGGCTTCCGCCACATCAAACCCTTCTTTGGAGCAATATACCGCCAATATCTCGCGGATTTTAACATCATCATCGACGACCAGTATTACCGGTTTGCCCACTATATATCCCCCCGCCCGCACGCAATTCATCACTTTAATAGTAGTCGGAATTAATGGCAAAAGTTTGTTGAATTTGTAAAATAAGTGTGACGTAATTAAAAACCAGACGAAATAACGATCAAAACCGAGGGGCCTTGTCGGCTCCCCCGGTTCTTCGAGTATAGCGCACTGTCATGGGATTTGATTACTTCCTTACTATTCGCACAGGAAAGTGCACAAGCTCACATAGTTTCCGGCTACTTCCTTACTTCGTTCGCGGCTGTGATCTGCGGCGGTTCCTTCTCCTGTGCGGACATTGCGCCCTTGAATTCGCCAATGCCTTTACCGATGGCCCGTCCGATTTCCGGCAGCTTCCCGGGCCCGAATACGACGAGCGCGATGACCAGTATCAGGATCAGTTCCGGCATACCAAGGTTAAAAATGCTATTTCCCCCTCCCAATTTGCATCGCCGAGGAATCGCAGTATACAGTACAATTATCACCCATGTCCGGCGACAATGCTATCAGTGTTTTCCATACATTTTTGTCGGGGAATTTCCTGACACCGGCCTGCAGCGCCAATACGAAAAAGAGCCTGGCCGTTATTTAGCGACCAGGCCTTGTTCGATAGCGTATTTCACTAGATCGGCCCGCTTTTTCGTATTGAGCTTCTCCATTATCCTGTACTTGTACGTTTCTACCGTGCGCGTGCTCACGACCAGTTTCTCGGCAATCTCGGCGTTGGAGTGCCCCAGGGCTATGAGGCTCAAAACCCGCTTCTCCTGTTCGCTGAGCGGTTTGTTGTCGGCGATGGCCGGCCTGTCCCGGCGTTCTTTGAGCTCGCATATCAACGACTGGGCCATACTGTTCTGGACGAACACCTCTCCGGACCTGACCGTCCTGATCGCTTCGTACAAAACGTCGTCGGCCGCTTTTTTCAGGACGTACCCCGCGGCGCCGGCGGCAAAGCCTTCTTTGAGGTAGCGGATATCTTCATGCATTGTCAGCAGGATAACCTTGACCGATTCGTCCATATCCCTTATCCGTCTCATGCATTCCAGACCGTTCATCTCCGGCATGGAAACGTCGAGCAGAACGATGTCGGGCTTTAGCGCCTCGATCAGCCTGAGCGCCTCTTTGCCGTCAGCCGCCTCGCCCACCACGGAGATATCCGGCTGGTTGGCCAGCATGAGCTTTAGCCCGGAGCGCATCAACGTGTGGTCATCCGCTATGACGATCCTAACTTTCTCCACCGCTCTCACCTCCTGCCAATGGTATCCGCACAAAAATCGTCGTCCCGCGCCCTGTGGAGGACTCGATTGTAAAAGTCCCGCCGGCGAGTGATGCCCGTTCACGCATGCCATGCAACCCTAACTTGTTGCTCTCGTTGTCCCGCATGATGTCGTCCGCGTCGAAGCCAATGCCGTCGTCCTCGACAATCGCTTCGAGGCCTTTGCCGTCGCGGGTGACGATGACGCTCACGTTCTCCGCTTTAGCGTATTTGGCGATGTTGTTAAGGGCCTCCTGGACAATGCGGTAAACCGTCACCTCGATCTCGTGCGGGATGCGGCTGTCCGAAGCCCAGCTTACATGCAGATCGACGTCTAGCCCGTGGGCAGCGCGGAAATCGGCCACATACTTCTCCAAAGCCGGGACGAGGCCCATGTCGTCGAGGATGCTCGGCCTCAGCTCAACGGCCAGGCGGTGGATTTCCCCCAGGGTGGTCTTCACGACCGCCCTCATTTCCTCCACCCGGCATTCGTGGGAAGCGGACGGGCAGCCTTCGGCCAGGCTCTTGAGCCCGATCATCAGCGATGACAGCGTCTGCCCGGTTTCGTCGTGCAGCTCCCGGGCGATGCGCTTGCGCTCCTCCTCCTGGGCGACGATTACCTTCTGGAGCAGGTGGGTCCGCGCCTCCTCCTTCTGTTTCAGTTCCGTCATCAGGCGGTGCAGGTAGTCGGCCATGACGTTGAACGCGCTGGCCAGGCTACCCATCTCGTCGTTGGACTTGACGTAGGCCCGCTGGGTGAAATCGCCAGCCGTGATGGCGCCGGTTACCCTGGCGAGTTCCCGGATCGGTTTGGTGATCCGGCTGGCGAGGAAAATCGTCAGGACAAGGCCAAGGAATATCGCCGCCAGCGTATCGAACATTAGCTGGCGGGTCGTGTCGCCCAGGATTGCGCGCAAGCTCCCGTCGCTCAGACCGACATGCACGACCCCCAGGCGGCCGTCGAAAATCGGCACCGCGATGTCGCGGATTAAACCTTCCTCGGTGTTCAACTCGGCAATATTGTGCTTCGCCTGCGGGGACAAAGTGTTGGCGGTGAGGAGATCGACCGGGAATCCCCCTGGGAAGGAGTGGGCAAGCAATTCACCGTCGTTGCTGACCACAAAGGCGTACTTCACGTCGTCGTTCGAAGCCTGCGTATCCTTGACCAGTTCGTGGAGGTCGTAATAGTTATTGACGAGGATATGGTTGGAGGCCCGGGCGGCCAGCATGGTGGCGATGGAAATCCCCCTCTTCACCTGTTGATCGGTGAAGAGATTGTTCATAATCACCCGCGTCTGCAGGATGATCGCCGTGCCGAACATGACCAGCACGACCAGCAGCAGCGCCATGATTTTCAGCGAAAAGCTCTGCCGACCCACTTTGATCATAGCTTCTCCTTAACGGTCCGCCAAAGGGATTTGAGTTCGGCGTAATCCCCGTCGTCCGCCGTGACGAATTTATCGTACGACAAAGCCTTCAGCGCCTTGCGCCCGTTTTCGTCCCTGTTCATAGAAAGCAGGACATCCCTGAGCCGCTGTTTCAGTCCCGCGTCGATGGAGGGATTGACGACCACCGGCGGGTTTCCCACCTGCAACGACTTGTCGATTACAAAAACCCGCTTGCCCAACTCAGGCTCTTTTTCCACCGCCCGGTCGAAGATCATGCTGTCGACGGCCGCCGCCTCGGCGATCCCGTCCGCCACCGCCCTGATGGCGTTGTCATGGCTGAAGGTATAGAAAGTCCGGCTGAAGAACCGGTCGCTGTCGATGCCGCGCGAAGTTAGCATATGCACCGGGGCAATGCGGCCTGAATAAGACATCGGGTCGGTGAAAGCGAAGGACCGGCCCCTTAGGTCGAGAATCGACCCCGCCTCGCGGCTGCGGGCGATGATATAGGATCGGTAGCGGGTCTCGCCTTTAACCTCCGGAACAACCAGCAGTTCCATCCCAAAATTGTCGTTCCCTGCTACATAGCCGCCGCTGCAGACGAAGGCGACGTCGGCGCCGCCGCTCTGCAGCAGGTCGTTTACTTCCTTGTACGTCTTCCTCTGCAGCAGCACGACCGGGTGGCCGAGCTTGTCCTCCATGTACTCGACCGCCGGCTGGTATACGGTCAGCGTCTCCTTGGGCGAAAGGATGGAGGAAACCGCCACGCGCAGCGGCACCTTCCCGGCGCTTTTATCTTTCACCACAGCGCCGGCATCCGTTTTATACAGGCTGACCGTCTTGGTGGGGCTAGAGGAGCAGCCGTTCAATAAGGCTGCCATCAAGAGGAGCGCGACCGTTGCGAATATCCGTTTCGACATACCTGACCTCCAACGACCTGTTAAGTCCATTATCGCAAAAGCCGCCCCCGCCGACAACAGAAAATCATTCCCGGAAAAAACGGGGAGGCGGACCGACCGCCTCCCCC
>MTLD01004619.1_pt3 | contig 14718 bp, 11 predicted proteins | sample 1982471 | NCBI WGS metagenome assembly MTLD01 (sample SAMN05712604, study PRJNA340218) | biofilm metagenome | isolation source: sample SPM anode biofilm adapted to -50 mV | place: USA | collected 2012-02-03
GGCGTGATGAGGTAGCGGGGCCACTCCCCGCCCTGGCCGAAGGCCGACAGCTCGGGCGCGTCCGAGGCGTCGTTCACCACGAAGGTGCGCCGCTCCCGGTGGGCGCGCACCACCAGCGGGTGGTCGTCGGCGATGGACACGGGCGGCCGGGTGCCCCGGGGCCAGCCGAAGAAGCTCACCACCTCGAAGAGCCCCTGCCCGGGCACACGCAGGTACAGGGCGCCCTTGGTGCTGCCCACCTCCTCAAGGCAGCGGTAGAGGACCTGCGAACACCGGTTCGCGAGTGCTTCGCCGAGGATGAGGGGGGTCGCCTGCATGGGGGGCCTGGGTGGTAGAAGAGTTCCCATCATGGCAAGGGTGGGACGGACTTTCTATCGGCAGGTGTACCAGGAAAGACGACTTTTACCAGCCTGAACCCGGAAATGGGCCTGCTGTTCGAGGAATCCGGCCAGGGCGCCCTCCGGCCCTCCGAACCGGCGCTCCAGCCAGCGGGACCAGGCCGGGGGCCGTTCCGCGAGGCTGCGCTCCAGCCGCTGGGCGAGTTCCCCGGCCTCGGCCAGGCAGAGCAGGCCCCGGGCACCCAGGCTGGCCAGCCGGGCCTCGATCCGCTCGAAATCCCCCGGGGCGAGGCCCTCGTCCAGGGCCCCGCTGAGGTGGAACCGTTCCTGGTGGGCCGCGAAGGCCGGCAGCCAGCCGTCCCAGGGCGCCGCGGCGCGGGCCGCCGCCAGGGCCTCCCAGGCGCCGAGCAGTCCCTCCAGCCAGAGCATTACGGCGGGTGGCCGGTGGCGCGCCTCCAGGGGTTCGAACAGGCGCTGGGAGGCAAGGTCCTCCGCGCTCCACAGCACCGGATGGGCCGAGGCCGCCCGCCAGGCCCGCAGACGGGTGGTCTTGCCCGAGAGCGGCGCGCCCTCCAGCAGCCAGAGGCCGTCGGGGGTGGGCGGCGGTCCGTCGAGAATCATGCGGGCGCGGCCTGCAGCGAGGCCACCAGGAGATTGCGGTCCGCCCAGCGGGTGAGGCCCGAGAGCTGGCTGCCGTGGCCGCATTCCGCCAGGGGCGCGCCCAGAGCCTGCAGGCGGCGCACCACCTGGAGCCAGTCCACGGGCAGGGCCACGGAGGCCAGGCCCTCGTCCCAGGCGGCGGCGCCGTCCCCGATCAGCCGCCCGTCGAAGTGCGAGATCAGCGGGAAGGCGGGCGGCCTTGGCGTCACGGCGGAGAGCCGCCGCGCGAGGGCCGGGAGGAGCGGTGCCATGTGGGGCCCGTGCAGGGGGTGCCGGACCGGCAGCAGGCCCGCCTTCAGGGCCGTGGGAAGGAAGTGCGCCACCAGGGTCTCCAGGGGCCCCACGGGGCCGGAGACGGTGAACTGGGCCTTCCCGTTGCGGTTGGAGAGGACCAGGTCCGGATGGCTGGCCAGGGCCTCGCGCAGATCGGGCTCCGGCACGCCGATGAGGAAGGCCATGCCCATGGTCCCGGCCCCGAAGGCGGCCTCGCTGAGATCCTCCACGGCGGTGATGAGGTCCAGGGCCGCCTCGAGGGGGACCACCTCCGCGGCCACCAGGGCCGAGTAGAACCCCATGCTGTGGCCCGTGGCGGCCACGGGCAGGGGCATCCCCAGGGCGCGATGTGCCCGGTAGAGCCCCACGGAATGGGCCAGCACCGCGTAGGGGGCGCAGCGCTGGGCCCGCAGGGCCTCCAGGGGGCCCTCCGCCATGAGGCGCCGCAGGGGCGCCCCCGTGCGGGCCTCCGCCGCCGCCAGCGCCTCGCGCCAGGGCTCGTGGGCCTCCCAGCCCGCGGCCATGCCCAGGGCCTCCGTGCCCTGGCCGGGGAAGAGGAGCGTGCAGGCGGGCTGGTCCATGGGGGAGAGCATAAATCCTTCGGAAACACCGGAACACTGAGGAAGACCTGGGGCCAGTGTGCTCCTCCGGGTCCTCCGCGGCCCTCTGTGCCCTCTGCGTCACGACTTGTTGAGGCCATGGGATGCCTGCGGCGCGGAGCGGCCCGATGCCGTACTGTGTCCCCATGACCGACTCCCCGCCCTGGCAGCAGGTGCCCTGGCACCTCCGCCGCTCCTACTGGGAGCTGGACGAGGCCGAGCGCGCCGCGCTGCGGGGCGCCCTGGAGACAGAGGCCGCGGACTGTGCCCGGCGGGCCGAGGCGGCCCTGGACGACTACGCCGCCCTGCCGGACAGCCTGAACGGGCAGGTGCTGAACGCGGACGTGCTCGCCACCCTGCTCCCCACCCTGCGGGCCAACCCCACCCAGGGCTACGAGGCGCTGGAGGATCCCGCCAGCCGGGCGGCCGTCCACCTCCACGCCCTCGGCAAGCGCCTGCGGGACCGCATCCTCGCCACGGCCCAGGGCCATCCCGTGCTGATCCTCATGGGCGGCCAGGCCACCAGCAAGACCACGGGCGCCGCGGCCCTGGGGTGGTCGTTCGGGGCGGTCTTCGACGCGCCCCATACGGACCCGGATGGCCTGGCCTTCCTGCTGGCCCGGATCCGCCGTACACCCAGCGAGATCCACCTGGCCTGCGCGGACCGGGATCCCGCCGGCGCCGTGAGGGCCATGCTGGAGCGCTCGGAGCGCGAGGGCCGCTACGTGCCCCTGGACCGCATGGCCCGCACCCACGCCCGGGCCCCCCGCACCTTCCTGACCCAGGTGCCGGAGATGGCCCGGGGCCTCCGGCTCTACTACATCCGGGTGGACGAGGGCACCTCCGGCAGCCTGGCCATGGACCAGGAGGCCGTGGCCCAGGTGCGGGCGCGGCCCGAACTGCCCGAATCCGCAGTTGCCTACCAGCTCCAGACCGCGTACCTTTCACTGCTAAGGAACCCACTCCATGACCCCGAAGCCTGGTACCCGCGGGATGTTCTCGCCGGACTCAACCGAACCCTCGACCCCTGGCGCCGACTCGAGGCCCACCATCTCCTTCGCCGACGTGTCGAGGCTATGGCACAGCGAAGTGCCGAAGGTGCTCCAGGCTCACGAGGCGCAGCGCCGGACGGTGCGTGAGAACCTGGGCCTGGCCTAGGCTGAATCCACTGCGCGGTTCAGGTAGGGCATTGCATTTCTACGTGAGGCCGCGCCTACGGCTTCACTCGTGATAGCCCAGCACCACGAGGAGGCACGGCCCCCCGGCGATGACATTCAGGCCCAGGGCCTCGGCGGTGCGGATGGCCTCGGGGCTCTCGGCGCCGGGCTGCATCCACACGTGCTTGACGCCCGCGGCGGCGGCCTCGCGCACCACCTGCTCCGTGGCCGGAGGGGGCGTGATGACCGAGATGGCCGGCACCTTCACCGGCAGCGCCGCCAGCGAGGGATAGGCCTTCAGGCCCTCCACCTCGGGCGCCCTGGGGTTGATGGGATAGACCTCCTTGCCGTGCTGCTGGTAGCAGCGCAGCACCTTGTTGCCGTACTTCGAGCGGTCCGTGCTGGCCCCCACCACCGCGAAGGGGCCCGAGGCCAGGAAGGACTGGATGCGGTCTTGGACGGACATGGGGCCTCCGGAAGAAGGACTTTAACCGCGAATGACGCGAAGGGCCGCGAAGCAGGAGGGAGACCCCTCTCTACGATTCGCGCCCATTCGCGCCATTCGCGGTTTCACGCTTTGGGCGCCAGGTTCTGGATGGCCCGCACCTTCATCTCGCCGCGCAGGGTCTCGACGGCTTCGCAGGCGGCGAGGGCGGCGCTGAGGTTGGTGAGGCAGGGGATCTTCAGGCGCAGGGCCTCCTTGCGGATGGCGCTCTCGTCGAAGAAGGCGTCGCGGCCCAGGGGCGTGTTGATGACCCACTGCACCTCGCCGTTCTTGAGGAGATCCACGGCGTTGGGCCGGCCCTCGTTCACCTTGAAGATGCGGCGCACCTTGAGTCCGACGGATTCCAGCGTACGGGCCGTGCCCTCGGTGGCGCAGAGGCCGAAGCCCAGGCCCACCAGCTTCTGGGCCAGCTCCGGCAGCCGCGCCTTGTCCGCGTCGTTCACCGTGAGGAACACCGTGCCGGAAAGCGGCAGCGGGATGCCCGCGGCCAGCAGGGCCTTCGCGTAGGCCTCGCCGAAGGTCTCGCCGATGCCCATGACTTCGCCCGTGCTCTTCATCTCGGGGCCCAGCACCGGGTCCACGCCCGGGAACTTGGCGAAGGGGAAGACCACGCCCTTCACCGACACCGCACGGGGCACGCCGTCCGTGACGCCCTGAGCCTTCAGGCTCTGGCCGAGGCCCACCCGGGCGGCGACGCCGGCCCAGTCCACGCCCGTGGCCTTGCTCACGAAGGGCACCGTGCGGCTGGCGCGGGGGTTGGCCTCCAGGCAGTAGGCGACGCCATCCTTCACGGCGAACTGCAGGTTCATGAGGCCCCGCACGCCCAGGTCCAGCGCCAGCTTGCGGCTGTAGCCCTTCACGGTCTCCAGGATGGCCTCGGGCACCCCCAGGGCCGGGATCACCGCGTAGCTGTCGCCGGAGTGGATGCCCGCCTCCTCGATATGGGCCAGCAGGCCCGCGATGACCACCTGCTCGCCGTCGCAGACCACGTCCACGTCCAGCTCCTGGGCGCCGTCCAGGAAGCGGTCCAGGAGCACCGGCTGGTCGTTGCTCACGGCCACGGCCTCGCGCATGTACTTCTCCAGGCCCGCGTCGTCGAAGACCACGGCCATGGCCCGGCCCCCGAGGACGAAGCTGGGGCGCACCATCACCGGGTAGGCCAGGCCGTGGGCCACGTCCAGGGCCTGCTCGTAGCTGGTGGCCATGCCCCAGGCGGGAGCGGGGATGCCCAGGCGCTTGAGGGCCTGGCCGAAGCGCTCGCGGTCCTCTGCATCCAGGATGGCCTTCAGGGGCGTGCCCAGCAGCGGGACCCCCGCGGCGTCCAGGGGCGAGGCCAGCTTCAGGGGCGTCTGCCCGCCGAACTGGGCGAAGACGCCCAGCAGCTTGCCGCCGGCGGCTTCCCGGTCCACCACGGCCTTCACGTGCTCATAGGTGAGGGGCTCGAAGTAGAGGCGGTCGGAGGTGTCGAAGTCGGTGCTGACGGTCTCGGGGTTGCAGTTGACGAGGATGGCCTCCACGCCGCTGGCGCGGATGGCCTCCACCGCCTGGACGCAGCAGCAGTCGAACTCCACGCCCTGCCCGATGCGGTTGGGCCCGCTGCCCAGCACGATGGCCTTGGGCCGGTCCGTGGGCTCCGCTTCGCTGCGCTCCTCCCAGGTGCCGTAGAGGTAGGGCGTCTCCGCGGCGAACTCGCCGGCGCAGGTGTCCACCCGCTTGTAGGACGGCCGCATCCCGAAGGCCTCCCGGCGCGCGGCCACCTCGGCCTCGGAACAGCCGCAGAACACGGCGATCTGGGCATCGGCGAAGCCGGCCCGCTTGGCCTTCTCCAGCAGCTCCTCCGGCAGCCGGTCCACCGGGAAGCTCCGCAGCCGTCCCTCCAGCACCACGATCTCCTCGATCTCGCGGAGGAACCAGGCCGTGATCTTCGTGAGGCGGTGGAGCTCGTCCACGCTGTGGCCGGCCTTCAGCGCGTGGTAGAGCCAGAAGAGGCGCTGGGGCCCAGGGATGAGCAGGTGCTCCTTGAGGCGGCCCAGGTCCAGCTTGCCCTCCAGGGCGCCGGAGAGGCCGCGGTGGCCCTCCTCCAGCGAGCGCACCGCCTTCTGCAGGGCCTCCTGGAAGCTGCGGCCCAGGCTCATCACCTCGCCCACGCTCTTCATCTGCGTGCCCAGCACCTTCTCGGCCTGGGGGAACTTCTCGAAGGTGAAGCGGGGGATCTTCACCACGATGTAGTCCAGCACCGGCTCGAAGGCGGCCTTCGTCATGCGGGTGATGGCATTGGGCAGCTCCCAGAGCCGGTAGCCCAGGGCCAGCTTGGTGGCCACCCAGGCGATGGGGAAGCCCGTCGCCTTGGAGGCCAACGCGGAGCTGCGGCTCACGCGGGGGTTCATCTCGATGACGATGATGCGGCTGGTCTCGGGGTCGAGGGCGAACTGGATGTTGGAGCCGCCGGTCTCCACGCCCACGGCGCGGATGACCGCCATGGCCGCATCGCGCATGCGCTGGTATTCGGGGTCCGTGAGGGTGAGCGCCGGGGCCACCGTGATGCTGTCGCCGGTGTGGACGCCCATGGGATCGAGGTTCTCGATGGAGCAGATCACCTCGACGTTGTCGTCCAGGTCGCGCACCACCTCCAGCTCGAACTCCTTCCAGCCCAGGATGCTCTCCTCGATGAGCACCTGCTTGGTGGGGCTCAGGTCCAGGCCCCGGGCCACGATGGTCTCGAACTCGTCCACGTTGTAGGCGATGCCGCCGCCGCTACCGCCCAGGGTGAAGCTGGGACGGATGATGGCGGGGAAGCCCGTCACCGTGAGCAGGTCCCGGGCCTCGGCCATGCTGTGGGCGAAGCCGCCCCGGCAGGTCTCCAGGCCCAGGTCGTCCATGAGGGCCTTGAAAAGCTGGCGGTCCTCGCCGCGCTTGATGGCCTCGGGCTGGGCGCCGATCAGGTGGACCCCAGTCCGCGCCAGCAGTCCGCTCTCATGGGCCTCCATGGCCAGGTTGAGGGCCGTCTGCCCGCCCACCGTGGGCAGGATGGCGTCGGGCTTCTCCGCCTCGATCACCTTCTCCAGCACCGCCAGGGTGAGGGGCTCCAGGTAGGTGGCGTCCGCCCGGCCCGGGTCCGTCATGATCGACGCCGGGTTGGAGTTCAGGAGGACCGTGCGGATCCCCTCCTCCCGCAGCGCCTTCAGCGCCTGCGTCCCCGAGTAGTCGAACTCGCAGGCCTGCCCGATCTGGATCGGCCCCGAACCCAGCACCAGCACGCTCTTCAGGTCCGTACGCTTAGGCATGGTGGAACTCCTGCATCAGCTCGACGAAGCGCCGGAACGCGGGATGGGCGTCGTGGGGCCCGGGGCTGGCCTCGGGGTGGTGCTGGAGGCTGAAGATGGGCAGCGAGGTGTGGCGCAGGCCCTCGACAGTGCCATCGCTCAGGTGGCGGTGGGTGACCACCACCTCCTTCGGCAGGCTGGCCTCGTCCACCGCGAAGCCATGGTTCTGGGCCGTGATCTCGATGCGGCCGGTCGTGAGGTCCTGCACGGGCTGGTTGGCGCCCCGGTGGCCGAACTTCAGCTTGAAGGTCCGGCCGCCGAAGGCCTGGCCCAGCAGCTGGTGGCCCAGGCAGATGCCGAAGATGGGCAGCTTGCCGAGGCAGGCCTCCACCTCCTTCTGCATGCCCGGCAGGGCGCCGGGGTCGCCGGGGCCATTGCTCAGGAAGAGCCCCTGGAAGCGCCGGTCCGTGAGCTCGGTGGCCGGGGTGTCCCAGGGGAACACCTCCAGGCGCAGGCCCGCGCCCACCAGCTGGTCGAGGATGCTCTGTTTGATGCCGCCGTCGAGGACCGCCACGCGGAAGGCTCCGCCGGGGTTCAGCTCGTAGCGGTCCCGGCAGCTCACCTCGGCGCAGAGGGCCTGGCCCGCCATGTCGGGCAGGGCCCTGGCCTTCGCCACCCCGGCTTCCAGGCTGCCGTCGGCCTCGGTCCAGACGAGGGCGGGCTGGGCGCCCTGGTCGCGCAGGTGCTGGGTCAGGGCCCGGGTGTCCAGGTCGGTCATCACGGGAATGCGGTGGCGCTTGAGCCAGCCCGCCAGGTCGCCCTCGGCGCGGGCGTGGTCCGGCGCGAAGGTGAGGCGGCGGCAGAGGAGGCCCGTGGCCCAGGGGTGGGCGGCCTCGTTGAGGTCGCCGTGGATGCCGTAGATGCCCTGCTCGGGGAAGGTCATGCAGACCATCTGCCCCGCGAAGCTGGGGTCCGTGAGGATCTCCTGGTAACCCGCCATGGCCGTCGTGAAGACCGCCTCGCCGCTCCCCCCGAAGCCCAACGGCGCCCGCCCCCGGAAGATCGTGCCGTCCTTCAGGATCAGGTGCGCCTTCATGTGCCTCCCCCGGGGTGGTGTCCTGCAAAAACCCCGCGAGGGCGCTGCCGTCGCGGGGCCTTGGAAAAGCGTCGGTCCTTGGGGGACCTGGATGAGTGTAGCGGCGCACAAACTGGCGAATCAGCCTTTTATTTCAAGGGAATATCCGCCATACTGCTCCTTTGTTCCCGAGCTGCGCTGCGCCGATTGGGCCGCACGGACAGGCAGGTGGAGCGGCGACGACCTCCCGACCGCCGGGGGCGCGTTCGGAGTCGCGCCCCGGAGAGGCGGGTATCACCCGGGTCACAGACCCGGCCCCGAATTGGGCCACACTGGACGGACCATGTGGAGCGGTGACGACATCTACTTCATGCGCCTGGCCCTCGAGGAGGCGGAGCGCGCGGACCGGAAGGACGAGGTCCCCATCGGGGCCGTGGTCGTGTCGGAGGGCGCCCTGCTGGGCCGGGGCCACAACTGCCCCATCAGCGCCCACGATCCCACGGCCCACGCGGAGGTGCAGGCGCTGCGCGCGGCCGGAGCCTGGGCGCGGAACTACCGCCTGACGGACGCCACCCTCTACGTGACCCTGGAGCCCTGCCTCATGTGCTTCGGTGCCTTGGTGCACGCCCGGGTGGGCCGCGTGGTCTTCGGCGCCGCCGATCCCAAGGTGGGCGTGAGCCGCTGGGCGACGGACCTGGAGGGCCTGGCCCTCAATCACCGGGTCGAATTCCAGGGCGGCCTGCTGGAGGCGGAGTGCCGGGAGCAGCTCCAGACCTTCTTCCGGCGGCGGCGCGGCTGATCGCCCCGCGTCAGGGGGCGGGCGGCGCGAAGAGGGTCCGCCCCTCCCCGTCGCCGGGCAGCAGGAAGAAGGCCGTCAGGGCCTGCAGCAGTTCCGGCCGGCGAGGGCCCATCGGCCGCCAGGCGAGGGGCCGGCCCGTTCCCGGGTCCGCCCGAGTGCCGAGGGGCGGCGGAATCACCCGCAGGCGGGCCGGCCCCCGGCTGCGGCCCGCGCGGCTGGAGGCCTGGGCCTCCCGCGAGCCCACCAGGGCCGTGGGCGCCACGAAGATCCGGACCACCGCCTCGCCGGGCCCGGTGAGGCGGAGGGGCGCCACTTGGGCGATGCCCCTGCCGAAGGAGAGGGCGGTCCGGGCATCGAGGTTGCGGCCGCGGACCTGCAGCTCGGCCTCCTCGCCCGGGCGCACGGCGTCGGGGTTCACCGCATCGATGCGCGGGGCCTCCTGGCCGCTGGCCAGCCGCACGAAATAGCGGATGAGGGGCGGCTGGAAGGTCGTCTGGGGTGACAGGATGCGGAGGGTGACCCAGTGCTCGCCCAGGTCGGTGGTCGGGAGCGGGAGGGCCCGGCGGGAATCCAGCGTCACGGCATCCGCGAAGGACAGCTGCTCGGTGAAGGTGCCGACGGGGATGCCGTCCACCAGCCACTGGGCCTGGAGCAGGCCCGTTCCCTCGTACTTCAGGTCCGCGTAGGCCACGAGGGGCGAGAAGCCCTGGTCCACCGAGACGTCCGTCCGGCCGTCCTCCCAGCGCACCCGCAGCATGGAGACCGTGAAGGGGGCCGCCGGCCCCAGGCGGTCGGCCACCCGGATGGGGAGCTGGACGGTGGCCGGCAGGCCGATGGCCGAGGCGTAGGGATACACCGCCCGCACGAGGTACGAGCCGGTGCGCAGGTACACATGGGTGGCCACCGTCCCGCCGCTGAGGGGCTGGGTCTGGTCCCCGAAGTCCCACACCACGGCGCCGGTGGGCGGGTAGGTGGGCAAGAGCACGAAGGTCGTGGCCACCCCGTTGACCGGGACTCCGGGAATGACGGAGATGGCGCCCTGGGCCCGCAGGGCCAGACCGGAGAGGAACGCGAGGGCGAGGAGGATGTTCCGCATGGGGCTGCTCCTCAGTACGAGACGTTCAGGAGGAGGGAGACCTGGTTGTCGTTGGCCATGGCCGCGGCCGTGGGGCCCGTCGTGCCCGACGTGGGGGCCGGGAGGTAGGCCGCCATGGCCGGGGCGTGGGTGTAGCGCCCCTTCAGGCCGAGGCTGGCCCGGGCATGGCCGTGGAGGTACCCGTCCAGGAACCAGCGCAGGGTGCCCTCCGCCACGGCGTTCTCCACCGTCTCGCCGGTGACGAGGATCGTCCGGGAGCTGCCGCCGTTCAGGAGGAAGCCCAGGATGTTCGGCACGAGGGCCACGTCCGCATTGAGGAAGGCATTCTCCACCGTGGTCTTCTGGGCCCCCGGATCGTTGAAGGTGCGCGACCAGCTCAGGCTGGGCGACAGGCGCACCCGCGCGCCGAGCCCCAGGCTGCCTCCCAGCGACAGGGTCGTGCTGCTGCCCGTGGTGTCGCTCATCCCGGTGCTGCGGATGCGGTCGAACTGGGCGTTGAAGGTCAGGCTCGTGGCGGGCGGCAGAGCCAGGTCGAACCCCGTGCTCACACCAGACCGTGAGCTGTCGCTGAAGGGCACCAGGGGATTGGCCACCATGCCCGCGTCCTGGCGGGACTGCTGGAGCCCCACCCGCCAGAAGAGCGTCTGGGTGAGCCCCAGCCGCGCATCCAGGCTCTGGGACTGGTTCCAGGCCTGGTTCTGGTCCGGCTGCCCTGTCGGGTTCACCCGCTCGTCCGTGGCCGTGGCGCTCAGGCTCCACCGGGCGTAGTTCAGGCCCAGGCTTCCGTTGAAGGTGCGGCGGTCGCCCACGAAGAACACGACCCCCACGGTGCCGAAGTCGCGGCCCACGTCCCGGTAGCCCACCTGGGCGCTGAAGGGCCCCTGGGACCACATCCCCGAGAGGCGCCAGGCCTGATCCGCGATCCGGGGCGCCGCATTCAGGAAGTCCTTCGTGAAGAGGCTCCGCGCGTACTCCCCGGAGAGGGCCAGCCGGCTGTCCAGGAAGCGGCCGTCCAGGAGGAGGGCCCCGGTGGAGCCATCCCGGACCGGCGCGGGGTAGGCGGTTACCACGTTGAGGGCCGTCGCCGGGTCATCCTTGCCCGAGAGGAACACGAGCTTCGCCTTGAGATTCCCGTTCAGCCAGCCGTAGCCCATGGAGCCGCCATAGGCCTCGCTCCCGGCCACCGGCCAGACCAGGCCCCGGGTGCCGGCCTGTGCTTCCGTGTTGAGCGCGAAGAGGTGGGCCCCGAGCGCAGCGCCGGTGTAGGCGTAGTCGAACCCGCGACGGCCTGCCCCCGCCAGTGTGAACTCGGATTCCTGCACCAGCTGGTCGCCGACTTGCACCCGGTGTCCGCCCTGGGCGAAGGCCGCCTGCAGCTCGCCGAGGCTCCAGCGGGTCTGGGTGCCCATGGGCTGGTTCGTGTAGACCAGCCGCGTGTTCAGCAGCACCTGGCGGCCGTCCTCGTCCTTCTGGTAGGTGAAGCGGACCTGGCCCGAGCCCAGATTCCGCTGCTCGCCGGGAACCGCCTGCTGGTGGTGGGCCACGCGTTCCAGGGCGCCGTCCACGTAGAGGGGGCCGTGGGCCGGCGGCGCGGGGGCCTCGGACGGGGCCGGGGTTGCCGGCGCCGCAGCCTCGCCTGCGGGCGCTGGAGCTGCCGCCCCCGCCGCCGGTGTGCCAGGCATCTGCAGGGTGGCGAAGGTCGCCGGAGCGCCCTCGGGCAGGTACTTGATGCCGCCGGGGGCGCGGAGGGCGGCGTAATATTCCACCTTCGCCCCGGCCGGCGGGGCGGTGTCCATCGCTCCCGTGAAGGTCCCGTCCGGCTGGGCGTCCAGGTTGAAGCTGTTGAAGTCCTGCTCCCCCTGGAGGCGGTAGAAGATCACCACCCATTCGGTGCCGGTGGGCGCCGAGGCCTTCCCCGTGACGGGACCGCCGGGGGCGGCGGGGGGCGCCAGCTCGACCCCGTCCCCCGCAACCAGCGCGGGGGACAGGACGAGCAAACCAATCGCGACAACGAGGCTTCCGATGCGTCGGTCCATCCCGCCTCCCGGGAAGTCGGTCCGTGGTGGGGGGCTACTGCTGCTGCACGGCGGGGATGTGGGGGCCGAGGTGGCTCTGGATCACCGGATCGCCGTTGAGCATGGCCTCCACCTTCTGCAGGGTCTTGGGGTCCCTGGCAAACCGGATCCGGGCCTCATTCAACAGGGTCCGCTTCTCCGCGGCGGCCTGTTCGGGGGTCTTGCCGGCGAAGCGCTGCGAGAGCTCCGCCTCCACCCGGTTCTTCGCGGCGGGATCGGCCTTCGGGGGCGCGGCCTGGATCCGCTTGAACTGTTGCCAGGGCCCCTTGAGCTGGGCCGCCATCTGGGCCCCGGCGGCCCGGGCGGTGAGGCGAGAGGCCGTGATCCGGTTGAAGGGCGCCAGGACCATGTTGTGGTGCTGGCCCAGGTTCAGGGCTGCGATCCCCGAGGAGTGGGTCGCCGCGGCCACCTGGGACACGAGCATGCGGGCATCCAGCCGCTGCCGGGGCACCACGGCGTTGAGGGCGTCCAGGGCGCCCTTGGACCGCGCGCGCTGGAGCCGCTGCATCGCATCCACGATCTTCTTCGCCACGGAAGCCCGGTCCAGGGCGTCCTGCAGCGGCTTCTGGGCCATGTCGAGGGTGCCCTTGGCCTGCTGCATCACCGCGTCATGGACCTGGGTCATGGTGGTGATGGCCTGGTTGGTGATCTGGGTGATGGCGTCGTCCACGATCTTGCTGGGGTCGAAGATGTGCTCGGGGTGGTTCACCAGGTCCTGGAGCATGTTCCCGAGGGTCTGGAGGGGCGCCAGGAGCGTGGTCTGGGCGATGTTCGCGGCCGAGGAGGCGGCGGCCGCCGCCTGCTGCTCGGCCTGGGTGGCGAACTGGCGCACCTGGTTGATGGGCTGGGTCACGTCGGGCCGGAGGCCGTCCACCGCCTGCTGGGCCCGCCGCAGGGCGTCCAGCAGATCCTGCTGGCTGACGGGCGGATCGAGATGCATCGCCGTGGCCACGCCGGCTGGCGCCGCCGTGCGGGCGGGCGTCGGGACCGCCGGGCGGGTGCCCCCCACCTGGATCGGCCTCACACCCGGGGCTGCGGCGCGCTGCCCGGCTCCGCCAGTGGTCGCCAGGGCCCCGATGGCCTGGGGCGCCAGCATCTGCGGGCGGCTGGCCTCGTTCACGATGGACTGGGCTGTCTGCGCCGCGGCATTGAAATCCGATTCGGCCTGGCCGGCCAGGTTGCGCAGGTCGTTGGCGGCGCCGCTCAGTTCGTTCTTGGCAAGGTTCACCACGTCCATGGCCTGCTGGCCGAGCGTCGAGGCCAGCTTCGAGACGTTGGCGATAAGGGTCTTGATGGAATTGATCAGATCCTCCACGGCACAGGAGAGGCCGCCGGTGGCGACGGCCGCGGCGCAGCTCCAGAAGTCGTCGCAGCAGGCCCGGAGGGGCGCGGCGAGGGGGAAGAGACTGACCAGGGCCACAGTGGCGAAGGCATAGCGGCGCATCTTCACGGGAACCTCCTTTGGATGGCCCCGCTGCCCAGGGATGTGGCCGGGCAGGCTCGTGCGCAGGGATTGTCGAGGCATCGATGAGGGCATGCCGATATTCGACCAGTCGATATTGAGAATCAACAACCTTTTTGGGCCATCAGGAAGAGGCCTGCTTCCATGTTTTTGGAACGTGGGGTCAGCGTTCCGGTGCCGGGCGGGCCGCCAGCATCTGCACCGCGAAGGTGGCCAGCCAGTGCTCGCCTTCGTAGCTGCCGGAGGCCAGGAAGGGCAGGCTGGCCCGGGCGTGGCGGTCTCCGGCGGCCACCAGCGCGCTCCGGCGCGGGTCCTTGGGACCCAGGGCGCGGGCGATCTCATAGAGTGCCCGCGCCCGGCTCAGGTTCAGACCGTCGAGATGCACGAGCTTGGGGTCGGTGCGGTCCGTGACGGTGGCCGGGACGAGGCCCTGCGGCAGCCCGGGCAGGAACCCCTCCAGCCAGCGGACGAAGCGGGCGCGGGGCAGCACCTCCGCCATGAGGGCCGCCTCCTCCAGGCAGGGGGAGAGGAAGTCCTCGCCGCCCGGCTCCCACATCAGGGGCCCGCGGCGGTCCTTCCCGAAATAGGCGCGGGCCCGCTCCATGAGGAGCGCCTCCAGCCGGGCGTCCCCAGCGGCCCGAGCGTAGTCCAGAGCCAGATGGAGGCTGAAGGCGGTGTTGGGATGGACGCCCGTGCGGATGGGGTAGGTCTGCTTGGGCAGGAAGTCCGCGAGCTGCGCCGCGAGCCGGTCCGCCAGCGGCTGCAGGGCCCCAGCCCAGCGCCGCGCGTCGGGGTCGTCCCAGGTCCTCAGCTCCGCGGAGAGCTTCAGCAGCCAGGCCCAGCCGTAGGTGCGTTCGAAGCTCCGGCGGTTGGGCTGGTCCAGGTAGGCCACCTCGCCGGCGATGCGGGCAGGCGTGAGGTGCGCGTCCAGGGTCGCGCGAGCCTCCGCCGCGCCGGGGAGGTCCGGGTGCTCCTTCAGGAGGCGCACCAGCATCCAGTGCCCGTGGACCGAGGAGTGCCAGTCGAAGCAGCCGAAGAAGGCCGGGTGCAGCGCCTGCGGCCCCTTCACCTCCTCCGCGGAATTCATCACATGGTCCAGCTTGTTCGGATACTCCCGTCCCACGCACTTCAGCGCCAGCGCCGCGAAACGCCCCGCCGCCGGTTCCGACAGCGCCAGGTCCCCCTCCTGCGCCGAACCGGGCGTGCCCAAGGCCGCCGCCACCACCACCGCCGCCACTCCCCGCCGCACGCCCATGCCCGCCTCCCGCTGGATTCTAGCCTCCGCTTTGCTAGACTGGTCGTTCCGGAGAGATGGCCGAGCGGTTGAAGGCGCCTGACTCGAAATCAGGTTTGGGAGTGATCTCAACGGGGGTTCGAATCCCTCTCTCTCCGCCACTGAAGCCGCCGAAAGGCGGC
>MTLD01002880.1_pt2 | contig 14706 bp, 6 predicted proteins | sample 1982471 | NCBI WGS metagenome assembly MTLD01 (sample SAMN05712604, study PRJNA340218) | biofilm metagenome | isolation source: sample SPM anode biofilm adapted to -50 mV | place: USA | collected 2012-02-03
ACCGGTCACTGCGCTTGCTGGAGCCGTCACCGCAGTCACGACCAGGTCAGGAGTTGGTCCGAATAGACTGATATTTTGGGTAACTGTGTCGGAAGTCGGCGTGATATTCAGAGTCACTGTGGGATATCCTGTTGCAGAGACAGTGAAAGTGTATGCCGTACCCTGGTACAGACTGAGACTGTATTTCCCGGTTATTGGATCGGTATGAACCGTATTGGAGTAACCCGTGGCAGTGACATCAATCCTCGCATACAGCGGCAGGCCTTGACCGGAGCCGTCTGTTACCGTCCCCTGTACTATGGCGGAAGGCATGGGAATCAGGGTAAAGTCCTGGGTGGTCGTGACCCCATCGCCGATTTGCACGGTGATTGGCAAGGAGGTCTGATGCCCATACGCAGACGCGGTGACCGAAAACGTATCCACGGGGAGATCGCTGATCAGATATACGCCTGACCCATCGGTTTTCTTCTCGGGATAACCTCCGACCTTAACGGCCGCTCCGCTTAGGGGATTGCCTGTTACCGAGTCGGTTACCGTCCCTTGCAGTGTTCCATGCGGACCGAGAACGGGCGTCGCACAGACACACGTGCTGGCGCTCCCGAAGCAACTGTCAGAGGAACCGACAGCCATGACCGAGTAACAGTACTGGCGCCCGTTGGACAGGTCCGTGTCCGTAAAGGTCGTATTGCCATCGCCGGCCACGGTGCCGACGAGTGTTTTCCCGAAATCACATCCGGCGAATCCTTCGGTACGATATACTTGGTATTTCGCCACCCCCGCCACCATGTTCCACCCCAGAGCTACCTGGTTGCTGCTCGCCAGAGCTGTCACAACCGGGGCACCAGCCGGAGTTCCCGCACAGCCGCTGTTCACAGGCGTAGGCGTGGCACAGGCGATGCCATGACGGTTGAAGGCGTTGTATAACGCGGTCATGTGCGGTGTGCCGTTGCCGACGTCTCCGTCGTCATCATCGGCGGCCAGCCACTGCATGTAGGCGTTGGTGGCCGCGCAGCCGTTTGAAGTGGAGGAAGCACAGGAGCAGGTATGCCAATTGCCGATATTCCCGCTGCCTTGATAGAATATCCGGTTGGCGACCAGGAAGGCTGTATTGGAGTCGTAATTGAAAGGAGCGCTCTGCAGATCACGAACCGCAAAGTCCCAGGCAGCCTCGCTGTCGATCACCGCTTCGCAATGGACCTCACGTCCGCAGGGGCCGGAGCCCGCCGCGCATTTGCTGCAGGCGAAGCTGGCGGGAGTGTCCGGAGTATGGGAGGGACCGGCAAGTTTGTCCCAGTCGGTTTCCCGTACACCTGAGCAGTCCAGGGCACAGCGACTGCCACCAGTCTGTGCCAGATCTGTGTTGTAACCGGTACCATCGGAGGTCAGGCCGCACCCCAGGTCGTTGGTTTGAAAGAAACCATAGCCGACGCATGATGACTGCAAACGGTAAATTGCGGCAATATCCGCATAGGATTCGCTCGGGTTGCTATAGCCGTTGCCGTCGTTGTAATCCAGACCGTGCCCCCACTCGTGATCAAATACCGCTGCAATCTCGCCTGTATTCCTACAGCCTCCACCGCTTTTGTAGAAATTGACCGTACTACCATCCCAATAGGCATTACAGGTTTCATTCAGGTTGACATTGGCACCCAGCGTGCTCTGCAACCAGGCGTTATTGGGCAAATATCCGCGGGCCATTTCCTGGATCCTGTTGATCTCATAAAAAGAGGATCGAGCGGCTGCGGTATTGCCGGGGGAGGAACCACCCGAAACGCAGTCATGGTCGCCGTTAGTGCCACCCAGATTTATGGCACCCCAAGCGCTTTCGCTGACCATGCCGCAGTTATCATGTATCCTCACGTACCTGCCGGATAGTATGGTCGACACAGTTCCGGCAAGGTAATCAAACAAGCCGGCACTATTGGTGAAGTCATTGGGGGCAGGCAAACCGGTGTCCATGAAAGGCATAGGTTGATTAGACTGCATAACGCCGCACTTGTCGTTTTCAGTGCAAACCTCGGTGTCGGTGAGCAGGTACGCTCCCCCCGCGGCGCTTACAGTCAGGTACATGTTGATATCCTGAAATGAGATCACTTCGCCAGAATGGGCATCTACCATGACCTCCCAGTTGGCAGGCTGAGGCGGGCGCTTGAAGGTGAACGTCCAAACCAGCCGGTGATCGTAACCCTGCCCCGGGTTCCCGACAAAACGGTCTCCCTGCTGAAGTTGCAAAGGGGCAGCTGGTGCTATCTCAAGGGCCGGTCCCGCCAGCATCTCGTCATCAGGCAGCCGTCCGTTGACATAGCTAAAGCCTTGTAACAAGGCATCTTCGGCTGTCAACTTAGGTTTGGTGTTGATATGAACATCTCCCCAGTTCTCGGTGCCGACCATAACCAGATTGCCGTTGTTAATGGTGGCAGCCAATCGTGCGTGGCGCACCTTGATGCCGTTTACCTGCTGGGAGACATGTATTTGCCAAAGGTGATCCGAGACCTTTTCGGCGTGCACCTCCCCCAATTGTGATTGGTCAAAATTCAGGACTTCATTGCTTTCTTGAATGAATTTATGCGCTAGTCTGGATATGGTTTGGGAGTCTATAGAGATTACCGTTTCCCCGAGAGTATCGCTTACACTTTGCAGGGTTATGCGGTTTCCCTTCCCTGAACCGGGAATCAAGGGAATACTGCCTACGATGTTGGTGGGCGTTCCAGAACGCGGATCGATGTGAAAATCAAAATTCTTTCCATGTCGTTGGGAAAACCGCTGTATGGCAGCGGCATGAGCCTTAGGCATTCTTTGTTGTATATTCTTGAGGGGTTCACTAAGTGAGCTTACCTGCAGTTCCGGAATCGAAAACTTTTTTTGTTCCAGCAAGAAAGGTGACTGTGACAGGGAATCACTTGAGGGGCGGAAAGCCAAGGCAGATGTGCCATAAGGTAAGCCCGCTATAAGAACAGCAATCAGGAGAAGTAGCATCCGGAGATAAACTTTCGGTTGTGTGATGTTGGTTCCTAGAAGATTCGTTTTCATGTTTCCTCCTTGGCCCGATGAAGGTCTAAGTCATGCCGGCTTACGAGGACATGATGCTCAAAGAGGCTGCCTTGATCATCTGGACGCCTTTTCTTTTTTTGAAAACCTTATTTTCTCATCACCTCCTTACCAATGAAGTACATACCCCTGATCATGGTTGGGACGAGGCTGACCGACCGTGCGTCTTAAATTGCATGTCCTGATTTAATCACTACTTCCGGTGAGCGTCTCGCGACAAATTGCTTTTTTGGGGGTGAATTATTGCTAATTGCGATTCGTTCCGTCCGTGTTAAAATTCCAGTAGTTAAAACCATATTGTGTATACAATATCTCTCCCCGCAGGGCAGGAGACCCATGCAAATGCTGCTTGGAGGGTTTATATATGGTAGAGAACGAATCGGTTCTGGTCATCGCGGACGAGGAAATCCGGCCATTCTACCAAATGCTCCGAGTTGGGCAGGCACTAGTGACGACCGCTTCCCACGAGCAGGCCACCGTGTCGCTTCGAAAGGGGGGAGTGGGGCTCCTCATCCTTGACAGCGGCCACGACGCGGAAATGGGGCTTTCCATTCTGTCAGGCCTGAAACAGGAATTCACCTCGGTACCCATCATCTTTCTGGCAGATCTTGTCGACGAAGAGATGGCTGTCAGGGTGTTCAGAGCCGGGGCCCGAAACTATTTCAGTAAACCCGTCTCCTTTTCCGAGATCGAACAAAACGTCATTGCCCTCCTAAAATTGCGGCGCGGTTGCAACGAGACGCGGGAATCGCTCAGGGTGGGAGATGTGGGAAAGGGCACCACGCATGACCTTGTACTCAGGTCCCATATGCCGTTAGGTCTTGACCGGGCAATCTGCTGCATGCACGAGCATCTAGGCAGCGATCTCAGCCTCAATGAAGTCGCCAAGGAAGCAGGAATGAGCAAGTACCACTTCTGCCGGGTGTTCAAGCTGCATTGCGGTATGAGCCCAATGAGGTTTCTTTGTTGGCTTAGGGTTGAGCAGGCCAAACACCTTCTCAAAAGCCAGGATCTCAAGGTTTCCAGCGTAGCGTTCAGTGTTGGCTTCAACGACATCGGTGCGTTTAACCGTCAGTTTAAGAAGGTGACAGGATCCTCCCCTTCCAAGTATCGCACCTCATGCGTCAACCCCGAACACAGGTGTTTTTGCAACCCCTCCTGGCGGGAACGAGAAAACTAACGGAAAGCCAGGTGAGGAACCTCGCATTTTCTTCTATTCATCTTGTTTCTTCTTGCATAAGCTTGGGAGATCACCCGCCGGGTACTGATCTGGTACTACGCGGCGGACGGGGTGAAGGATCTCCTCCACCCGGGCACCGTCAAGGGTCTCCTCTTCCTGCAGGGCCGACGCCAAGGCATCCAGACGGGCTCGGTGCTCCGCCAGCAGCCGATCAGCAACCTTTTCGCTTTGCCGGATCAGCGCAATGATCTCCTGGTCGATCCTCCAGGCCATCGCCTCCGAAAACCCCTTTTCCTCGGCCAGCTTAAGCCCCAGGAAGGGATGCTCCTCGCCGCGGGTAAATACAACCGGCCCGATCTTTTCGCTCATCCCCCACTGGCAGACCATCTTCTCGGCCAGATCGGTAACCATTTTCAGGTCACTCTTGGCGCCGGTGGAGACTTCTCCAAAGACCAGCCGCTCGGCGGCCCTCCCCCCCAAGGCGACACTGAGGCGGTTTTCCAGATAGCTCCGGGGGTAATAGTAGCGGTCATCCTCGGGGAGTTGCTGGGTGATCCCCAGCGCCATCCCGTGGGGTATGATCGTTACCTTGTGGATCGGATCCGTTCCGGGGAGCAGCGTGGCAATCAGGGTATGCCCTGCCTCATGGTAGGCGGTGATCCGCTTCTCGTTGTCAGAAATGACCATTTTGCGTTCGCCACCCATCAGGAGCTTGTCCTTGGCCTGCTCCAGGTGGGCCATGGTGACTGCGGCGGCCCCCTCCCGCGAAGCAAGAATGGCCGCCTCGTTGACCAGGTTCTCCAGGTCGGCGCCGGTCATTCCGGGAGTCCCCTTGGCGATAATTACGAAATCGATTCCTTCGGCCAGCGCGATCTTGCGCGTATGAACCCTGAGTATTTTTTCCCGGTCCCGCCAGTCCGGCCGTTCGATCACTACATGCCGGTCGAAGCGTCCAGGGCGCAGCAACGCCGGATCGAGCACATCGGGACGGTTAGTTGCCGCCAATACGATCACCTCCTCGTGCTGGTCAAAACCGTCCATTTCGGACAGAAGCTGATTCAGCGTCTGCTCCCGTTCGTCATGGCCGCCCCCCAAGCCGGTGCCGCGGCTGCGCCCGACGGCATCGATCTCGTCGATGAAGATGATACTCGGCGCACCCTTCTTGGCACTGGTGAAAAGGTCCCGGACTCGGCTGGCGCCGACCCCTACAAACATCTCGATGAACTGGGATGCGGAGATGGTAAAGAAGTTGACCCCCGCCTCTCCCGCCACCGCCCGCGCCAGCAGGGTCTTCCCGGTGCCCGGAGGCCCCACCAGCAGTACCCCTTTCGGCACCTTGCCCCCTACAAGACGAAACTTCTCCGGTTCCTTCAGGTAGTCGACGATTTCCTTCAGCTCCAGTTTGCTGTTCTCCATGCCTGCCACATCGTCAAAGGTGACATTGACCTTCTCCCCGGTGCCGTACATCTTTGCTCCGGATTTGGCGAAACTGCCGAACATCCCCCCGGAGCCCATCTGGTTACGGACGCTGCGGGAGATGTACCACCAGACGCCAATTATCAGCAGCCAGGGGAGGATCGACAGGAGAAAAGACATCAGGGGCGATGCTTCGGTGGAAGCGGCGATGATCTCCACCTTGTGAGCAGTCAGTTCCGCAATGAGCGCCGGATCGGCCGGCGCCGGCATGGTGGTGGAGAAGGCACCCACTTCCCGCGTGACCTCTTCCCCCTGTACCGTGTTGGACACCAGAATCTTCTTCAGGAATTCACCGCGTACGGCCGTCCCCTTGAACCGGACCTGTTTCAGATTGTTGCCGGCAAGTTCGCTGCGAAAGCGGCTGTAGCTTATCTCGGCACTCTGCTGCGCATCGCGCAGCAGGTAGCTGTAACCCATATTGAACAGGATCGCAGCCAACATCATAAAAAGAATCATACGCCAGGCTTGTTGGTTCATGGCACTCTCAGGCCTCTCCCTCTTTGCGCACAAAGGTACCGCACCCTCAGGCTGGCGGGACCAGTTCTTTTTCATTGTAACACGTTTCATGGCGTGCATAACTCTAACAAGATCTGGAAATAGCAGGCTTTTTCCTCTCCAACGGAGGACGGCTGTAATTTGTTTCTGCACCATCAAATTACGAAAAACCCACAGCTGGCTATGGAACAGCAGTGGGTGTTCCGAACCTTCCGTTTCGATTGTACCCATGAAGTTACTGGCATAGTCACCGATAAGTAGCTGTATTCCGCCGGTTGCATGCGTCACAGTGCTGCGATACTTTTTTGACTGACAAGCTTTGGCATCGGTCTTACAAATACCTACCATGTGACATAAAAGTCGTCCGCAGACCCTTTCTCATGTTGCCGGCCACTCTTACTTAACCACAGGGAGACAGGCTGAGGTGAACCAACTGCAACAAATATTCTTCCTGAGAACCACTAACGTCAACATCATAAAAATCAGGGGACTGGCCACCGCCGTTGTCTGGACCCTGCTGATAGCGGGTGCTGCGGCCTGGACCGTGCATCAGGCGCGGCATCAGGCGCTCCAGCTCGCGGAAACCGAGGCACGGATTTCTCTCGCCAAGGACCTGGCTTTCAGAAAATGGGCCGGGAAACGCGGGAATATGTACCTGCCGCTAGGAGAGCAGGTCAGCCCCACCCCCTTTCTCAACCATGTTCCTGACCGTGACATCACGACAACGGAAGGTGAGAGACTCACCCTGAAAAACCCCGCCATGATCATGAACGAGATCACCAGGGAAGCCCCGCAGCTCTACGGCGTGAAAACCAGGATCACCTCGCGACTGTACCTGAACCCGGTGGACGCCCCCGACGAATGGGAGAGGACCGCGCTGTTCATCGTCGAGGGGACGCGGGAGGATTACCACGGCGTGGTGGATATCGACGGCAAGCCGTATCTGCGAATGATGGAACCGTTGATCATGGAGAGCTCCTGCCTCAAGTGTCACGCGTGGACCGGGATCAAGGTAGGGGAGTTGCGCGGCGGCACCAATGTATCCATTCCACTCGAACCGTTCTACGACGCGGCACGGGCGCAGATGCAAGGGGTCCTGGTGAGTTACGCAGGGATCTGGCTCCTTGGGATTACCGCCATCGGTTTCATCACCCGAAGGACCATGTCTCTCGAAGTGGAGCGCTGCGACAGCGAGGCCCGGGTGCGCGAAAAGAATCTGCAGCTAGAGACCGAGGTGATCGAGCGAAAGAACCTAGAGAACGAGCTGCGTCATTCCCACCAGCACCTTCTGAACATCATCGACTTCATGCCAGATGCCACGCTCATCATCGACATGGAGGGGCGCGTGCTCGTCTGGAGCAGAGAGCTCGCACGGTTGACCGGGGTGCCGCCTGAGAGCATGGTCGGCAAGAAAAACTACGAGTACGCACTTCCCTTCTACGGCAATCGGCGCCCGATCCTAATCGACCTCGTCCTTAACCCGAACGTCGAGGTGGAGGAAGAGAACTACGAAGGTTTTACCCGTAACGGAGATATAGTGCATGGCGAGTGTTACGCGCCGGGGCTTGGCGCCACCCCCGCCTATATCACCTCCTCCGCCTGCCTGCTGCGCGACAGCAAGGGCGAGGTGATCGGCGCCATCGAATGCATACGCGACACTTCCGATCAGATGAAGGCGCAGAAGCGGATCAAGCTGCTGGCGAAGATCTTCAACGAAAGCGGCGAAGCGATCGTCATCACCGACAGCGAGAACAACATCATCGAAACGAACGTCGCCTTCGAGCAGTTTACCGGTTACACGCGCGAGGAGGCGCTCGGCAAGAACCCGAAGATCCTAAAATCGGGGATCGAGGACATTACCTTCTACAAGTCGATGTGGCGCTCCATCCTGGAGACGAACTACTGGCAGGGGGAGATCTGGGACAAGCGCAAGGACGGCAGCCTTTATCCCAAATGGCTCACCATAACCGCGATCAAAGACCGGGATAACCGCATCACCAACTACTTCGCGTCCTTCTCCGACATAACCCAGCGCAAGGAGGCCGAAAAGCGGATCGAACAGCTGGCCCACACCGACACGCTCACCACGCTTCCGAACCGGCATACGCTGGTCGAAAGGTTGTCCCAGGCGCTCGAACAGGCGAAACGGGGCTCCCACCAGCTGGCCGTCTTTTTCATCGATCTCGACCGGTTCAAGGCCATCAACGACACGCTGGGACATCACGTGGGGGACCTGCTTTTGAAGGAGGTTGCGTCAAGGCTCAAGAGTTCCTTGCGCGCTGAAGACATAGTCGCCCGCTTCGGCGGCGACGAGTTCGTCGTAGTCCAGCCCCAGATCCGGTCACATCTCGAGCCGGCGCATCTGGCGGAAAAGATACTGCAGACGGTATCCTCTCCCTATTTCCTTGATAACAACGCGGTGTACACGAGCCCGAGCATCGGCATAAGCGTCTTCCCGCATGACGGCGGCTCGGTATCTGAACTCTTCAAGACCGCAGACATCGCCATGTACCATGCAAAAGCCGCCGGCAGAAACACCTACCAGATGTTCACCAAGGAGATGCACACGGCGGCACGACAGCGGCTCGCGATGGAGAATAACCTGCGCAGCGCGATCACCAACGACGAATTCGTGCTGCACTACCAGCCGCAGGTGGAGGCGGTCACCGGCAAGGTCACCGGTCTCGAGGCGCTCGTGCGGTGGCAGAGCCCGGAGGCTGGCCTCGTGTCACCTGACCTGTTCATCTCCATCGCCGAGGAATCCGGTCTCATCCTCGAGATCGGGCGGCATGTCTTTGAAATGGCTTGTGAGCAGGCTGCAAAGTGGAAGAAGGCGGGTGTGCCCTTCGAGAAGATCAGCGTCAACCTTTCGGCGCGCCAGCTGCAGCAACCCGAGCTTCCTGAAATACTCTCCTCGATCATGGCGAGCTGCGGTGTCGAGCCCGGGATGATCGAGTTGGAGGTTACCGAGAGCATGACCATGGAGCGCCCGGTGGAGAGTGTCAGGATCCTCGGGGTACTAAAAAGCATGGGAATCGACCTCGCCATCGACGATTTCGGCACTGGATATTCATCATTGAGCTATTTGAAGCTCTTCCCGGTGGACAAACTGAAAATTGACCGCTCCTTCGTGAAAGACATAGAGACAGACCCGGATGATGCTGCGATCGCATCCGCGACCATCGCCATGGCGCATTCTTTGGGCAAGAAAGTTGTGGCGGAAGGGGTAGAAACGGCTGCCCAACTGGAGTTCCTGGTCCAAGAAGGCTGCGACATCATACAGGGGTATTTCTTCAGCAGACCACTCTCAGCCGAGGACGCTGAGGCGTATCTTAAGAACGCCAGCGATGCATTCTCGCAAGAAGGCTAGTGGCGGGCGTCGCACGAACTACACCTTCCATGGCTGTCTCGAAAAGGCTGAATAGGCCTTGCATCCAGACAAGCATCAGCCGGTACCGATGGACACCGGAAAAAAGAAGAGTCTTACAAGTGGCGGGAAAACAATAAAGGCACTTAGCTAATCAGCCAAGTGCCTTTATTGTTTTGAAACAGCAAAAGCTTCTGAGAGTTTTAAGAGAAATGGGTGGAAGGGCCGATTAAACGTTCTGAACAACCGCTCTCAGCGTTGACAGTTTATACGGTTTCTGGATGAAGCCGGCGAGTCGTTCCCCAGCGAATTTCTGCGCAATTTCATAGTCACTGAAGCCGCTTGAGACGATAATTTTCAAGCTAGGCTTGAGTTTACGAAGTTCCCGCAAGCACTGTTCCCCGTCCATGCGTGGCATAGTTAAGTCCAGGATGACGAATGCAATGTTCGCGCATATTTTGAACTTTTCCAGCGCATCCCAGCCGTCTTCAGCAGTTATGACGGTAAAACCAAGCTTTTCCAGCATTTCCGTACCGATGCCGCGCACGGTCTCTTCATCATCCACCAGCAACACGATACCTTCACCTTTCCAGTTATCATCCTGGGTCCTGCTGTTCAAGGTGTCCACCTGCCTGCTACTGGCGGGGAGAAGGATCTTGAAGCTGGTGCCTTTACCGACTTCGCTGCAGACCTTGATGACTCCTTTATGGCCTCGAACTATTCCAAGTACGGCCGCCATACCCAACCCGCGTCCGGTGAACTTAGTGGTAAAAAATGGGTCGAATATCTTGGCGAGAGTCTCGTTGTCCATACCGCAACCGGTGTCGAGCACCTCAAAATAGACGTACAGTCCCTCCTTTTGGGCATCCTGCATTAAGCTGCTTCTTAAGTAGTTTTGGTCGCAATCCAAGCAACCGGTGGTGATCGTGATTGTGCCATTATTTTCGCCAATGGCTTCGGAAGCGTTGATAACTAAATTCATGATGACCTGACGAATCTGGGTGGCGTCGGCTTCTATCGCGGGAAGATGTCGGTGCGGGTTGAACTGAAGTACTGCTTTTTTGGAGATGGAAACCTCAAGCATATGCAGCATTTCCTGTAACAGGATATTCAAGTCAATGTTTTCTATAACAAACCTGCCCCGGCCCGAATAGGCCAACATCTGTTTTGCCAAGTCGGCAGCTCGCCCAGAGGCCTGTTCTATGCGTTGCAGGTTCTCATAAGCAGGGGATTCCTTGTTGATATGCATCGATGCGAGTTCAGCGTTACCTATGATAGCCATCAGAATGTTGTTAAAATCATGGGCTATACCGCCAGCAAGAACGCCAAGACTTTCAAGCTTCTGGGCCTGCTGCATTTGTAATTCTAGGCTGCGCCGCTCTTGCTCGGCTGTTCTCCGCTCAGTCAGATCGATGTTAGTGCCGATCATACGAAGGGGTTTGCCAGCCTCATCCCGTATTGTCATGGAATCAGCCTTGAGGTAGCGGACCGTGTCATCAGGTCGAAGGATACGGAATTCGCATGCATATTCGCGTTCGCCCCGCAGGGCAGCCTGGATCTCCGATTCGGTACGCGCCCTGTCCAGCGGATGGATAGTGCGCGCCCACGCGTCGTATGCACCGCCGAAATCTTCCTTCCGTATGCCATATAGGCGATACATTGAATCGTCCCACACCAGTTTATTCATCCCTATGTCCCAGTCCCAAACCCCGACTTGACCGGCATTGGTGGCCAGAACGAAACGTTCATTCATCAGCCTGAGGTTTGCCTCCGACTGCTTGCGTTCACTGATGTCTTGCACAGTTACGGCAAGGCCATTACCTGAGCGCACGATCCGTCTCTTGGACCATTCAATTCGCAATGGGCTATCAGGCGGTGTTCTTGTTTCATCTTCCCAGAATCCAGCCACCATTGCTCCACGGAAGATGTCCATCAATTCTTCCCAATACGGAGCAGGGTACAGACTGGAAAGTTTCATTTGCAGTAATTGTATCTGCGAAATTCCGAAGAACTCTGCGCCGCGCTCGTTGCAGTCAACCAACGCGAAGTCGACGACAGCACCGCTTTTGTTGTGCAGAGCCTCATACATGTAATACCCCTCACTCCCTCCTTCCGTGGCAAGGCGATAGGCCTTTCGCACCTCCTCCTCCTGATGCTTTTTACGGACAAGGCGTGTAGTCATTCCCGTGGCCACAGCAGCAAATAGTAACAGGATGATGCTCCCCCAAACAGCCACCGCTTTATCAGTCGCCGACGTTTTCTTATAGGGGGCAAGATATTCCTTTTCAGACAGTCCAACCGTGGCAACCATCGGGTAATCTTCAAGGGTTTTCCAGGCGACATAGCGCGAAAGTTTATCCTGGAACCAGGGTTCTCCGCTTAGATATGCTGCGCCTTCCGGTGAATTAAACAGAGGAACGGCACGTAAGACAGCGGGGACCGGATCTTGCGTCGCATTTCCGATAGTTACTGAACGCAGAGTTCCGTCAAGGCCAGCCAGCATCAGCAACCCCGTCCTCCCGGGAAAGGACCCGGCATAATACGCTGTAAGAAAATGGGAATCAAAGGACACCATCGCGACCCCATCAAAGGCCCCCTGCGGCGTGCTCAACCTGCGGGAGAAGGTAATGGCGTTTTTACCCGACAATGGCGACAATGATGGCTTCCCTATCAGAAGTCCTTGGGAGTCATCGTTTTTATGATAGACGAAGTAATCGAAGTCTTTATAGGAGATCTTTTCGGGATTTCCAAGAATGCTTGCCACCGGCACGCCTTCCCGGTTGATGACAACCACATTGACAATCCTGGGATTTCGAAACACCCCTCTCAGCGACAGTTCTTGCAGATGTGAGCTGCTGTGTGAGTGGTGCCACTCGTACTGCAGTTGCAGGGTTATTTGGTTAGCCTGTTCTACGGCCTGGGCAAGATAATGTGTGTAGTCCTTACAGAGAGCTGAGGCTTCCTGCAAAACTTTCTTTTCGCAAACACGCTTTTCTGCATTGATCTTCGAAATGGTCCAGGACCAAAGTCCCGTAGTAAAAATGATGCAAAGCAGAGGCCAGGCAAGTATTTGGAGGATGTCGCTCTTGGAGAGCCCGGAACCGAAAATCTGATGTCTGATTCGGTGAATAAGAATATCTCCGGACGTGGTTGTTTCATTGCCCAAGTTATTCACCTCACTCCCCATATCCTTTTGTAAATGTCGCGGTAACCGTTAGCTGGATCATACTCATTGTGCGAACCACCATCGTACTTGATGTTAGCTGATGTTACTAGGTGAACAGAGGCCGAATACCCACTATCCTTTTCCCCTGCAAAAGCACGGTTGAGTTCATCGACAGCCTGCCAACCATGTAGACGCAAGGGTTCTGCGACGGTCCCGATCTGATAGCGGTTCCCGCGAATCCGTTCAAAAGCAGGATCACTGCCATCCCCCGCTGATATGTTCCTTGGATAACTGTTGCCAGGAATAAGAGCGGCAATAAAGGTTGGGGGCATGGCATCAAAATAAAGATCATTTACGGCTATCGAGTGGGTCCATTTCCTTCCAAAGCGCCGCAAGAGTAGAGCTGTGCGTTGCGGTATGGCTGTCGAAATATCTTTCAGGTGAGTATCGTCAAGAACCAGTACACTGCAGCCAGTACATTTGCGCAGGGTATCAATCATCGATTTTGTCTTAGCGTTGGCAATTGCATAAATAGGATCGTTGAAGATCACGACCCCAGCTTTACCATTGGAGTCTGCTACAGCATACATCGCGGCGGCTTTCCCGACATCGTTCGGATCAGTAGCGAGATTGGTAAAAATCGGTTGGTTGTAGTCACGGCCCGGCTTCCCCAAGGAATGCCAGCCCACCATCTTGATACCCTTCGCGGCTATCGCTCTGATCGCATCGGCCTGTTCCAATGCGTCAATAGTGCCAAGTACAATGCCATCCGGGTTCAGGCTGGCTGCCTGCTTCAAGGCATCCTTTCTGCCCGACAACGTTCCTTGGCCGTCGATCAGGCGGAAGTTCCAGCCGATAACCTTTGCCGCTTCCGCGACGCCCTGGCCAACACCACGGGCACCACCATTGCGCTGATCAGCAGAGACATAGATGATCGATTTGCTGCGTTGTGCTGACGGCCCGGTTGTTGGCCCATCCCAAGGCGGACTCGGCCTGGAAACAAGGCTGACATATCGCTTTGCCTCATCAACAAACGAATCCTGCCCGACCGCAAAATTGCATAGCAGTGTGGTGGTAATCCACATCACAATCAAGAATAGTTTGTGCCTCATCGCCTTACCTTTCATACGCAGCGTGATTGCAGTCTTATTGATATTTTCTTTCAGTATAGCAAATGTACCCTCACTGCGGCTTTGATGCAATTAGTACCCTCAGACATGATTTTATCTAGCCCCCAGACAATGTACGCAGGAGGCAAAGCGGCCCTGGAACAGATGTCCCCTCACGTCCAGTCGAAAGTTCTTCATCCGCGTGTACAGTCGGTGCGCCTCGCCAAATCCCTTCGCCAATGATATCTCTTCTCCGGAACAGCTAAAGTGGACGTGGTTTGTCATCAGGCACCAAGCCAGAATCTCAACCCCACTCTCTGCCGCATGCGTTTTGATCAACTGCAGATAGACATGACGGTCTTCATCCGTATCGACGATATTCATCGACCGGACTCCTCTCTGCGTCACATGATGAGGACGTCTGGGTACCACGACCCGACAGATGCGCGCCATCGTCGCAGAATACAGGAATTATTTAATGTTTCAACGTTTAATAGGTATTGTGTCCCCGGGAAAGGCGGGCGAGCCTGCCGTCGCTACCTTGGGACTTCAGGAACGGCCTGACGAGGAAACTATCAAGAGACCTGTGCGGCTTTGACAGGCTCTGGCTCACCTTCGCCCTTCCATACTATCTTTTTAGTATCCGAACATTGACGGCCACTGGTAACAGCGCTAAAAATAAGTATTCCCAGGTAACGGGCTTTGGGCACTGGCAGGTCACTTTGGCGGTAATCGCGGACAGTGGTGTCAGTTCAAAATTCGGTAGCAAAACAATCAAGCTGCCGACCCGGGGGCACTTTGAATACGTTGACAAGTCTTTTTAACAATGCGGCATTGTCAATCGGCATTGAAAATTGACCCACCA
>MTLD01001076.1_pt1 | contig 14703 bp, 15 predicted proteins | sample 1982471 | NCBI WGS metagenome assembly MTLD01 (sample SAMN05712604, study PRJNA340218) | biofilm metagenome | isolation source: sample SPM anode biofilm adapted to -50 mV | place: USA | collected 2012-02-03
GCCGCCTGGCAGTGGTGGAAGCGCCGCGCCAAGTAGGACACGCCAAGGGGGAAGGGTCGAGTGAGCCAGACCGGCACCAGGGCGCCGATCGTCCTGGTGGTCGAGGACGAGGTGCCCCTACGCGAGTCGGTTTCCCGGCACCTCTCGGCCAGCGGGTTCACCGTGGTCGAGGCGGGGTCCGTGGCCGACGGCCTCGCCGCGGCATGGGAGCACCAGCCTGACGTGGTGCTGATCGACGTGCTGCTCCCCGACGGCTCCGGCTACGAACTGTGCACCCGGCTCCGTCCGATCACCGCTGCGGCGATCATCTACATCACCGCGCTCGGCCAGGACCGCAACGTCGTCCAGGGACTGGCCACCGGCGCCGACGACTACATCGCCAAGCCGTTCAGCCTCGACGTGCTGGTCGCCCGGATCCAGGCGCAGTTACGCCGTACGGCGTCCCCGCGCAAGGGCCGGATCGACCTGCCCCCGCTGCACCTGGACTTCCTCACCGGGCAGGTCGTCCTTGAGGGTCGCGAGGTGGCCCTGACCAAGATGGAACTCCAGCTACTCGGCTTCTTCGCCACCAACGTGGGCGTCGGTGCCTCCCAGGCCGAACTGCTCACGGCCGTGTGGCGCTCGAAGGCCGACATCCCGACCAACACCGTGCGCCAGACCGTCTCGTCGCTGCGCAAGAAGCTCGGCCTTCACCCGGGCAGCGCGTTCGAACTCGAAATGAGCCCGGACAAGCGCTACGTCTTCCGGCAGGTCCGCTTCGACCCGACCTGAGCGCACCGGCGTCGCTCAGGCGACCAGCGGCAGCGTGACCCGGACGGTGGTGCCCGATCCCGGCGCGGACTCGAAGGAGAGCTCTCCGCCGTGGGCGACCACAATCTCCCGCGTGATCAGCAGCCCCAGTCCCAGGCCGGTGTCCCGTGCCGAGCGGACGCCGTCGGGCCGGCTCCGCACCGGCTGGCGACCCAGCTGCTCCAGGATGTCGGGGGCGATGCCGTCACCGGTGTCGGAGATGCTCACCTCGGCCAGGCCGGCCCGCTCGGCCACCGCCACGCTGATCGTGCCGTCGTGGGTGTGCCGGGACGCGTTCGAGAGCAGGTTCACCAGCACCTGCGTGATCCGCTCGCGGTCGGCGAGCACCACCGGCGCAGCGCTGCCCGACGGCACCACGAGCGTGTTGCCGTGCTGGGTGAGCAGGTGGCTGTACGCCTGCAGCGTCTGCTGGATCACCGTGTCGAGGTTCACCGGACGCGGGTCGATCGGGAGCCGCCCCGCCGAGATCCTGCCGACGTCCAGCAGCTGGCCGACCAGCCGCGCCAGCCGGTCCGTCTCGGAGCCGATCACCGCGAGGTCGGACGCAGCCCGCGACGCCCCGGCGTCCCGTCCCTGAAGGTCGAGGGTCGCCTCGTCCGCGTGCGTTCGGATCACCGCCAGCGGGGTGTTCAGCTCGTGCGCCACCAGCGCGAGGAACTCGGCCCGGTCGGTGTCGATCCGGGCCAGCTCGGCGTTGCGTGCGGTGAGCTGGGTCTGGTTGCGCTCGTACATGCGCACCCACAGCCGCAGCGCCACCACCAGCGCGAGCCCCGTGGCCAGGATCGAGTACATCTGGTCGAACACCACGGCCCACTCCGACGCCAGCGGCGTGACCCAGCCGGGCGAGAAGTAGGCCGCGAGCATGCAGCCCAGGAACACCACGGCCTCGAGCGGCACCATCACCAGCAACGCGGGGCCCTCGAGGATGATCGCGGAGAAGGCGAGCGCAAAGGCGAACCAGATCGGCATGCCGCTGTGGTTGCCTCCGCCGAGGAAGAACAGGCCAGGGAAGAACACGACGAACAGGACCCCGACGGCGATCACATAGGTGAGCTGGTAGAACCCCGTGGTCCGCCCGAACCAGACCAGGGCGAGGATGAGCAGCCCGGCCAGGGCGTTGATCGACACGGTCCAGCCCTGGCTGCCCAGCACGACGTTGAACAGGGCCGAGCCCCAGCAGATGGGGACGCCGACCACGGCGGTGATCGCGATCAGCCGGGCCCGGAAGTCGTCGGTATCGGTGCCGCGCAGCAGACTCCCCGGCAGGCGCCTGACCGACGCCCAGAGGTCCCTAGCTGCCATGGCCAGACCCTACTTCGCGGGGATGGGAACGATGCCGATTCAACCGCGACGCGCGGGCGGGACCCGTCCCGATAAAGGACCTTTGATCGGCGGGCCCCGAGCCCTCGGCGGGCTCCATCATCTACCTGAACGCCGGACGGGGGGAGCGAACGTGGAGGGGGTGTCGAACCCGACACCTGTTCGCGTCGAGGGTTCGCAGGGGGACCGGGCCGCCCGGGTACTGCTCGCTGGTACCCGGGCGCACGGGCGTCGCTCGCGAGGACCGACGAGGGGATCATGAAGAGACTGATTGCGCTGGTCGCGGCACTGGGCGTCGCCGCGGCGCTGCTCATCATCGCGGCCGTCGGCCAGGCGGACGGTGCGACGCGATCGCCGGCCGGCGTCGCCGCGACACCGACGGTGTCTGCGCGCTCACTCGGAAGGTGAGCGGCGCACCACCTCCCGCACCATGCTCGCTCCGACGAAGAGCAGGAAGCCAGCGAACAGCCACGAGCCCACCTGCGCGGGAATGGCGTGCGCGACCCATGCCCCCACCGGCCCCGTGACCAGAGCCGCCGTCCCCACCACCAGGCCGGAACGCACGTCCACGTTGTGACGACGCAGGTTCGCCCACAGCCCGGACGCCAGCGTCGGCACCATCATCACCAGCGAGGCCCCCTTCGCGGCCAGGTCGCCGAGCCCGAACGCGAACATCAGCACCGGCACCACCACCCCGCCGCCGCCGATGCCGAGGATGGCCGAGAGCGTCCCGGCAGCCAGCCCGAGCACGACCAGTCCGGCGATCTGCCCCGGGCCGAGTGTGATCACCGCCCCGCGGTTCGGTACCACGATGAACAGCTGCACCACCATCGCCGCCACGAACGCGATGAAGACCCATTGCGCCGCCCGCCGCGAGACCCTGTGCAGCAGCCACGTGCCCGCCTGCGCACCGATCACCGCCCCCAGCGCGAGCAGGCCGCCGACCACCAGGTCGACGCTGCCGGTCACCGCGTAGGACGCGAGCGAGGCCAGCACCGCGGGCGTGATCGCCAGCAGCGACGTCCCCACCGCGCGCCGGTGCTCCAGGCCGAGCACAGCGACCAGTCCAGGCACCACGATCAGACCGCCACCCACGCCGAACAGCCCGGAGAACACCCCCGCCGTGAGTCCGATGCCCAGCAACGCGGGGATCCGTGCTCCCGGCGACGAGCTCACAACACCGCGCCGGGCGTGTAGGCGGCCCCGACCGGGTACTGCGCGGCCAGTTCGCCCACCCGTGCGGCGATCGCGTCGACCTGGTCGCCGGCCGAACCGGTCAGCTCCAGCGGATCCACCACCACAGCGGCCAGCTGCTCGCGCGACAGCCCCAGCCGCGGGTCCGCGGCCAGCCGGTCGTAGAGGTCGTTCGTGGCCGAACCGGCGCGCATCGCCAGCGCCACCGCGACCGCGTGCTCCTTGATCGCCTCGTGCGCGGCCTCGCGTCCCACCCCCGCACGGACCGCAGCCATCAACACCTTCGTCGTGGTCAGGAACGGAAGGTAGCGCTGCAGCTCCGCCTCGATCACCGCAGGGAAGGCACCGAACTCGGACAGCACGGTGAGGAACGTCTCGAACAGGCCGTCGAGGGCGTAGCAGGCGTCCGGCAGCGCGACCCGGCGGACGACCGAGCAGGACACGTCCCCCTCGTTCCACTGGTTGCCGGCCAGCTCGCCGGCCATGGACGCGTACCCGCGCAGGACGACCATCAGGCCGTTCACCCGCTCGCAGGAGCGCGTGTTCATCTTGTGCGGCATCGCCGACGAGCCGACCTGGCCCTCCTTGAAGCCCTCCGTGACCAGCTCCTGGCCGGCCATCAGGCGGATCGTCGTGGCCAGGCTGGACGGCCCGGCCGCCACCTGCACGAGCGCGCTCAGCACGTCGTAGTCGAGCGAGCGCGGGTAGACCTGGCCGGTCGCGGTGAACACCCCGGCGAAACCGAGGTGTTCGGCGACCTTGTGCTCCAGCTGCTCGAGCTTCGCCTCGTCTCCCCCGAGCAGGTCGAGCATGTCCTGCGCGGTGCCCATCGGGCCCTTGATCCCGCGCGCCGGGTAGCGCCGGACCAGCCCGTCCACGCGGTCGAAGGCGACCAGCAGCTCGTCCGCGGCGGAGGCGAACCGCTTGCCCAACGTGGTGGTCTGCGCGGCCACGTTGTGCGAACGTCCGGTCATCGGCAGATCGCGGTACTGCACGGCCAGCCGGGCCAGGTTCACCAGCACGGTGACGATCCGCTCCCGGACGAGTTCCAGGGACGACAGCAGCTGGCGTTGCTCGATGTTCTCGGTGAGGTCGCGGCTGGTCATGCCCTTGTGCACGTGCTCGTGACCGGCGAGGGCGTTGAACTCCTCGATCCGGGCCTTCACGTCGTGCCGGGTGACCCGCTCGCGGGCGTCGATGGAGGCCAGGTCGACACGGTCGATGACGGCCTCGTAGTCCGCGATCACCGCGTCCGGGTCGTCCCCGCCGAAGTCGACGCCCAGTTCGGCCTGCGCCCGCAGCACCGCCAGCCACAGCCTCCGTTCGGCGACGATCTTCGCCTCCGGCGACCAGATCTCCCGCATCGCCGCGGACGCGTACCGGGTGGCCAGGACGTCGGGAATCATGCGTGGGCCTCCTGGCCGAAAAGGGGACGGTTCTCTTTTCCGTCCAGTCGGGCGAGGTGGCCGAAAAGGAGAACCGTCCCCTTTTCGGCCAACTCAGTCATCGTCCCGCCCCGTTCGGGATGCGGCGAGGGCGATGTCGGAGCGGTGGAAGCCGCCCGGAAGCGTGATGCCGGCCACCTTCGCGTAGGCGGCCTCGCGGGCTTCGGCGAGCGTCGTGCCAGTGCCGACGACGGTGAGGACGCGGCCGCCGGCGCTGACCAGCTGCCCGGACGCGTCCAGCGCCGTCCCGGCGTGGAACACCCCCTCGGCGTCCGCGCCGGTGATCGGGTCGCCCTTGCGCGGCGAGGCGGGATAGCCCTGTGCGGCGACCACCACGCCCACGGCGGCCCCGCTCCCCCATTCCAGCGGGGCGTGGTCGCCGAGCGAGCCGGTCGCCGCGGCGTACAGCACCTCGTAGAGGGGGGTCTGCAACCGGGTCAGCAGCGGCTGGGTCTCCGGGTCGCCGAAGCGGCAGTTGAACTCCACCACCCGGACGCCGCGCGAGGTCAGCGCGAGCCCCGCGTAGACCAACCCGACGAACGGGGTGCCGCGGCGGCGCAGCTCGTCCACGGTCGGCTGGATCACCGTCCGGACGACCTGCGCGGTCAGCCCCTCCGGCGCCCACGGCAGCGGTGTGTAGGCGCCCATGCCGCCCGTGTTCGGCCCGGTGTCGCCCTCGCCCACCCGCTTGAAGTCCTGGGCCGGCTCGAACGGCAGCACGTGCTCACCATCGGACAGCGCGAACAGGCTCACCTCCGGCCCGTCGAGGTACTCCTCGACGATCACCCGCCGGCAGCCCGCCGCGTGCCGGATCGCCGCGTCCCTGTCGTCGGTGACGATCACGCCCTTGCCTGCGGCCAGCCCGTCGTCCTTGACCACGTACGGGGCCCCGAACTCGTCGAGCGCCGCAACCACCTCGTCCATCGAGACGCAGAGCCGGGCGTCAGCGGTGGGCACCCCGGCGGCCTCCATGATCTCCTTGGCGAACGCCTTGCTGCCCTCCAGCATGGCCGCAGCCCCGGACGGCCCGAACACCGGGATGCCCTTCGCGCGCACGTCGTCGGCCACCCCGGCCACCAGCGGCGCCTCCGGGCCGACCACGACCAGGTCGGCACCCAGCTCGACCGCCAGCGCGGCCACCGCCGCTCCGTCCATGGCATCCACCGGGTGGTTCGTGCCCACGGCCGCAGTCCCCGGGTTGCCGGGCGCGATGTGCACGGCCACCTCGGGGTCACGGCCGAGCGCCCACGCCAACGCGTGTTCGCGGCCTCCGGATCCGATCACCAGCACCGTGTGAGTCACGGCGCGATCCTACCGAGGACCGGTGCGGCGGGCCTGTGGCCGTCCACCGTGGTCGAGACCAGATCGTAACCGGAAAGACTCTTTACAGATAGATTCCTTCCAGTTATCTTTCGAAGCAGGCCGCACTGTCGCGGCACGGCGTCGAGCGAGGAGCGAACGTGAAGAAGATCTCCCTGGCACTGGCCGCCACCGCGGTGGCGTTGTCCCTGACCCTGGCCGCCTGCACGTCACCGGCTCCGGCTCCCTCCGGCTCGGCCGCCAGCAGTGCACCGGCCACGGCGGCCACGTTGCGGGTCTGGGCGGGCAGCACCACCCCGATCACCGTCGACTTCAACCCGTTCCACGTCGACACCGCCCTCTACGGCACCTACGGCCCGATCTACGAACCCCTGTTCTTCTTCAACCAGCTCTCCTCGGACGCGCCCGTCCCGATGATCGGCCAGAGCTACAACTACAGCGCGGACGGCAAGACCATCACGATCACCATCAAGCCCGGGCTGAAGTGGAGCGACGGCCAGGCGCTCACCGCGGACGACGTCGCGTTCACGATGGGCTACGGACCCAACAAGACCGACAAGATGATCTCCGCAACCGCCACCGACGACACGACGATCGTGCTGAAGTACTCCAGCCCCCAGTTCACCGCCGCCTCCCAGCTGCTCGGCTCGACCATGATCGTGCCCCGGCACGTCTGGTCGAAGATCGACAACTACATGAAGGAGACCAACGACAACCCGGTCGGGTCCGGCGCCTACGTGGTCAAGACCACCTCGGACGCGTCCTACACGTTCACCGCGAACCCGAACTACCGCGACCCCGTGCCGATCACCAACGTCCAGTTCCTCGGCATCGACTCCAACCAGTCCGGCCAGGACCTGCTCTCCACCGGCCAGATCGACTGGACGGGCATGTTCATCGCCAACCCCGACTCGGTCACCGGCACCGGGGCGATCGGGACCATGAACCAGCAGCAGGACCCGACCGTCATGGTCACCTGCGCGGATGCATCGAAGGGCTGCAAGGGCGACCAGACGGACGTGGCCGTGCGGCAGGCCCTGAACGTCGCCATCGACCGCAGCCAGCTCGCCGAGAAGGCCTGGGTGAACCTGGTCGGCAAGGCCAATCCGGCGTTCGTCCTGCTGCCGCGTGACCAGAAGTGGCTGACCGACTCCAGCCTGGCCGAGTCCCCCCAGACCGCGAACGCCGCGCAGGCCGGCCAGATCCTCGAGGCCGCCGGCTACACCAAGGACGACAAGGGGTTCTACGCCAAGAACGGAAAGGAGATCAGCCTCGACCTGTTCTCCCCGGACGGCTGGACCGACTACAACGACGCCGCCAAGCTGATCGCAGAGCAGGCCGGCAAGGCGGGCATCAAGATCACCGCCCGCACGGTCTCCGAGGCCGAGTACTGGACCCCGGTCACCAACGGCGACTTCCAGCTGGCCATGTACGGCCTCACCCAGTCGGTGGTGGCCGACCCGTTCAGCAACTACGACCAGTACTTCTTCGGCAAGTCCACCGCGAAGGTCGGGGACGCCCCCGTCCGCGGCCAGAACTACTCCCGCTACTCCAACGCCGTGGTGAACGCCGCGGTCGAGGCGGCGGCGGCGACCGACGACGAGGCCACGAAGAAGGCCGAGTACGCGAAGATCCAGGCCCAGATCGCGATCGACCTGCCGTACATCCCGGTGGTGCTGAACGCCTCCCAGGCCTTCTTCAACACGAAGAACTTCACCGGCTGGCCGACCGACACCAACCTCTACGCCGACCCGCTGCCGTACCTCTCGGTCGCCCCGGCTATCGTTCTGCTCAACCTGAAGCCCGTGCAGTGAGGCCGAGCGCCGCAGGGAGGATGCCATGAAGTTCTACCTGCGGCGGATCGCCTTCTACGTCATCACGGTCTGGGCGGCGGTGTCGCTGAACTTCCTGCTGCCCCGGATGATGCCGGGCGATCCCGCCGCGATCATGATCGGCAAGCTGCGCCGTGCCAGTGGTGGGCGCGAGCTGTCGCCGCAGGTGATCGAGGACATCTACGCCCTGCTCGGCGCGGACAAGAACACCTCGCCGTGGGATCAGTACCTCGCCTACTGGGGGCGCCTGCTGCACGGCGACCTGGGGTTGTCGTCCACGCGCTACCCGTACCCGGTGGTCGAACTGATCGGCAACGCACTGCCCTGGACGCTGTTCATGGTCGGCACGGCGACCGTGATCTCCTTCATCCTCGGCATCGTCGGCGGCGCCTGGGTGGGCTGGAAGCGCGGCACCTGGCTCGACCACCTGGTGCCCGCCACGGCACTGCTGCAGTCGATCCCGTACTTCTGGCTGGCCCTGGTGCTGGTCGCGGTGTTCTCCGTCCAGCTCGGCTGGCTGCCGATCGTGGGCGCCTACGACCCGTTCGACTTCCCGTCCGGGCCGGAGTGGAGCTGGGACTTCTTCGTCTCGGCGCTGCAGCACGCCTTCCTGCCGGCCCTCACGATCGTGATCAGCTCGATCGGCGGCTGGCTGCTCGGCATGCGCAACATGATGGTCTCGACGATGAGCGAGGACTTCGTCGTGACCGCGGAGGCGAAGGGGCTGCGTCCGTCCCGGATCCGCGACCGGTACGCGGCCCGTAACGCCGCGATTCCCTCGCTGGCAGGGTTCAGCATCGCGCTGGCGTTCGTGGTGGCCGGCTCGATCGTCACCGAGCAGGTGTTCAGCTACCCGGGGATCGGCAAGCTGATGATCCAGTCCGTGCAGGGCCTGGACTACACCCTGATGCAGGGCGTGTTCCTCGTGATCACCCTCACCGTGCTGGCCGCCAACTTCCTGATGGACCTGCTCTACGGCCTGATCGACCCGCGGGTGCGCAGCCATGGCTGACCGGTTCGCAGGCATCCGCTACCTGATGCCCCGGTGGTCGGCCAAGCTCGGCGCCGGCCTGGTGATCGTCGGGCTGATCACGCTGTTCGGGATCGTCGCGCCGTTCTTCACCGCGGACCCGCGGGACTCCAGCAACAAGGGCCTGCTGCCGCCGTCGCCCGAGCACCTCCTGGGCACAACGAAGCTGGGCTACGACGTGCTCGCCCAGCTCGCCACCGGGACGCGGGGCTCGTTGTACGTGGGCCTCCTCGGAGGATTGTCGGCGATGCTGCTGGCGATCGTGTTCGGCATCCTGGCCGGCTACTTCGGCGGCTGGCTGGACGAGGTGCTGATGCTGGCCACCAACATCATGCTGGTCATCCCCGGGCTGCCTCTGGTGATGGTGATCGCCGCCTACGTGCAGAACACCGAGGGGCTGGGCGACTTCGCCCGCAGTTCCACCCTGGTCGCGCTGATCCTCGGCGTCACCGGGTGGGCGGGCTCCGCGGTCGTGCTGCGCGCCCAGGCGCGGTCGCTGCGGACGCGGGAGTACGTGGCGGCCGCGCGAGTCGCCGGTGAGCGCGGCCTGCGGATCATCTTCGTCGAGATCATCCCGAACCTCGTCCCGCTGATCGCCGCCCAGCTGATCTTCGGGGTGATGGCGGCCGTGCTCGGCGAGGCCGGATTGAGCTACCTCGGGCTGGGCCCGACCAATTCGATCACGCTCGGCACCATGCTGAACGACGCCCAGACCGGTCAGGCCGTCGGCTCCCACGCCTGGTGGTGGTTCATCCCGCCGGGCGCGATGATCGCGCTGCTCGGCACCGGCCTGGCACTGGTGAACTTCGCCATCGATGAGATCGTGAACCCGAAGCTGCGGCTGGCTCCGCAGGCGGCCCGGCAGCAACGCCGCGCCACGAAGGCGGGCAAGGGCGTCGCCGGAGGAGGTGCGTACGCATGACCACCGCCGTGAGCAGCCCCACCGCCGCGGCCCGGCCTGTCCTGACCGCGCGCGAGGTGTCCATCACCTACGAGGTGACCCCGCCCGTCGAAGCGGTGAAGGACGTCTCGCTCACCCTGGAACGCGGGGAGATCCTCGGGCTGGCCGGCGAGTCCGGCTGCGGCAAGACCACGCTGGCCTACGGCATGAACCGGCTGCTGAAGGCGCCCGCGGTGATGAGGTCCGGACAGGTCACCTTCCACGACGCCTCCGGCACCGACATCGACGTCACCACCCTGGACGGTGAGGCGCTGCGCCGGTTCCGCTGGGACAAGGTGTCAATGGTGTTCCAGGGCTCCATGAACTCGCTGAACCCGGTGATGAACGTCCGCACCCAGCTCGGTGACGTCTTCACGACCCATCGGCCCGGCATGTCCAGGGCCGAGCGCGACCAGCGCTGCGCCGAACTGCTCGACCTGGTCGGCGTCGACCCGCGACGGATGTCCGCGTTCCCGCACGAGCTGTCCGGCGGCATGCGGCAGCGGGTGATGATCGCGATGGCGCTCGCCCTGGAGCCCCAGGTGATGATCATGGACGAGCCCACGACGGCGCTGGACGTGGTCGTGCAGCGCGGCATCGTCCGCCAGCTGATGCGGCTGCGGGAGCGGCTCGGGTTCGCGGTGATCTTCATCACCCACGACCTGCCCCTGCTGATCGAGATCAGCGACCGGATCGCGATCATGAAGGACGGCCGGATCGTCGAGGAGGCGACCGCGGAGGAGATCTATCGCACGCCGCAGGACGCCTACACCCGACAACTGCTGGCCAGCTTCCCGAGCCTGACCGGTGCCCGGGGCGGCTTCGTCCGCTCCGGTTCGCCGGTCGAGCCCGGCCCGACCCCGGCAGGAGGCCAGTGATGTCCGGCTCGCTCGAGGTGCGCAACCTCCACAAGGACTTCCGGCTCCGCAACGGCGTGAGCTTCTCCACCCTGCACGCGGTGGCGGATGTCTCCTTCGCCGTCGAGCCGGGCCGGACCGTTGCCCTGGTCGGCGAGAGCGGCTCGGGCAAGTCCACGATCGCCCGGATCATCACCAAGCTCGAGACGCCGACGTCCGGCGAGGTGCTCCTCGATGGACGGCCCGCACCGCGGCACGCCACCCGCGAGTACCGCCGCCAGGTGCAGATGGTGTTCCAGGACCCGTTCGCCTCGCTCAACCCGTTCCACTCGATCAGCCATCACATCGAGCGGCCGCTCCGGCTGCACCACCCCGGCCTGAGCGCCGATCAGCTACGGTCCCGTGTCGTGGAGTTGCTCGAGCGGGTACACCTGACGCCGGGCGAGACCTACCTCGAGCGACGTCCGCACGAGCTCTCCGGTGGCCAGCGCCAGCGCGTGGCGATCGCCCGGGCGCTGGCTCCCGGCGCCCGCTTCGTGGTGGCGGACGAGCCGGTGTCGATGCTGGACGTCTCGATCCGGGTCGGCGTGCTGAACCTCCTCGCCGACCTGCAGCGGGCCGAGGGCCTGGGCGTCCTCTACATCACCCACGACCTCGCCACCGCGCGGCACTTCTCCGACGAGATCCTGGTCATGTACCGGGGGCGGATCGTCGAGCGTGGACCCTCGGACGAGGTGATCCTCAACCCGCGGCACGAGTACACCCGGAAGCTGCGCGAGGCGGCCGCCGACCCCGACCGGCTCGGCCAGTTGCGTGACGAGGTGCGCGGCGAGATGACAGGAGGCCTCGCATGACCACGGGCGCGGGCACACCGGCCTGGCTGGCCACCCAGAACGACCGGACGGCGTTCCGGCTCCTGCTCGAGCACGGTCCGCTCAGCCGGTCGCAGCTCGGGGAGCTGTCCGGCGCATCCAGGCCGACCGCAGGGCAGATGATCGCGCGGCTGGAACGTGCCGGGCTGATCGCCCCGGCCGGCCAGACCTCCGGGGCGCGGGGACCGAACGCGACCGCCTACGGCGTCCGCACCGACAGCCTCACCGGAGTCGCGGTGAGCATCCTCGACGACCGGATCGAGACCACCCTGGTCGATCCGACGGATGCCGACCACCCGGTGGTCGTGCTGCCCACCGCGGGGGCCGACCGCTCCCCCGCCGCCGACGTGGTGCGGGCGGTGCAGGCTGCCGCCGGCGCGGCAGAGGTGGACCGGGCCTCGGTGAGTGTGGTCGCGGTCGGCGTCCAGGCCGCCTTCGATGCGGACGCCGACCGGCTGTCCTTCACCGACACGCTGCCCGGCTGGCCCGAGCGCGGCGCCCGCGTCCGGATCGAGCAGGCCACCGGACTCGGCGTCGTGCTGGAGAACGACGTGAACCTCGCCACCATGGCGGAGGCTGCGGCCACCGGCCTAGACGACTTCGCCTACCTCTGGCTGGGGACGGGCCTCGGCGCAGGGCTGCTCGTCGGCGGAGTGGTGCGCCGCGGCGCGTCCGGCTCCGTGGGCGAGATCGGCTACCTGGAGGTGCCGCGCTCTGCCGCGGCGATCGACCCCGATGCGCACGACTTCACCGACCTGCTCGGCGGACCGGCCGTGACGGCGCTGCTCGGCGGCCCCGACCTGGCCTCCGCACTGTCGCGGCTGCCGTCGCGCCCGGAAGCGCTCGGCACGCTCGCCGACCGGATCGCCCTGCTGCTGGAGCCTGTCGCCGCAGTGGTCGACCCCGCGTGCGTGGTGCTCGGCGGCCCCACCGGCCTGGCCGGAGGGGACGCTCTCGCCGGACTCGTCCGCAAGCGCCTGGCCGGGCGGCGCGAGGTGGGCGTCCAGGCCGCGCGGGCCGGCGAACAGCCGGTCCTGCGGGGGGCTCGGCGACTGCTCGTCACCGGCATCCGCGAACGTCTCGAGGACGCGATCGTCGCGTCCGTGACCAAGGAGGACTGATGAAGCTCGCCATCGTCGGCGGCGGCTCGACCTACACCCCGGAGCTGATCGACGGCTTCACCCGCACCGGCCTGCCGCTGGGCGAGGTGCACCTGGTCGACCCGAACCCCGATCGGCTCGGCCCGGTGGCGGCGATGGCCCGGCGCATGCTCGCGCGGGCCGGGCATCCGGCGAGGGTGGTGCCGACCACTGACCTGGTCGCCGGCGTCGAGGACGCGGACGCCGTGCTGCTACAGCTGCGCGTGGGCGGCCAGGACACCCGCCGCCAGGACGAGACGTGGCCGCACGAGGAGCACTGCATCGGCCAGGAGACCACCGGGCCCGGCGGCTTCGCGAAGGCCCTGCGCACCGTCCCGGTCGTGCTGGAGATCGCCGAGGTCGTGCGACAGCACGCGTTGCCCGACGCCTGGATCGTCGACTTCACGAACCCGGTCGGCATCGTGACCAGGGCCCTGCTGCAGGCCGGGCACCGCGCGGTGGGCCTGTGCAACGTGGCGATCGGCTTCCAGCGCCGGTTCGCCGCTGCGCTCGGGGTGCTGCCCGACGAGGTGAGCCTGGGTCACGTGGGCCTGAACCACCTCACCTGGGAGCGCAGCGTGACCGTCGACGGTACCGACCGCCTGCCCGGCATGCTCGCCGAGCACCTCGGCGACCTGGCCGAAGAGGTGGAACTCGCCCCGGCCCTGCTCGCCCAGCTCGGGATGGTGCCGTCCTACTACCTGCGCTACTACTACGCCCACGACGAGGTCCTGGCCGAGCAGCTGCGCGAGCCCACCCGGGCCGAGGCGGTGAAGGCGATCGAGGACGAACTGCTCGCGCTGTACGCCGACCCGGCCGTCGACACCAAGCCCGAGGCGCTGGAGCGGCGCGGCGGCGCGTTCTACTCCGAGGCCGCGGTCGAGTTGCTGGACGCGATGCGGGGGACCCCCGGCCCCGCCCGCGTGGTCAACCTGCGCAACGACGGCACCCTGCCCTTCCTGCCCGACGACCATGTGATCGAGGTGCCGGCCCGGTTCGGCGATGGACGGTTCGTGGCCGAACCGGTCGCGCCGCTGCCCGACGACCTCGCGGGCCTGATCGCCGCGGTGACCGGCTACGAGCGGCTCGCCCTGGACGCCGCCGTGCACGGCGGCCGCGATCGCGTGCTGCGGGCGATGCGCGCGCACCCGCTGGTCCTGCAGCACGATCGGGCCGAGCGGCTCACCGACCTGCTGCTGGCCGAGAACGCGAGGTTCCTGCCGTGGGCCTGAGCTCCGTGGTCGTCGCCGTGGACGGCGGCGGCTCCAAGACCGACGCGGTCGCCGTCAGCCTGGACGGCGAGGTCGTCGGCCGCACCCGTGGCCCCGGAAGCAGTCCCCACGACGTCGGGCTGGGGGCTTCGGTCGCGCTGATCGACACGCTCGTCCGCGAGGTGGCCGGCGGGGCAGGAGTGCGGCAGGCCTCGGTGTACCTCTCCGGCCTCGACCTGCCCGCAGAGATCGACGCCTACCGGGAAGCGCTGACCGGGCTGCCGTGGGCCTCCGGTGGGCTGGACGTCGACAACGACCTTTTCGCGCTGCTGCGCTCCGGCACCGACGAGCCGGACGCGGTGGCCGTGGTCTGCGGCACCGGGATGAATGCCGTCGGGGTGCGCGCGGACGGGGCCCGGGTCCGGTTCCTCGCGGTCGGGCCCATCTCGGGAGACTGGGGTGGCGGCGGCGGGCTGGGCGGTGAGGCGCTCTGGCACGCCGCTCGGGACGTGGACGGACGCGGCCCCCACACTCTGCTCACCGACGCCGTGGCCAGCCACTTCGGCGTGCCGGTGCCGACGCTGACCGAGCAGTTGCACCTGGGGCGTCGCGATCATTCCGAACTCGCCGGGCTGGCACCCGCGGTGTTCGCCGCCGCCGACGCGGGGGATGCGGTGGCGCAGGGGCTGGTGGACCGACAGGCCGACGAGGTGGTGGCGTTCGTCCGGGCGTG
>MTLD01000248.1_pt2 | contig 14670 bp, 13 predicted proteins | sample 1982471 | NCBI WGS metagenome assembly MTLD01 (sample SAMN05712604, study PRJNA340218) | biofilm metagenome | isolation source: sample SPM anode biofilm adapted to -50 mV | place: USA | collected 2012-02-03
AGCTCCCCCCGCCGTCCCCCTGCCTGCCGCTCCAGCCGTAGCACCTTCCCTGCAACCGGCCGCGGTCACGGCTCCACCCCCCTCCTCCCAGGGGGAGAGCGCTTCCTTGCCGGCAGCCGCCGCGCCTGCCAGACCCAAACCGGCGCCGGCCTCCTCTCGCCCGGCCGCTGCAGAAGGGGAGGTGGGGGGGCTGCGGGAACCCGCCGGGGTGCAGTCCGGGGCGCAGGACATCTCCATCTCGGGCATCGCCTACCAGGACGAGAGGCGCATGCGACGGGCGGTCCTTAACGGAGTCCTGGTGGGAGAGGGAGCCGAGATCGCCGGCGCCCGGGTGGTGGAGATCAAGGAGACCAAGGTCCGGGTGATGCGCGGCGGACAGATCTTCGACCTTCCTTTTTCTTCGGGGCATTAATACCGCTGAAAGGTTCCCCTAAAAACTGATGCGATGTCAGCAGGCTTGCCTGTGGCTTTCCCACTGCCGACCCGAACGGACCTGCCATGAAAGAGGCACCCCCAACAGAAAACGTGGAGCGGCTCGCCGGCTCGCTGGAGCGGGTCACCTTCCACAGCGAGGAGACCGGGTTCTGCGTGCTGCGGGTGAAGGTGGCCGGGCAGCGCGACCTGGTGACGGTGACCGGCGCCGCCGCCTCGGTGACGCCGGGAGAGTACCTTGAGTGCACCGGCTCCTGGCACAACGACCGGACCCACGGCATGCAGTTCAAGGCCGGGCACATCCAGGTGGTCCCCCCAACCACGCTGGAGGGGATCGAGAAGTACCTTGGAAGCGGCATGGTGCGCGGCATCGGGCATCACTTCGCCAAGGTGCTGGTGAAATTCTTCGGCGAGGCGGTCTTCGACGTCATCGAGAAGCACCCGGAGAGGCTTCTTGAGCTCCCGGGGATCGGCCGCAAGCGGATGGAGTCCGTCGCCGCCGCCTGGGTGGAGCAGAAGGCGATCCGCGAGATCATGGTGTTCCTGCAGTCCCATGGCCTTGGGACCGCCCGCGCGGTGCGGATCTACAAGAGCTACGGCAACGAAGCGATCTTCAAGGTGACGGAGAACCCGTACCGGCTGGCCCTGGAGATCCACGGCATCGGCTTCAAGACCGCCGACGCCCTGGCTGCGAAGCTCGGGATCCCCCCGAATTCCATGATCCGCGCCCAGGCCGGGGTGCGTCACGTGCTGCAGGAGATGTCGGCCGGCGGCCATTGCGCCGCGCTGCGCGAAGAGCTGGCCGAGAGCGCAGCCAGGCTGCTGGAGATCCCGCAACCGGTGATCGAATCCGCCATCGAGGCGGAACTCGCCGAGGAGAACCTGGTCGCGGACCAGATCTCCGGCTCCCCCTGCCTTTTCCTCGCGCCGCTCTACAAGGCCGAGGTCGGCGTCGCCTCAGGGATTTCCCGCCTTAGCGCCGGCACCCCTCCCTGGGGCGGCATCGTCGCGGAAGAGGCGATCCCCTGGGTGGAGAGCCAGAAGGGGATCACACTCTCCGCCTCGCAGAGGGACGCCATCCGCCTCGCCCTCAAGAGCAAGGTTGTCGTGGTGACCGGCGGGCCGGGGGTGGGGAAGACCACGCTGGTCAACAGCATCCTGGGCGTCATCGGCAGAAAGCCGCTCCGGGTCACCCTCTGTGCGCCGACGGGCCGCGCCGCGAAGCGCCTCACCGAGTCGACCGGCATGGAGGCGAAGACCATCCACCGGCTGCTGGAATTCGACCCGCAGAGCTTCGGCTTCAAGCGCGGCAGGGAGAACCCGCTGCACACCGACCTCCTGGTTATTGACGAGGCGTCCATGGTCGACGTCGTGCTGATGAACAAACTCCTCCCTGCCATCCCGGACCATGCGGGTCTCATCATCGTCGGGGACGTGGACCAGCTCCCGTCGGTGGGGCCTGGGTGCGTCCTCTCCGACATCATCGAGTCCGGCGCGGTCCCGACCGTGCGGCTCACCGAGATCTTCCGGCAGGCCGCGGGCTCCAGGATCATCGTAAACGCCCACCGGATCAACCGGGGCGAGCTGCCCTTGAAGGACGAGGGGAAGGAGCTCGCCGACTTCTACTTCATCCCGGCGGCGACTCCCGAGGACATCCACGACAAGCTCCTGCAGGTCGTCAGAGAGCGCATCCCCAAGCGCTTCGGCTTGGATCCGGTGCGCGAGGTCCAGGTGCTCACGCCGATGAACCGGGGCGGGCTGGGGACCAGGTCGCTGAACGCCGAGTTGCAGGGGGTGCTGAACGGCAGGGCTGCGCCCAAGGTGGAGCGCTTCGGCACCAGCTTCGCCCCCGGCGACAAGGTGATCCAGACGGTGAACAACTACGAGAAGGAGGTCTTCAACGGGGACATCGGCCGCATCGTCGAGATCCGGCCGGAAGAAGGCGCCCTCACCGTGGACTTCGAGGACCGGCTGGTAGAATATCAATTTGCCGAACTGGACGAGGTGAGCCTCGCTTACGCCACCAGCATCCACAAGAGCCAGGGGGCGGAGTACGCGGCAGTGGTGATCCCGCTTGCTATGCAGCACTACACCATGCTGGAGCGAAACCTCCTTTACACTGCCGTCACCCGCGGAAAGAAGCTCGTGGTCGTGATCGGCGAGGCGAAGGCGCTCGCCATGGCGGTGCAGAACCACAGATCCCACCGTCGCCTGACCAAGCTGGCGGGAAGGATAGCGCTTACGTAGCGCAGGGGGCGACCCGATTAGCCGGAAGAGTGGCCTCGTGGGCCAACAGGTCCAATAAGGTCCCCTCCCCCCGAGGGGGAGGGACAGGGTGGGGGACTCTGTTCCCCTAAAATGCGAAGGACTGATACAAAATCCAAGAAAGGGGACGGGATAACCTATGAAAACCATCGGCATGATTGGCGGCCTGGGCCCGGAAGCTACGCTTGATTACTACAAGCGCATAATCGAGGCATCGAGAGGGGCCGGAACCCTCGCTACCCCGGAGATCATCATCTACAGCGTGAGCCTGCAGGAGGTTTTGGACCTCGCGGCCCGGCGCGAGTGGAACCACCTCGTCTACCTGCTGACGGCGAAGATGAAGGCGCTGCAGAAAGCCGGCGCCGACTTCGCCTTCATCTCGGCCAACACGCCGCACGTGGTCTTCGACGAGGTCCAGGCGAAATCCCCCATTCCGCTGATCAGCATCGTCACCGCGACCCTGGAAAAGGCGAAGGGGCTGGGGGTGAAGAAAGTTGGGCTCCTGGGGACGAAGTTCACCATGGAGGAGAACTTTTTCGCGCCGCCGTTTTCTGCCGCCGGCATCTCCGTGGTGGTACCGCCTGCTGCCGACCGGGAGTACATCCAGGAAAAGCTGATGACCGAAATCGAGCTGGGCATCTTCAGGGAAGAGACGAGGGAAGGGCTCCTGGCCGTGATCGGCCGGATGAAGGAGCAGGAGAGAATCGACGCCGTCATCCTCGGTTGCACCGAGCTGCCGTTGATACTTTTAAAGGACGAGTTCGGGATACCCTTCCTGAACACGACGGCGATTCACGTGGAAAGAGTGGTGGCGTACGCCGGAAAGGAATAGAGATGGTGACAGCAGCTAGTTTTAGGAAGGGAGTCCTGGTTATGTTGGCGGTGCTGCTTCCCTCCGGCGCCGGTGCCCACGCCCCGGTGGCAGGCGGCAACAGCGCTGTCTTCGACACCCTTGAGAGGTTCCACGGGCATGCCTGCGCCGGTTCACTCATTGGGGCGAGGCTCGGCCTGGCGGCGAAGACCGCGCTGAAAGCCGCCGGGGGGGAAGGGAAGTTGAAGGCTAAATACTTCGCCAACAGCTGCTCCATCGACGGCGTCCAGGTGGCTGTGGGGACCACTTCCGGCAACAAGGCCATCGAGGTGTTCGACGACAACGAGAGCCGCCTGCTCCTTTCCGCTGACAAGAACGGCCGCCAGGTCGAGGCGCGCCTGACCAGGGTCGCGGAAGAGAAGGGAAAGAAGTTTCGGGAGCTAAGGGGGAAAGGGAACGCGCTCCCGGTCGGCTCTCCTGAGCGGCAGCAGGTGGATCGGGCTGCGGACGACATCATCGGCTGGTTTCGGAACGCGCCCGACGTCGCCGTGGTACAGGTAAGGGTGGTCAAGTAGCTGAAAACGGCGCCTGAAAAGCGCCGCGCGGTACTCCTCATCATGAAGCGGCTGGACGGAGGGGACCATGGACATCTCCAAAATGAAAACCCTGTTGCGGGCGCTTCGCTCCAGGAACTACAGGCTCTTCGTCGCGGGGCAAAGCGTGTCGCTGGTGGGGACCTGGATGCAGCAGGTCGCCATGAGCTGGCTCGTCTACCGCCTGACCGGCTCCGCCGTTCTCCTTGGCGTCGTCGGCTTCACCAGCCAGATCCCGACCTTCCTGCTCTCGCCGGTGGCTGGGGTGCTCGCAGACCGCTGGAATCGCAGGCGGATCCTGATGCTTACCCAGGCTCTCGCCATGGTGCAGGCGGCGGTTCTGGCCGCGGCCGTGCTCATGGGGGTGGTCCAGGTCTGGCACATCGTGGCGCTGAGCCTCGTGCTCGGCGTGGTCAACGCCTTCGACATCCCGGTCAGGCAATCCTTCGTAGTCGAGATGGTGGCGCACCGAGACGACCTCGGTAACGCCATCGCCCTCAACTCCTCGATGGTCAACGGTGCCAGGCTGATCGGCCCGACGGTGGCCGGCCTCCTGGTGGCCTCGGTGGGGGAGGGGATCTGCTTCCTTTTGAACAGTGCGAGCTACCTGGCTGTGTTGCTGGCGCTCGCTGCCATGCGCATAGAGCCCCGCGCAGCGAGTGCGAAACCCGGGCGGCACGTCCTGCACGAACTGAAGGAAGGTTTCGTCTATTCCTTCGGCTTCGCGCCGATAAGGAGCATCCTGCTGCTGGTCGCCCTGATGAGCCTGACCGGCATGCCTTACACCATCCTGGTCCCGGTCTTCGCCAAAGACATCCTGCACGGCGGCGCCCACACCTTCGGCTTCCTGATGACGGCGGCCGGTTGCGGCGCCCTCGCCGGAACCGTCTATCTTGCCTCCCGCGGCACGGTGCTGGGACTGGGGAGGCTGATCGTGACCTCGACGGTCTTTTTTGCCGTGGGGGTCGCCGGCTTCGCGCTGTCCGAGACCCTGTGGCTGTCGCTTTTGTCCCTGGTGGTGGCAGGGTACGGGGCCATGACGCTCGTCGCCTCCTGCAACACCATCCTGCAGACCATCCTGGAGGAGGATAAAAGGGGGCGGGTGATGAGCTTTTTTACCGTGGCCTTCATGGGGATGGCCCCCTTCGGGAGCCTGGGAGCCGGCGCCATGACCAGGATGATCGGCCCCAGGGACACCCTTCTTTTGGGCGCTATCTGCTGTCTTGCGGGAGCCGCGCTCTTCGCCAGGCACCTGCCGCGCATAAGGCAACTGGTGCGCCCGATCTATGTCCGTATGGGGATCATCAAGGAAGTAGCAGAAGGAATGGAAACCGCAGCGGAACAGCCTCCCATGCCGAAGCAGGAGCGCTGAGCCGCCGGGAAAGGTGCCTCTCAAGATGTTCGATTTTCTCACCGCAGGGCTCGTACTCGGGCTCTCCGCCGGGTTCTCGCCCGGGCCGCTGCTCATGCTGGTCATCTCCGAGACGCTGCACCATGGAACCAGGTCCGGGGTGCGGGTAGCGCTCTCGCCCGTTATCACCGATCTTCCCATCGTGCTCGCCACCCTGCTTTTGCTGGTCAAGGTCTCCGGCTACCACGGGGTGCTCGGCGGGATCTCTCTCGCCGGTGGTCTCTTCGTCCTTGCCACCGGGTGGGAGTCGCTACGCACCCGCCCGGTCCAGCTCGATCTCCCGAAAGAGCCCCCAAAGTCGCTGAGAAAAGGGGTGCTGACCAATTTTCTCAGTCCGCACCCCTACCTGTTCTGGATCACCGTCGGCGCGCCGCTTTTGACCAAGTCGCTCAACATCGGCTGGACCGCTTTCTTCGCCTTCGTGGGGAGCTTCTACCTCTCTCTCGTGGGGGCCAAGATCGTCCTCGCTGTGGCGGTCGGAAGGTCGAAGGCTTTTCTCTCCGGCAGGCTCTACCTCTGGATCATGCGTCTTCTCGGGGGGCTCCTCGTCCTCTTCGCGCTGCTCCTCTTCAAGGAGGGGGTGGAGTTTTTGGGGCTGTTTCGGGGCTAAAACTCAGTCGAACCTGGAAAAGCGGGTAACCTCGACGTCGGCCATCAGGCGTTCCAGGTAGCGCGACTTGAGCTGCCGGCTCGCCGTGAGCCGTTTCACCGAGGGAAGGCTCAGTATCGCGCCGAGTATCGCGGCCATGGCGCGGTGGCTCAGGTAGGCCTGGTTGTCGAAGATCAGGTTCTGCAGCTTTCCCCGCTCAAGGGCCATCTGCACCAGCCGGTGCGCGGTGTTGACCGGGGTGAGGATCCGTTTCTCCCTCGCTTCGAGCCGCACCGCGTTCGTGTGGCAGTTGCGCGCGCAGACCCCGCATCCCAGGCAAAGCTCGGAGTTTAGCCGCGCCTTGCCCGGCATGCCGCTTCCTTCCGGGGCGCGCGTGAGCGAGATGGCGTCCACCGGACAGACCGCGACACACCTGCCGCAGCCGTCGCAACGGGCGGGGTCGGTAGCCTGGATGAAGTTGGTGGTGTACATGGCGTTGGGGATCGCCAGCCGGCGCACGGCGATCATCGCCTCGCAGCAGCAGCCGCAGCAGTGGCAGATGAAGTTGATCTGCCGCTGCACGTTGTCCGCGCACTGGATGAGGTTCAGGTCCCGCGCCTTTTGCAGCAGGTCCAGCCCTTCCACCCTGTCCACGCTGCGGGCGGCCCCGTGCCGGATCAGGGACTGGGCGGCGAGGTTCAGCGTCATGCAGATGTCCAGGGGAGCCCGGCACCCCTTTCCCACCTGCAGCATCTTATGCCGGCAGTAGCAAAGGCCGACCGCTATGTGGGTCGCGCTTTTTATCACCTCGCTGGCGCGCTCGTAATCCAGCACCTGGCATACCTTCTCCTCCGGTATCGCCTCCTCGTTCACCAGCACCCTCCCAAGCGGCGTCTCCCCCCCGGCGAAAAGGTCGCGGATGAAATCCTCCTCCACGTTGATGTAGCGGAAAAAGAGCCCGGCCAGCTCTTTCTGGTCCAGCTCCGGGCGCAGCCTCATCAGCGAGAACTCGAAGAACCCGGCCATGGGAGGGGGGAGGACGTACACCATCTTGCCCTCCCGCTCGATGTCCAGAAGCAGCGACCGGGACGCCATCTGCTCCAGCCTGCCGCGGGCCGCCTCCCTGTCCATGCGCCACACCCGCGCCGCCTTGAGCGCGGAAAACGGGCGCAGCGGCAGCAGGCTCAAAAGCCTCGCCTCCTCCTCGCTGCACAAAAGGGAGTAGATCTTCAGCAAAAGCTTCGACGGAGGCGCCCCCTGGGGGAACTTGTTCACGCGCTGCATCAGCCGGTGGTAGCCGTTTTCCTGCCGGTGCTCAGCCATGGCGCTCCCCCTTTCTGCGAATTAATGATGATCAATGCGAGATTATAGCAGCCGGCGGCAGGCGGACAAGCGGGAGGCTGCTGGCAGGTCTTGGCTCAGCTCCCTCTCCCTCTCCCTCTGGGAGAGGGGTGGGGTGAGGGCGCTGCGGTCTGCGCGCTATCCCTGCTTGGCACCTACCTCACCCGCCTTCGCGGGCCGAAGCGCTACCGCGCGCAGGCCCGTCCTTCGGGCACCCTCTCCCACAGGGAGAGGGGATATCAGACGTTGGTAGGCTGATTTATTAATTAAGCAAATGGGAGAAGTAGCCGAAAAGAGGCAGAACGACCGACGCCTGCTGCTCTGGCGCCACCGAAAGGATGCTGGGCAGAGATGAAAAGCTTGAGTCTCACCACCAAGATGAGCGCCATGGTTTCCCTGATGGTGACTTTGATCCTCTCTTTGCTGACGTTTGGGGCCTGCTGTTACCTCGAACGACAGTTCCGGATTACGGTCTTCAACCAGCAGTTCAGCATGGTGTCGTCCATGGCCGGGGAGATCGACGCCCGGATCCACGGCACCCGCAAGCAATTGGAGGCGCTCGCCGGCACCATCGATCCGGATGTGCTGGCCGGGCCGCAAAGCGCCCAGGAGTTTTTGCAGCTGCACCCGGAAGCCCTCTCGGTCTTCGACAACGGCATCATGCTCTTCTCCCCGGAAGGGGTCATGCTGGCGATAACCCCCCTGGAGCGGGAGATGATCGGCAGGGACTACTCCTTCCGGGAGTATTACCAGAAGGCCCTGCGCACCAGAAAGAGCGTCATCTCCGAACCCTTCATCACCACCCAGCATCACGGCCACCCCACCGTAGCCTTCGTAGTTCCCCTAATCGACAAAAGCGGCAGGCTCTACGGCCTGATCGGCGGCATGATCGACCTCCTCTCGGACAACTACCTGGGAAAATTGGGAGGGGTGAGGATCGGCAAGCAAGGGCACCTTTATCTCTTCAACAGCCAGCGCACCATGATTGTCCACCCGGACCGCGGCAGGATCATGAAGCAGGACGTGCCCCCCGGGGCGAACCTGCTCCTGGACCAGGCCCTGCTCGGCTTCGAGGGGGCAGGGGAGACGGTCACTTCCCGCGGGGTCCCCGCGCTCAGTTCCTTCAAGGCCCTGAGTTCCACCGGATGGATCCTCGGGGCGGACTACCCCCAGCATGAGGCGTACGCGCCGCTCAGGGAAGCCAAGACGCTGCTGGCCCTGGCCCTTTTCGCCTCCCTTTGCGGCGCCGTCTTCTTCACCCACCTCTTCGTGCGCCGGCTCACCGCCCCCTTGCTCGCTTTCACCAGACACGTGCAGGGGATGGGGGACCAGGAGCGGGAACTGGAACCTGTGGCGATCAGCACCGGCGACGAGATCGGCACCCTGGCGCTTGCCTTCAACCGGATGGTGCAGGAGATCCAGAGGCAGAGCATGGCCGCGCGCGAGCTGCGGCTGGCCATAGACCAGGCGCCGGTCACGGTGATGATCACCGACTCCGAGATGGGGATCGAGTACGTGAACCCAAACTTCACCAGGGTGACGGGGTACCCGGCGGAAGAGGCGCTGGGAAAAGACCCCAGGGAGGTACTCGGCTCGGGGGCCCATCCGGAAGCGTTCTACCAGGAGCTCTGGGACACGCTCCGCTCCGGCAAGGAATGGCGCGGTGAAATCCGCAACAAGAGGAAAAGCGGCGAGCTTTACTGGGAGAGCGTTTCCATATCGCCGGTGAAATCGCCCGGGGGGGAGATCAACAACTACGTCGGCGTCATGGAGGACATCACCCAGAGAAAACGTGCGGAGGAGGCGCTGATCAGGAGTGACGAACAGATCCGGCTCCTTTTGGAATCGACCGCCGAGGCCATCTTCGGGATCGACCTCTTCGGCAACTGCACCTTCGCCAACCCCTCCTGCGCCAGGCTTTTGGGATACAGTGGCCCGGAAGAGCTGCTCGGGAAGAACATGCATCTGCTCATGCACCATAGCTCCACAGACGGCAACCCCAATCCGGTCCAGGAGTGCGCCGTCTACCGGGTGCTAAGGGGGGGCGACGGGGAGCACAAGGACGACGAGGTCTTCTGGCGCCAGGACGGCTCCTGTTTCGAGGTGGAGTACTGGTCCTACCCGCAGTTGCACGACGGTGAACTCGTCGGTGGGGTGGTGACCTTCTTCGACATCAGCGAAAGAAAGCGCGCGCAAGCGGAACTGGTCCGGGCCACGGAGGCCGCCGAGGCCGCGACCCGCGCGAAAAGCGAGTTTTTGGCCAACATGAGCCACGAGATCAGGACGCCGATGAACGCGGCGCTCGGCATGCTCTACCTTTTGCAGCAGACGGAACTCTCCGAGCTGCAGAAGGGGTACCTGGAGAAGGCCCAGACCGCGTCCGGGGTGCTGCTCGGGGTGATCAACGACATCCTTGACTTCTCCAAGGTGGAGGCGGGGAGGATGGTGCTGGAAAGTACCTCCTTCAGCCTCGCGACGGTACTCTCTGACCTGCAGACGGTATCGCAGGCGACGCTCAGGGAGAAGCCTATCGAGTTCAGTACCAGGTGCGGCTCAGACATCCCGGAGCAGCTTGTAGGGGACCCGCTGCGGCTTGGACAGGTGCTTTTGAACCTCGCAAGTAACGCCATAAAGTTCACCGAGAAGGGTAAGGTCGAAGTGGAGGTGGCGCTCCTGGCGCAGGAGCAGGGGGAGGTGACGCTCCGTTTCTCCGTCGCCGACACCGGAATCGGCATGAGCCGTGAACAGCAGGAGTCTATCTTCACCCCGTTCACCCAGGCGGACAGCTCCACCACCCGCAAGTACGGCGGAACCGGGCTCGGGCTCGCCATCAGCCGGGAGCTGGTGCAACTGATGGGGGGGAGGATGTGGGTGGTGAGCGAAGCCGGTTGCGGGAGCACCTTCAGCTTCATCGCCCAATTCCTGCTGGCCGGGACAGCTGTGGGGCTGGCCGCTTCGGGGGGGGAGGGGACGGAAGCGGCGGTGGCGCCTGCCCTTACCGGGGTGCGGGTCCTGGTCGTGGAGGACAACCAGATCAACCAGGAGGTGGCAAGGCTGATCCTGGAGAAGGAGGGGATCACGGTGGACGTGGCGCGCAACGGGGCCGAGGCGCTCTCGCTGGTGCACCTGCCGCAGGCCTCCTACCACGCCGTGCTCATGGACGTGCACATGCCCGTCATGGACGGGCTGGAGGCGACCCGGCGCATACGGCTCGATCCAGACCTGGCAAGGCTTCCCATCATCGCCATGACCGCGAGCGTCTTCAGCGAGGAGCGGCGGCTCTGCCTTGAGGCGGGGATGAACGACCAGGTGAGCAAGCCCATCGACGTCCCCCAGCTTTTCGCCACGCTCAGGCGCTGGGTCGGAACCATGCCTGTTGCCGCCGAGCCCGATGCGGCGCAGGCGGAACTGCAGCCAAGCGGCTTTCCCGATGAGGCGCCGGGGCTGGATCTGAAGCGGGCGCTGCGGGCGCTGGAGGGGCCCAAGCAACTGATGCGGCTTTTGAACCGGTTCCGCGAGGAGAACGAGTCGCTCATGGAGCAGCTCGGGGAAGCCGCCGCGGCGGGGAACCTGCAACTGGCCAGGCGATTGATCCACACGGTAAAGGGCTCCGGCGGCAACCTGGGCGCGACCAGGCTTTGCAGCGCCGCCGCCTCGCTGGAGACGGCGATGAGCGGCGACGACGCCCCGCTTTTGCACCAGACGCTGGAGAATTTTAACGAAAAGCTCCAGGAGGCCCTCGACTCCATACGCCTGCTGGAGCAGAGCTACGGGGTCGCCGAGGCGGCGTCGGGCAGCGAGAAGCTCAAGGTCTCGTCGGAGGAGCTCGAGCACGTGGCCGCCCTGGCACGGATGCTGAAGCGTCTTTTGGAGGACCAGAACATGAACGCGCTCGGGCTGTGGGAGGAGATGAGGCCTCTTGTAACCGGGGAACTTGCGGACCGGCTCGAAGTGACGCTGCAGGCGCTCGACTTCGGCGACGCCGGCACCATCCTGGGGGACATCATGCAAAACCTGGAGCTATCGTGATGAGTAACGGAAATGAAATCCCGCGCCAGAAGATCCTGATCGTCGACGACACGCCGGCCAACATCGAGATCCTTTACAAGATCCTCAAGGGGGAGTACGACGTCCTCTTCGCCAAGAACGGGGCGGACGGGATCCGGATCGTGCAGCAGCAGCTGCCGGACCTGATCCTTTTGGACATCATGATGCCGGAGATGGACGGCTACCAGGTCTGCCAGGCGCTCAAGGGGGACCCGCTGACCGCGAGGATTCCGATCGTCTTCGTCACCGCCATGAGCAACGAGGAGGACGAGACGAAGGGGCTGCAGCTGGGGGCGATCGATTACCTCACCAAGCCGATCAGCCCTCCCATCGTCCTGGCGCGGGTGAGAAACCACCTGCAGCTCAAGCGGACCTCGGACCTGCTTGAGCAGCTCACCGCCCAGCTGGAGGAGAAGAACCGTGCGCTGGAGGTGCTGGCCCGGGTGGACGGGCTGACCGGCGTAGCCAACCGCAGGCATTTCGACGAGATGCTGCAGCTGGAGGTGCAGCGCGCCATGCGCAACGGTCGCTACCTCTCCCTGATCCTGTGCGACATCGATTTCTTCAAGAGGTACAACGACCATTACGGGCACGTGGCCGGAGACAAGTGCCTGCAGGCCCTGGGGGAGCTGCTCAAGGGAAGCTTCAAAAGGGCGGGCGAAGTGCCGGCGCGCTACGGCGGCGAGGAGTTTGCGGTGGTGCTCCCGGATACTGCTCCGGAAACTGCGGAGGGGCTTGGGGAACGGCTGCGCCGGATGCTGCAGGAAAAGGCGCTGCCGCACGAGGAGTCGGAGGTGGGGGTGGTGACCATCAGCGTCGGGGTCTCGGGGGGACTCGTGGCGCGCGGCCAGGAGCCGGAATGGTTCATAAAGGAGGCGGACCGGGCGCTGTACCACGCCAAAGCCAGCGGGCGCAACTGCGTCGCACTATCTTCCCACTGCCCGCCAGAGCCCGGCGAGTCCCATCAGGGCCACGGCGACGCCGGCCAGCCGGAGCATGACCCGGTGCAGCTTCCCGGATATGGCGCTTGACGCGGTACCAAGGCCCAGCATCACCGGAACGGTTCCCGCCCCCAGGGCCGCCATGGTGGCGGCGCCGGTGAAGGCGCTGCCGGTTCCCGCTGCGGCCACGAGCGGCGCGTAGACAATGCCGCAGGGAAGGAGCCCCAGGATAAGTCCCAGGGGGAGTGAAGCCAGGGGCGTGCTGGTTGAGAGAGCGCGTTTCAGCGGGCCGGAGAGAAAGCGTGCCGCGCCCCGCTCGAACGTTGATAGATTCAGCGCCTCCAGGCCGAGCGCGGAGCTGAGCCCGAGCATGACGACCAGGAGGTTCGCGCCGGCCAGAAACCAGAAAGAGGCGGACTTGAGGGCCACAAGGTCCAGCGAAGAGCCGGCGAGCCCCGCGACCGCCCCGAGCAGGGTGTAGGTGGCGACCCGCCCCAGGTTGTAGCAGAGCTGGGAGCAGATGCGCGCCCCGAGCGGAGCGCCGCTGTCCCTCAGAGAAAGCGCCGCCACGACACCGCCGCACATCCCAATGCAGTGGAAGCTTCCCGTGACCCCCGCCAAAAAAGCCAGCCATACTACCAGCATTGAACCTCCGACTCTTTCCTGCTTCCTTCATAAGCTTCTCGCCCCAGCGGGGGGGAGGTCGGGAGGGGGGCTGCTTGTCTCCCCTCGCCTGTTTACTTCTTTGGCTTTTCCCGCTCGTCTTCCTCGAGCATCCGGTGCTTGGGGCGCTCCATGTCGTGGAATTCCCCGCGCTGCACCGCCCAGAGAAAGAAGAGCCAGCATCCGCAACCGAGAAAGAGCGACAGTCCCATCAACGCAATAAGTGAGCTAGCCATTTCTCCTCCTCATCAGCCTGAGCGAATTGCCGACCACGCAGATCGAACTGAGCGCCATGGCTGCGGCGGCGTATACCGGCGTCAAGCGCCCGGTCATGGCGAGCGGTACGCCGACCACGTTGTAGAGAAATGCCCAGGCCAGGTTCTGCCGCACCACCGCCATGGTGCGCCGCGCCATCCGGTGCGCCTGGGCCAGCCGCTCCAGGTCGGGCTTGGCCAGCACCAGGTCGGAGGTTTCCATGGCGATGTCGGTCCCCCCCGCGACGGCGCAGCCTACGTCCGCAGCGGAAAGGGCAGGGGCGTCGTTGATGCCGTCGCCCACCATGAGCACCGTACTTCCATCCTCGCGCAACCTCTCGACCTTCGCCGCCTTCTCCGCCGGGGACAGCTCCCCCCAGGCCCGGTCCATGCCGGCCGCGGCCGCCGCCTTTTCGCTGCACTCCTGCCGGTCGCCGCTGAAAAGGAGCGTCCCGATCCCCTCCCTTTTGAAGTAGGAGACGAGCCCGGGCGCGTCCTCCCTGATCCGGTCCTTCAACACCAGGCAACCGCAGTAGCGACCCCTGTGCGCGACCCCTACCACGATCCCCCCCTCCGGCGACTCGACCCGGTCCGGCACGCCGCCGGCACCGGTCCGCCTCAGAAAGCAGACGCTCCCGACGGCGACCGCTTCCCCGGCGACCCGGCCGGTGACCCCGCCGCCGGCGAGAGTTACAAGCTCCTCTCCAACCGGGTAGGCGATGCCGTTCGCCTCGGCGTAGTCGCGCACCGCTTTGGCGATCGGGTGCAGCGACCCGCGCTCCACCGCCGCGGCCCAGGAAAGCACCTCGCGGCGGGAGAACCCGTAAGCCGGCTGGACGTCGACCAGCATGGGAGCCCCGCAGGTGAGGGTGCCGGTCTTGTCGAAGACGGCGACGGTGACCCGGCTCAGCCGCTCCAGGATATCCCCCCCCTTGAAGATCACCCCTGCCGAGGTTGCCGCGCCGGTCCCGGCGAGGATGGCCGTGGGAGTCGCAAGCCCCAGGGCGCAGGGGCAGGCGATGACGACGACGGCCAAGGAGGTCATGAGGCTTGAGCCGAATGCCCCGCCGCGCGAGTAGTGCCAGCAGAAGGTGGCGATGGCCAGGGTGAAGACCGCGGGGACGAAATAGGCGCTGACGTGGTCGGCCAGGCGCTGGATCGGCGCGCGGCGGCTCTGCGCCTGCTCCACCAGGCGCGCCACCCGCGCAATGAAACTCTCCTCCGCTTCCCTTTCGCAGCGCACCCGGACCGCCCCAGTCAGGTTGCAGCTCCCGGCTATCACCTGGTCCCCCACTTTCTTGAAAAGGGGAAGCGGCTCGCCGG
>MTLD01000448.1_pt1 | contig 14667 bp, 18 predicted proteins | sample 1982471 | NCBI WGS metagenome assembly MTLD01 (sample SAMN05712604, study PRJNA340218) | biofilm metagenome | isolation source: sample SPM anode biofilm adapted to -50 mV | place: USA | collected 2012-02-03
AACAACTGTTACCTATCTCCCCAGTCTATACAACGGGAGGGGGCTGGGGGGTGGGTGAAGGTGCACCATGTAGATATCATGGCACTTTCCCCCCCACCCTAACCCTCCCCCGACAGGGGGGAGGGAACATTTTTGACTTTTGCTAGAGCCTCATATAAGTACCGCCCCGGTTTTTAAAAGGAATACCCCATGGCAAGCCGCGCAAATCTGGCAAAAATCCACATCGCAAAAAAAGACCTTGGCCTTGATGACGACGTCTACCGCGACATCCTTTATGTTCAGTTTAAAAAGCATTCAAGCCGTGATTTAAGCGACCTTCAATGCACCCGGCTGCTTCAGCACTTCGAAAGCCTGGGATGGAAACCAGCCTCAAGTCCCCAATACCGAGTCGCCGGTTCCCGTTCTCATGGCCGCAAACCGCACAACATGGGCAAGTCTGCCTACCTCTCCAAAATCGAGGCGCTCCTGGCCGAAGTCGGGCGTTCATGGGCCTATGCCGACAGCATGGCCAAGCACATGTACAAAGTCGACAGCATTCAGTTCTGCCAGCCCGAGCAACTACGCGGCATAGTCGCCGCCCTGATCATAAACGCCAAAAAACAAGGCCGGAGAACCGGGTAATGAGCCGTAAACGTCACATAGACATCACAAAGCGGGGAAAGTTTACCGAAGTCCTGGAACAGTTGGCAGAAGCCATAGCAGCCGGCTATATCGAGGAATTCAAGGACACACCGGAAGAAGCCCGTAAGCGTGCCGACCTGGCAATGAGCAGGATACAGGCCGAAGCATCAGGCACCGGGATTTATATTGCCAAGGGGCATCTCTGGTATATCGATCAGCAACACCGCCGCATTTACAAGCGATTTACCGGCAGCAACCACGCCCAGCTCGCCCGAGAGTTCGGGCTGACCGAGCGGCAGATTTACAGTATTATTGCGGCGGTTGGGAGGGAGGAGTTTGAGAGGAAGCAGATTGGGTTGTTTGAGTAAGAGGGCGTTAGCCAGCTTAACTACCCTCCCTCTCGCCCCTCAGATGCGATACGTTTGAATTTTTTTGATAGTCGAAACAGAAGAAAACTGCATAATCCAAAAATTATTACAATAAGGCTACAACTAACAATAACATCTTTATAAGAATAGTAATCAGGTTTACGTAAAACTGATAAAATAATTAAAATGCTAGCAATAGCAACAAATATCATGCCGCCAATTCGAGTTTTTTTAGCTGACAACTCTAATTTTTCAGGACCACCTACTGATAGTAATAAAAACTGATCTTTTGAAAGACCACTTTTCTTTATCATCTTTTTTCTGTTAATAACGATACGCAACAAATTAACAAATGCAAATATAATTACTAATATATTTACTAAAAATAAAATGTTATGAACCATTTAACAAACCTTCCCTTTTGAAACTGGTTATTTTGAATTAACTATTTGATAAATTCAATAATATTTAAAACAAAGCAAAGTAGGGTCGAATCTCTGTCGTTGACAACAAGCAGAAATAACGTATGGGAAAGTCAACAATAAATATTTGACCCTTCATCTTTCTTCATCTTTTCGCATCTTTTCGTTTCTTCTCTAACTGCTTTGGCACATGCTCTCGGAAGCGAAGGGACGCTGTTGTTTTGTCGATTAACTATCCAGTCCCTTTCGAGCCATTCCCCGGCAGGCGTGGTCTTCAGCGATCCGCTGCAAGAGCGTAGTTATGGTTTGTATTCAACGAGTGTGACGTCTTCATTGAACAACTCCTCGTTAATGATTGATGAAATTCGATTCCAGTCGCCTCCAGCGAGACCCGCACCAATCTTCGGAACACCCATCCGCTTTCCAGGAAAATTCTGCTTGATCCATTTCATGCAACTGCGGACTGCATCGTAATTTACTTTGACTCCACGACCTCGGTAATCGAACTGGATATAGGCATTTACAACCACCAACCCATCAATATCAGCGAAGGTACAGGTTCCAAGTTTCTCTTTGCTTCCCTTTTCTGTTTCCCTGTCCACCTTATATGCCTCTGGAAATGTCAACATGATTCCCTTGGCGATCCCAGCCCCCATTGTGCAGAAACAGTTGCACCCATGTACAATCAGATCGAACTTACCAGCTTTGGCTAATTTTATCAAATCACCTTCAATTATTTTCATTGCTTTTTCCCATATTTTTTAGTCTTTTAAAAATTGTCATAATTCCACGCAGCGTCAAGGAATAATTGAGTACGTCTCAGAAATCCCTTATTTCCATTTTTTCTTCTGCCTGCTATGGTACGCAATGTCTCCAGGGACGTTGTTAAGGAAGTTGATTTTAATAATATCGTTAACCAACTTAACTACGTTACCTCGCCACCCTCTTTTAGAAACATTGCAACAGCATTAAGCGTCTTCTAATTCATCTGTTCTTTGTCTTTCTTTTTTGTCATAGCTGGCTTTGAATAGTCTATAAAAACTATGTGATTTTACGCCTTCAAATGGTGTAAGTATTATTTTTCGTATTCCGTCCTTCAGAAAAACATCTTCGGATACTGAGTCAGGGTAAGGCTCAACGTATACAACTTCTTTAATACCAGACTGGTATATCGTTTTTGCGCATATTTCACATGGAAAGAAAGTTGTGTATAATGTTCCACCACTTACACCCGTACCTCCTATTTTAGCCGATTGTAGAAAAGCGTTTTCTTCGGCATGTACTGCTCGGCAGCATTCAACCTGTTTAGGCTTCAATTCTGCTGCTATGTATTCAGCTGTTTTACATAATTGTGCAACGTTTATTTTTTTTTCTCCCGCCTTTTCTAATTTGTCATTAATATGATTTTTGATCTTATCTGATTTAGATATTTGTTTTGCTTTTTCTAAAGCCATATGCATTGAAAACATATCTTTGTAACAAAATATTTTTAATTTCTTTTGTGCCAACAAATAAGTACGAAAATTATCCTCCTTTTCATCCATATTTTTTGGATTTATGACAATTTGTTTTATATTTTTTATATCCCGTATTTGCCTCAAACCGCATCCAATTTGCCCTTCTCCAACATCATTCCATCCTGCACCAACTATATATCCGTCTTTTCCCACGATGATTGCTCCCACTTGATGGGATATGCAAGTTGATTTAAAACTCAACATATATGCTTGGTTCATAAGTGATTCTGTATCAGTAGGAGTAATGCAACCAGGGCTAAGTATAAGCGCAAGATATTTAATTAGTTTGCTATTAAGCAATTCCGGATCGCACAAAGAATTATCTATTTGTATATCTGATAAATAAACGCATTTCGATACGTTGTTTTTGTGTATATCTTCTGTTTCATCTTTAGTCCCCATATCTCTTTTATCTATTTCAGAATCATAATCAGTCTCCCTACTTTTGCGAGATTCCAGCTTAGCAGTTATTGATATCAGATAAAATCCATAGTATTTTGATCTTAAATGTTCAACTTCAAATGGATTTCGTAGTGATTCAATTATAAAATTATTACAATTATTTTCATTTCTATATCGAATATATTTAATAATATTGTTGACTGATTCTGCAATATTTATTACATTTTCACGTCGTGTGTCGTAATTTATGTTTTCATTACTATTAAATGGATTACCACTATTTTTTATATTGTCTCCGAGGTCTTGCATTAATGTTATATACTTATTCCTTTTGAGTAAATTTTTTATTTTTTCTTTTGCTTCTTTGATATCAGCTAAGTATTTATCGTATAAATCACATTTATCCTGCGTTAATGCCATGTAATTTTTATTTTTGATACACTCATTCACACTTTTAATATCGTTTGTAGTTTTGATATAATCTATAATATGTTTAATATGTCTTAGAATTACAGAATAATTTTCTTGACTTTCATTGTAATTATCATTTTCTGGATCAGAACAATACTCTATTACATACTTAAGTATCATTGAACTCATAGAAATTTCATAGAATTTAAAATCACCCTTAACCTTAAACTTTTTTCCCAACGCAGTTTTTAATTCACGATTTTTTAATACTTCTATCAGTTCATCATGACTTTTTTCGCTTCCATAATAATTCTTTATATCTTTTTCTAAATGATTGAACGTCTCAAGATTTTTATACCCTTTGAATCCTTTGGTGCTTTTATCAGAATCCTCAATAAAATATTTAGCCGCTGTTGAGCATCCGCTTCCCAAGGGACCCGTAAATCCAAGAATTAGACAACTTTCTGATTTTGTTCCCATTTCTATTCACCTCGTTAATGTGTTTCTGATGCATAATTCCGGGGACAGTTTATTTAATTCATTCGAGATAAGTAAACTGTCCCTGGAATTCACCACTCAATCCGCACTCCCATAAAGTTGGCCTGTTGATCACGCAACTCACATCTTTATGATGAAGTTAACAGCGATATTCTTCGGCCGAGTTTCATTTCCAGAGATAGCTTCAGCGACACCCCCAGATTTCGTAGAACCTTGTCTGATATTGTGATCAATGATCCCAAAACTGAATGTGTCCCTGCTGTAGCCCTGATAAATTACAGCTTGTTCAAGAGCATGTGTGTGCTGGGTCAATTGATCAGGTTGATAGCTTCCTATCAATCGCTCCGCCGATTTTCCTCTCAAGAACATGTCTCTTAAGTCTGGAACTTTGTCGCCAATGAGTTTCCGCAAGTCTGCAAAAGATGAAGGAATAGTGCTACCATCACATAGCATCCATCCAACAGGAATCTCTTTTCCATAGAACGCCACAATTGTACCTGTAGGAATTCGGTAACCGGACTGGAGTGTCACATTCAATTGGTCAATCTGTTGCTGCACTTTCGTGGCCCAGTCCAGAGTCAAGACAGAAGAAACCTTGTCATCAGCATACGCAATATGCGCCAATACCAGCAATACAACCAACAACAGCATTCTTTTCATAGTCGATGGTACCTCCCTGTTTCATTTTTTTATGGAAAGTTCAAAATTGGGGTCAAATCTTTATTGTTGACAAAATCAGAAATAACGCATGGCAAAGTCAACCAAAAAGATTTGACCCTCATTCAACAGCCAGATCCGATATTTTGGTTTTGGGCAACAGGGCGTGTAAACGCGCCCCTTCATCTTATGTTTCTGTTATTTCACCTTGGTGGATACGCAAGTTCCGTTGGTATTCTTCAAACCACCACATAACAGCGCAGAGCCATCAAAAGTCCCGCTTCCGCCGATCTCTGGGAGATTAAAATTAAAGCTGCCAGTCCGCCCTTCCATGAAAACACCAATGGTAAACACAATGGATTGCCCAGATACACTCTGGTTGCCCAAGAGAAACCCACTATCAAAGGGCAGACTCGCCAAACCCGTTACAATGTATGGAAACCCCTTGGGACCGTTCTGAATCTCAATTTCAAACTCACCTTTATTATTGTTTTCGTCCGTCCAACTAATCTTCCACACCCCTGTAATGTCAGTAGCCAATATGGTAGTGTCTCGATCTTTGTTAACCACTTCCATGTTTTTTCATTCCGGAGTAATATAGTCTCCCTCTGAGGTCTTCAGGGGACGTTGCTAAGGAAGTTAATTCAAATAACATCGTTAACAAACTTATGTACGTCCCCTCGCCACTCTTTTGTGTAGATTGTAGACGCGCCCCTTCTATTTCTCTGTTGGTTAAGCGCATAGGCCAAGAATTGCAAGGAGTTTAGCTATCGCACTGATAGCCTTTGCCGTAGTATCAATGGCTTTGGCAACTTTGGCTATGTCAGACTTCGCTTTATCGATATCTTCGACGGCCTTTCCGAGAGCTTCTGTTGCATCCTTATATTCTTTAATTCTTGTGCGTAAAGCCCCATCTACAAGCTTATCAATTGTGTCAGATATTTTTAGAATTTGGTCATGCACCTCTTTCTTTTGTGTTCCGTCTGGCAGGGTTACATACAGTTCTGTTAAATATCTAAGTGTTTTAGCGAGATTTGTACCAAGTGTGCTCATTTAAGCCTCCTTCATTTTGCAAGTACTTTACTAGCTTCAACTAGAATCTTAACAGTTGCCGCAAATTCCTTAATATCTTTTTCTTCATACTCATCCTTTTTGATCTTTTCTAGCAATTCAACATTCGCTTTTTTCAGATCTGCAAACGCTTTAGACACATTGGTTGAGACAACCTTACCCTTCTCTTGACCCGCTTTTGCTTCATTGTAGTTACCTACAGCTTTTTCTCTGCAGATGACGTCCCTGCATTTATTTAATGCATCCACTGATATAACTATGGACCTAGATGATGTTACCAAAAATGAAGCAGCTAATGTATTGCCTGGTGTCTCGTCGAACTCGTTTGATAATAGGCCTGCAAGTTTTGCTATTTGGTCTTTATATTTAGTAACAATTTCTTTTACCACTGTTTTCTTTTTTTCATCAACTGCCATACTACCTATTTCAACAACTAATTTTTGAATTGCGTCTTGTTGATCTTTTGTTACAGTAACATAACTGTTGGGTAAGCTATCAATACTGCTTGTAAGGTTAGTTGCCGCCTTAGACAGTTCATCCCTCTGTGTGTCTTTTACGAGTGCATCTAAAGCAGCTCCATAAGCTTTAATGGCGTTTATAGCCTTTAATATGGTTAGCACATCATCCGGTTTGAATTCGCCTTGTAATTTGTCCAAACCAGGGTACTTAGGGCTTAGTCCAATAAGTTCTATTCTGTGAGTATTCATTGCTATTGTGTCGTTTCGCATGGCCACTAGTTCATCTGCTGCAATTTTTGAAGCTGTACTTGAGGCAAGGCCAAAATTTTGAACTGAGGCTTTTTGTGCGGCAGTTAAACCACACCCACTGACCACAAACATCAAGATGCATAAGAACAGCGGTTTGCACAAATTCATTTCTCTACCCCCTTTTGTTTTTTCAGAGGCACAGCCTTAACCAGATTTTCACTACATAACTGAAAGTTCACCAGCGCCACGCTTATTGGGAGCTGGCGGGATGCTGTTATCTATTTTTCTAATCCCAACAGACAAATAGCCAACAACGTCCCTTCAATCGAATTTCAATTCACATTAAAAAGGAAATGCAGAAACTGTGATATTACTTCCGCTTCCCTGAATGAGTATACTGCACGTATCATAGGAGTCAGAGCCAGTTACCGGATGCTCTTCAGAATAGAAGTCGCCAGTGCTCCAATAAAGCTTATGCCCCTCATCATCGTTATTCCACAAGGCTATAGACCAACTTGAATTCTTAATGAGTATATGGTGATCTTTATAATACTCAGATCCGGAACAGTCAGGAATTCTAATATAGTTTCCATCAGCACCACCAGTATGCACAACAGAATTAGCTGCTATGCTGGTCTGATCACAACTATGCTCCGTGTTAGTCAAGTCTGCACTAGAGGTTGTCGGATTGGCGACTACTTCCAAATATATAGCCATTGTTTGTTCTCCTTTTGAAAAGTAGTGATTCAGAATAGACACTTAAACAACATTATCCGTTTGAACAACACAAGCCAGTTCTTGATGTCCTTGTTTGTTGACGGAAACGACAACAATTAATTTAGTTCCCTTTCAAGCCACCTCACCTCCTTTCAATGTTGACCGGAGTTGTCTAACACCCAACTAATTCTGGCTTCCCCACGAAATTGCCAATTCTTGCCAATGATGCAAATCCAGCCGCCTTCCAACTGCTTATGCAACATCAAGACAACTCATAACTCTCGAACCTCTTTGATCATACTTATAACGTATTTTTATTAACAAAAATTATACAACCAAACCAATCCCTGTCAAAAACAATTCATCATATATCTACCTAAAAAATAGCAACAAAATCCAAGCACGACATCTCCAGCCCGCTTGACACCATCCCCCAAAAAGAGTATCACCCCCAAATCCCTCACATAGCCCCTTCCCACCCACCCGGAATAGGGCTTTTTTCTTGGAAAGCCTTCAACTCCACTCTCCCCTACCCCCCTGTTACATTCCTCCCTGCCATTTGTACTTCCGGTCCGATGTTCAACAAACCTCGAACCATGAACAAATTTCAAAGGAGGCCACCATGCGCATCATTATTGCCCTGTTGTTTGCCCTCACCCTTTCAGCCCCGGCATCAGCCGCCGACATCCAAAAATCCCTCACCGTGGTTTTCGGTCACGAAGGCGGCCTGCAGTGCGACCACAGCGACCCCGGCAACTGGACCGGCGGCAAGGTCGGTGTGGGCCGTCACGGCTGCACCAAATACGGCATTGCCACCAATACTTACCCCCTTGAGGACATCCGCCACCTGACCCTCAAACGCGCCGGAGAACTGTACAAACGCGACTTCTGGAACCCGCTGCACCTCTCCGAACTCAAATCCCAGGGCATCGCTACCGAAATCTTCGACACCGCCGTCAACTGCGGCGTCGGCATGTCCGGCAGAATCGTCCAGCGCGTGTGCAACCATCTCAACGGCCGGGGCAAGGATTACCCGGTCAACGGCCGCATCGACGCCGAAACGGTCCGTTGGATCAACCACTACACCCGCCCCAGGCCCAACCGGGTGCGCTTTTACAAACTGTTGAACGGTTATCAACTGGGGCGCTACCTGGACATCATGGATAAAAACCCGCACATGGACAAATACCTGAACAGTTGGCTCAGCCGGGTGAACTGGTAATGAGCTTCCTTGCCAACCTCATAACCCGCTCCCCCTGGGGCCTCCAGGCCTTGCTCTACGCGGCAGCCGCACTCCTGATCGCCTGCATCGGCCTGGGTATAACCGTGGAAATCCAAAGCGCCAGGCTGGATGCCGCCAAGGCCCGGCAAGCTGCCCTGGGCGACAAAATCGTCGCCCAGAACCAGGCCATAACCGCCTGGAAAGCCGAAGCGGACAAACAGGCGCAGCGCGTCCAAGAAGCCGCCCGCAAAGCCGAAAAAGTCCGCACCGTTACCGCCATGCGCATCCGCACTGTCTCCGTGGCCGCCATCCCCACCGCCTGTCCCGATGCCGTCACATGGGGAGCGGAACACGCCCTGGAATTCAACAAGCGCTGGGAGGAAAAGGAGTGAAACGTCTTGCCTTAATGGCCCTGATCATTGCCCTGGCAGGATGCAGCACCCTGCCGCAAACCGTCCAGGTGCCCGTGGCCGTCCCCTGCACCGCACCGCCCGAGATAACCCGGCCGCGTCTCGCCATCGGCACGTTACGGCCCGATTCTCCCCCGGCCGACGTCATTCGCGCCTATGCCGAATCCCTGGAAGCGGTCGCAGGCTATGCCGAACAGTTGGAAACCATTCTGTACGGCTACCGGGAGGGCGGCCGTGCCCGATGAAATAGACCTCGCCCAGGCGATAAACGAGCAATTTCTCAGCGATGCCCTGGCCGAACATCAGCGCAACCAGCCGTCCGGTCCGGCCGCAACCCTCTGCGAGGAATGCGGCGAGGAAATACCGGAAAAACGGCGGCGGATCATACCCGGCTGCCGCCGATGCATGGAATGCCAGACATTACTGGAGAACCGGAGGCGCTGCAGATGACGATCACCTTTTCAATGATTGCCTGGGTGCTGGGCATACTGGCCGCCTGGACCGGCATGCTGCTGGGAGCCATCAAATACCTGCTGAACCGGCAGATAGCCGCCTTCGAGGCAAAGGTGGCCGATGCCGACGCAAAGGCGGGAAAAGCGCTTTCCAGCCTGTCGGAATACAAACAAACCGTTTCCGGCGACATGGCGAACCTGCGGCTGGAATTCGAGCGCAAGGCCGTGTGCGGCAATCACCCGCGCATGGAAGACAACGACGTGCGGCTCTTTCAACGGCTTGACCAGTTGCACGGCGACATCCGCGAACTGGTCGGCGGCGTCAAGGGCCTGGCCAACTCCCTCGAACTCGTTAACCAGCATCTTTTAAACGGAGGCAAGTGATGCCCTTTTCCGAACTTCTTACCCACGACCAGCGTCTGGTCATACTTCGCGCCCTGGCGCAGGACCTTGGCTACAGCCATAACGAATCCATCATCCACAGCATCCTGGAAGAATTCGGTCATAAATGCAGCCGCGACAAGGTGCGCACACACCTGTCATGGCTGGCGGAGCAGGGACTGCTGACCCTGAATGATGTGGTCGGCTACTACGTGGCCACCATTACCCAGCGCGGAGTGGACGTTGCCAACGGCGCCGCCACCGTACCGGGCGTCAAACGACCTGGGCCGGGGCGCTGACATGGCCAAGAGATCAACCGTCGATTTGCTGCCCCCCGAGATCAAGGCCGAGCTGCAAGCCTGGCTCCAGGACCCGCGCATCACCCAACTGGAAGCCACCGACCGGGCCAACAGCCTTTTGGCCTCCATGGGAATGCCGGAACGGGTAACCAAGAGTAGTGTCAACCGCTACGCCGTCAAGATGGAAGAGGTTGGTCAGAAGCTGCGCCAAAGCCGCGAAGTGGCTCAGATGTATATCAGCCAAGTCGGAGCGGCGCCCCAAGGGCAAACTGGTCTTCTTATCAATGAAATGCTTCGTTCAATGGCCTTTGAACTGTCCTTAAAGCTTCAGGACGCCGACGTCGAAGATCCGGAATCCATGAGCGCCACCATCGACCAGATCAAGAACCTGTCCTTGACCATGCAACGGCTGGAGCAAAGCGCCACCATCAACGTCAAGCGCGAAGACGACATCCGCCGCCAGGAACGGGAACGGGCCGCCAACGAAGTCAGCAGGATCGCCAAAAAAGGCGGACTGTCCGCCGATACCGTACAGGTGCTGCGCCGCCAGATCCTGGGGATCGCCGCATGATTCCGCCCAGCCTGCCGAACACTGCCGTCCTTGACGTCCCTGTTGTCCTCCTTCCGTATCAGCAGGAATGGATCGCCGACCAATCCCCGCTCAAGACCTGCGAAAAGAGCCGCCGTACCGGCCTCACCTGGGCCGAAGCAGCCGACGATGTGCTGATTGCCGCCGCCGAAGACGGACAGAACGTCTATTACATCGGCTACAACCAGGACATGGCCATCGAGTACGTCGAGGCCTGCGGCATGTGGGCCAAGGCTTTCAACTACGCAGCCGGAGAAGTGGAAGAAGGGCTCTGGGAAGAGGACACGGAAGACCGGCACATCAAAACCTACACCATCCGCTTTCCCGACTCCGGACGGCGGATCGTGGCGCTTTCCTCCCGCCCCGCCAACCTGCGCGGCAAGCAGGGTGTGGTGGTCATCGACGAAGCCGCCTTCCACGACAAGCTGGGCGAACTGCTCAAGGCCGCCCTGGCGCTTCTGATCTGGGGCGGCAAGGTCCGCATCATCTCCACCCACGACGGCGATCAAAATCCGTTCAACGAACTGATCCAGGAAATCCGCGCCGGAAAGCGCAAGGGCAGCGTCCAGCGGATCACGTTTCAGGAAGCCATCGATCAAGGTCTGTACCGCCGCGTCTGCCTGCGCCTTGGCCGGGAATGGAACGCGGGTGAGGAAAAGGCCTGGATGGCGGATGTCTATGCTTTCTACGGCGATGCCGCCGAGGAAGAACTGGACGTGGTCCCGTCCCAGGGAAGTGGCACCTATCTCACCAGGGCCATTATCGAGCGCTGCATGCGCCAAGACATCCCCGTGCTGTCCTGGGAATGCAACGCCGGATTCGCCCTGCTGCCGGATCACATTCGTCAGGCCGAAGCCAGGGACTGGTGCGACGAAAACCTGCAGCCGCTGCTCGCCCTGTGCGACCCGGCACGCGCCCACTACTTTGGCGAGGACTTTGCCCGTTCCGGCGACTTGACCATCTTCTTCCCCCTGGCCGAACAGCGCAAGCTCACCTACCGGGCTCCGTTTGTGCTGGAACTCCGCAACGTACCCTTCCGGGAGCAGGAATTAATCCTGATCTACATCCTGGACCGGCTGCCGCGTTTCACCCACGGCTGTTTCGACGCCCGAGGCAACGGCCAGTACCTGGCCGAGCGGGCCATGCAGAAATACGGCATCCAGCGCATAACCCAGGTCATGCTTTCCGAAGCCTGGTACCGGGAGGAAATGCCGCGCTTCAAGAGTTTCTTCGAGGATGGCACCATCGAAGTTCCCGCCGATGCCGGTCACATGGACGATTACCGGGCCATCAAGATGATCAGGGGCGTGGCCAAGCTGCCCGACGTCCGCACCACCGACAAAACCGGCAAAAAGCGCCACGGCGACGCCGCAATCGGCTGCACCATGGCAATTGCAGCAACCAGAAACGACACCGGCCCTGCCTGGGCCGCATCCGCGCCACACATCACAAACCGGGACAGCTTCACCGGCTTCGGCAGCGGCAGATCAAGAGACATTCTTGCGGGGTACACCTAAATGAAAAACGGCCTCTATCTTCCCGACGGCACCTTCATGCGCTTCTCCGAACCCGCAGCCGCCTCCGGCTCGCTCAGTGAAGAGATCGCCGTCCGTTCGCGCAGTATCGACTACTACGCTGTGGGCTCCATGTACCTGCCCAACCCCGATCCGGTCCTGAAGGCCCAGGGCAAGGACATCCAGGTCTACAGCGATCTCCTGATCGATGACCGCGTCTCGGGCAGCATGACCAACCGCTTCAATGCCACCCTGGCGCTCGATTGGCAGATCGACACGGCCACATCCGGCAAGAGCCGTCAAGCCAGGGCAATCGAGGAGATCTTCGGCAGGCTCTCCCTTAACCGGATCATGGGCGAGATCCTTCTGGCACGGGCCTTCGGCTATGCCCCCCTGGAAGTCATCTGGGGACAACGGGACGGTCTCAGCGTGCCGGTAGACCTGATCGGCAAACCGCAGCGCTGGTTCGTCTTCGGCCAGGCCAACGAACTGCGCTTCCGGTCGCGTGATCATCTGGCGGACGGCGAGGAGTTGCCGCCCCGGAAGTTCCTCTGCCCGGTCAACGAAGCCGGTTACAACAACCCCTATGGCCTGGGCCTCAACAGCCGCTGTTTCTGGCCGGTCGCCTTCAAGAAAGGCGGTTGGCGGTTCTGGATACAGTTCAGCGAAAAGTACGGGCAGGTCTGGCCCATAGGCAAACTGCCGCGAGCCGCCACCACGGATCAAATCAACGAGATGCTCGACATCCTCTCCCGCATGATCCAGGACGGCGTTTCCGTCATTCCCGACGACGGTTCGGTCGATTTCATGGAGTCCGGCACCAAGGGAGCCACGTCGGCGCTGTACAAGGACATCATTGCCGAGGCCAACAACGCCATCAGCACGGTCTGGCTCGGTCATGCCGGGGCAGGCGAATCGGTGCCCGGCGAACTGGGCGGCAAGGATGTGGCCGCAGGCGTCAGGGACGATCTGCGCGACTCGGACAAGTCCCTGGTAGAGGAAACGCTGAATCAGTTGATCGACTGGATTTGCGAGGTCAACTGGAACACCGCCGAAGGTGCGCCCAGGTTCAGCCTGTGGGAGGAAGAGGAGGTAGACGGCAAGCAGGCGGCCCGTGACAAGGATCTGACCGAATCCCTGCAGCGTTCCGGTCTCAAGCTGACGCGGGAGTACTATCTGCGGGAATACAACCTGGAAGATGGGGATATTGAGGATGCTCCAACCCCAAATCCTACCCAGCTCCCCTTTGACAAAGGGGAGAGTCTTGAAAGTCCCCCTGTAGCAAAGGGTGATTCAGGAGAATGTGCTTCTCAATTCGCCGAATCCTCCGCACCCGACTCAGCCGACATCATGGCCCAACGCCTGGATGCCGACACCGCCCCGATCATCCAAACGTGGCTGGCCGCCCTGAAGAATGAAATCGACCGGGCAGGCAACCTGGTCGACCTGCGGGATGATCTGTTGAAGACCAAGGGACTCGACCTCGCTTCCCTGGCAGTGCAGATACGCGACGGCCTGCTGGTGTCCCACCTGGCCGGTCGGGCCGAGATTATTGACGAAATAACCGCCTCGGATATCGGATCATCATTCGCCGAGCCTGCCCTGTTCTCAGCCTTAAACCTTCCCTTTAAGGAAGCCGTAACCTTCTTCCGCAACAAGGTCAGCATCCCGGCTGAGCGCTGGAACGATCTCTGGCTCGACATGCACTCCCAGGGCTTCATGATCGCCGGTGCAATGAAAGGCGAACTGCTCTCCGACATCCGCGAAGCCGTGGACCAGGCCATCAGCAACGGCATCACCCTGGCCGATTTCCGCAAGCAGTGGGACCGGATCGTCGAGCGCCACGGCTGGCAGTACAACGGCGGCCGCAACTGGCGCACCCGCATCGTCTACGAAACCAACACGCGCCAGGCGTACAACGCCGGACGATGGCAACAGGCCACCGACCCGGACGTACTCAAGGCCCGCCCTTACCTGATCTATCGCCACGGCGACTCGGCACACCCCAGGGTGCTGCATCTCTCCTGGGACGGCACCTGTCTGCCTGCAGATGACCCTTGGTGGGGCACCCACACCCCGCAGAACGGCTGGGGCTGCAAGTGCAAGATATTCAGTGGCGGAGAACGGGACATCACGCGCCTGGGAGACAAGGCCCAACTGAAAGCGCCCAACGACGGCGACTACGAGTGGACCGACAAACAGGGCCGGACCTTCACCATACCCAACGGCATCGACCCCGGTTTCCAGTACAACCCCGGCATTGCCGCAGGCAAGAGCAAACAGATTCTGGAAGAGCGCATCAACCAATTGCCAAGCAGCATCGCCGAGCAAATAAGGGCAGAAATATCCCAGGGAGTTAATAAATCATAAGTCCGAGCCTCTTGCAAAAGTCTTGGAAAGCGGCTCCCC
>MTLD01001539.1_pt1 | contig 14652 bp, 14 predicted proteins | sample 1982471 | NCBI WGS metagenome assembly MTLD01 (sample SAMN05712604, study PRJNA340218) | biofilm metagenome | isolation source: sample SPM anode biofilm adapted to -50 mV | place: USA | collected 2012-02-03
AAAGTGTAAAGGATGATCCTTATTGAACCCGCTGCGCGCGGGTCATCAGGGGGGATTGATTGCCGAGAATAATGCTTGGTGCATGTTCTTGGAATTACGACTCATGGCAGGGTATTGTCTACTCGAGCAAGAAGAGAACTGCTGCTGAGTATCTCATTGAATATTCAAAGAAATATGATACGGTCGAGATTGATAGTTGGTTCTACAAAATACCAACAAAAATAGAGGCAGCTGTCTACAATGAGAATACTCCGAAGGAATTCAGTTTCACATGCAAGGTAACCCAAGATATCACCTTGACGCATTCTAGGAGTAACAATAGAGGCATGCCGATTCTGGAGAATGGATCATTTTTGTCTATAGACTTGTTCGATAAGTATTGTGAAATGATAGCTCCTTTAGCAGATAAGATTGATTTGATCATGTTTGAATTTGAATATATGAATAGAGATAAGATGGAATCAGTCGATAAGTTCATTGACCTCTTTGGCAATTTTCGAGCAAAAATGCAGATGAAACATCAGATAGGAATAGAGATTAGGAATAGGGAATATCTAAATGATGACTATTTCAGGTTCCTAAGAGATACCAATATTGTTCATGTCTTCAGTGAGAAGCAATACATGCCTCATGTATATGACGTATATGCCAAATATAGGGAATATATCGGAGATACAATTGTTTTCAGGCTCCTTGGTAATGATAGAGCAGAGATTGAACATAGGACAAATATGAGTTGGAATAGCATTGTAGAGGAGAAAGTAGACAAGAACATGATATTAGACATATCAATTGATACACAATTCGATCGCAGAAAGACAATCATCAACGTAAATAATCATTATGAGGGATCGGCCCCCCTGACAATTGAATCTATGAAAAGATATTATAGAGAGAAGGGCGTAGAGATGTGAAAATAATATCTAACAATCGCTTCGACCTGTCAACGCTATTGTCATGGTTTGTGCGAGCCTGTGCCTGGTGAGGATATAATCTGTGGGCAGTGCACAAACCACGCCAATTGACGCGTTGCAGGTCAAGCGTATGTTCTGTGGACGCTTCGCGCGAATGATCAAATGGAGACTATATGAAAATACCAATCACAATATTGAGTGTAATTGCATCACTTGGAGGTATCTCTGGAATTAGTATTATTATATTTAGGTTATTTGGAAACAAAATTATTGAAGATAAGTTCGAACGATCCCTAGAGCTATTTAAATATAGAATGAATACAAAGTTTGATAGGGTATCAAAAATACATGAAAAAGAATTCGAAATACTACCAATTATTTGGGCTAATATAATTACAACAAACTCTGAGATGTTTTCTTTGACTTCACTTGTTCAACATTTACCAGATTTGAATCGAATGAATGAAGTGGAAAGGAAAGAAGTATACGATATTAAAGAGTTTAAACAAAGCGATAGAAATAAAATAGAAACATCTTCAGATAAATTAAATGAGTATACAAAAATTGATTATTATTATAAATCTGATAAAATCATCATAGCATATAGTGAATACTTAAAATATTATCAATTAAATAGAATATTTATAAACGATAAAATAAAAGAAGATGTTGAAAAAGTAACAAAGTACTTTGTTCAAATACTTTCGATAATGAAAATTGCCAATTTAGCTGATAAAATTGATTATAACCAGATTCTAAAAGCAAAAGATAAACAAGACGAGCTTGGACAAATTATTGATAGATTGGGAGATAATATTAAGGAGAGATTGCATTTCAATGAAGTAGATTGAATAAAAACACAGAACAATCGCTTCAACCTGAGTCGGCGGCTTGTCACGGTTTGTGCTGCTCGCTATCGCTCGCTTGACGCACAAACGCGTGCCAAATCCGCCTCCCAGGTTAAGCGTATGTTGGGCAGACGCGGGTACGCGCAATAGACATCCTTTACAAAACACAAGGGACATACCTTACAACTTAGACGCTGTCTGGAACGGTATGATCAACCATCATACTTTACAACAATCAAGGATCATACTTTACATCGAGACCTTGATAAAGTGTAAAGGATGATCCTTATTGAACCCCCTTCGGGCCGAGGAGAATAGATTAAATGAAACTTGATGGCATAGGCATTTTTGTAACTGATATGGCAGTAATGGTGCAATTCTATAGGAATGTTCTTGGTTTTGAAATCAAGGAAGATGAAGATGCATCTAATGTATATTTGGAAAAGGATGGAACTCTATTCCTCTTGTATAGACGATCGGATTTTGAGAAAATGATTAGCAGGCCACTCAATTATACAAAAGGACTGAATGGTCATTTTGAGATAGCTCTTAGCGTAGAAAATTATGCTGCTGTCGATAAGCAGTATGAAGACTTAATTAGAAAAGGTGTCGTTTCTGTGCTCAAGCCAACAACAGAACCTTGGGGGCAAAGAACATGCTATATTGCTGATCCTGAAGGCAATTTAATTGAGATTGGGTCATTTATTAAAGACTAATAGTAGGTCAAAAGCAATGTCTACAACACAAGATTATATAGAATACATATTTGATCAGATCGATGATTCTTGGAATAAGAGATATAAGAAAATGTTCGGCGAGTATATGGTTTACATTAATGATAAGCCATTATTGCTCGTCTGTGATAACACCGTTTTCATAAGAGAGTTGGAATGTATCAAAGAACTTATCCCGCAGGAAAGTACCGGCTTTCCATATAAAGGTGCAAGAGAGCATTTCATTCTTGATATTGAGGATAACGAGCTAGTAGATGCCGTAATAGCAAGAATGGAGAAAGAGATATCTGTTCCTGTTAGAAGGAAAAGGAGAAATGCTTAGGTTCAAGTATGAAGTGCAACGGTGATGACGTTTCGTAATATACTTCATACGGTGTTTTGAAGCCAAGACGCTTGCGTGGTCGCGTGTTTAACTTATAGGCTATACGATCACAACTAGCTTGGCTGAGATTCTTCATGCAGCTTTTCTTAGGTATGTATTGCCTGATAAGTCCATTCGTATTTTCATTGGTACCACGTTCCCAGGAATGGTATGGATTGGCAAAATAGCATATCACAGGGAAGAGTTCTTCAAGTTGCTTGTAACCATGGAACTCGGTACCATTGTCAAATGTGATGGATATGAATTTCATTCCATGTTCATGAATAGCTGCGATACAGGCCGTGTTGACTTCCTCGACCGTCCTGGCTCGAATCTTCTTGATAATTACGAAGCCAGTCTTGCGCTCTACAAGGGTAACGATACAATGATGGCGATCACCGCCGATTACGGTATCGCCTTCCCAGTGCCCGACCGTGGATCTTGAATCTTGCGCTTTCCGGCTAATCTACCGCGGGAATCATAAGAATTGTATCGTTTTCGTCGTCTTTTTGGCACAATGCGCAGGTGCTTGTACAGTGAACCGCCTTTCTTCTTGTCATATAGAAGGTCCTGGTACATGGTTTCATGGCTCATGGAAAAGCCGAAGAATTTCTTGAGTGTATCCGCTACTTGTTCAGGGCTGAAGTCTAGCCTGATCAGTTGAAGGACAATGCGCCATTGCTCTTTGGTGAAATTGGAACCTCTTCTGGTTCTTCTCCGTCTGGCTGTAGCGTAACTATGGGCGGCCGAAGCTGCATAATGGCCGGCAGGTCGCAAGTTGCGTCGCAATTCACGACTTATAGTAGACTTGTGTCTGCCCATTGCCCGAGCGACAGAACTTAATGAAAGACCAGTTTTCAAAAGGGCCGTCATAGTGTATCGTTCTTGTTGGGAGAGTTGCTGATAGCTCATCGATGTATACCTTTTCTTGGTAGGAGCAGGTTGCATTGATTATCGCAACTCTCCCGTTTCTTGGCTACATCGTTGCACTTACTACTTGAATGCAGGGCATCTAACAACTGCTTCAACCTGATATTTTCCTTGGCATATTTTATGCTGTCGCTTCACTCCATACGCACAAAATATGCCAAGCCCTTCGGGCACGAAAATACAGGTTAGGCAAATGTTCGATTGACGCTTCGCGCTGAAGCGTATATTCAATCAAGAATGAAGGACTATATCTATGTACCCAGTTCGAAATTCGGTCAAAGCAATAATTATAGAAGACAATAAGTTGCTGTGTATAAGAAAGAGAGACAAATATGGGGATTACTTTATTTTGCCTGGAGGCGGACAGAATAAGGATGAAACATTTGTAGAGACATTACTTCGAGAATGCCAAGAAGAACTTGGTTCAATAGTAACTGTAGGAAAATTAAAATATATAAGAGAATATATTGGAAAGAACCATGAATTTTCAGATACCGATGACGCACATCAAGTAGAATATATGTTTGAATGCGATCTGATTGAACACCCCAATATGGATAAAGCTACTCATCTAGATGAAGGTCAGGAGGGTTTCAGATGGGTAGAGATAACCAAAAGCAACAAAAGAGTCTATCCTAAGGTACTAATTGAAAGATTATATGATAAGTACGAAGATGTTTATTGGGGAGATATCAATTAGTATCACATCTTATCATCGAGGTCTGCATGAATAATTCGAAAAAATCCATAGTCAGGATCTTGATTGGACACAAGAATGGAAGTGCTGATTATCGTCTTGTAGATGGAGCAAGGTACGCCATTCTTGATGATTTGCAGTTGCGGCTCAAGCCATCTGATGAGAATTGAAATATCATAATACGCAATTATATTGACAATCAGCTTCCCATGCCGGAAAATTCAGGCTGCCGGCGTCGCCGGCGATGACGAACGGACTCTGGCCGTCGACGTCTATGGAATCAACATTTGGAGTCGGTACTTCCCTCCGCAAGACCACTGGACCGCTTCGCCGCATCGATAGACCGGGAGGCTGTCATGAAGACAAGCAGTGTTTATTGGTTCGCGGTCGCGGCTCTGCCGTTTCTCGCGATGTTTTCCTGTTCAAGCAAGCCGGTTCCACCGGAGACGGTCAAGGCGTCTATTCGCCTCGCTGCTGCCAAGACCATGGTGGGTCCCGTCATCGGGGCTCCGCCATCCTCGGCGGAGGCGCTCGTAGCATCGTTTGAGTACAAAGAGGGATCCAGGGTCGATATCTACTGGCCCCCGGCATTCGCCTTCGACCGCAGGCTGCCGCTCGCCCTATTCGCCGTCTCGATCGCCGACTCCAGATTTAGGAAAGACACCGGTGGCTCGGCAACGGAACTCGCTTCGTACATATCCTGGTGCTCGGTTGCCGCATCCCAGGGAGCAGCCTCTGCAATCATGACGGTTGTCGAGCCGGCAAAAGATCTGGCCGAGCTGGCAGCATGGCTCAAGCGCAGACAGAAGCAGTTGTACCTCGACATCGGCAGAGTCTGGATATGGGCCTGTTCCAGCAACTGGATGGCCGCGTCCCTTCTCACCGCCAAGGGAGGCGCCTTGGAAAGGGAAGTAGCGGGCATCAGGCTCTACTATACGTCGACGAGCGTCATGACTCCGCTACCGGCCAGGCCGGTGCCGGTTGAAGTGCTGATCCCCGACAAGGATACACCGTCCGACATGCAGGGACTCGCGTCATACGCGTCGAAGCTGAAAGCCTCTGGCCATCTGGTGCATGTTGTTCACATTCCGGGAGGAGGACATTCTTTCGACTCGAACTATGATTCTCCGGACACGATTGCTGCGGTGTCGGGAACGCTCGCATTCATGCGCGGCTGCCTGGGTATCGCCTCGCCTTGACGGTGCAGCGACGCTTGCCGTCCGCTCGCAGACCCCGAGGATCTCGGCGATCTCGAGATGCGTGCAACTCTGCGCTTGTATTAGTCGCTCGTCCAGCATATGAGTATTCTTGTCCATGGGGTTCTCTCCGTAGATGGCTGTTCTGGTGACTCCATCTTCCGGGGGCTGAGCCCCATACTTCTTATCCTGCGACGCGGGTTGCGGATAGGCTGTCATGATGAATGGAGACAGCTGCGTTTCACTATTGGTATCTCCTACCATGCTGCAGTCAGCGGCCTTTGGACGGACAGCGGACAGATCTCGGATTATCCCGATCGCGATCCCCGATGCAGTCCCCTTCGGCGGGAACCGGACGGGCCGAAAGACGTTGCGGCAGAAGGTATACAGCATGAATCTGTATGGATTGCTACGTAGAGAATGTGATGAGTTGATCAGTGCATGGTCTGTGGAATTTGAAAGCGACTGTCACAGGCGGCGGCAATCATACGGAAATGGTCGGAGACAAGTTGCCGGCTTTCTGTCCATAGCCCTCCGCTATTGAGAAAGAAGAGATGGGCTCGGCCTCCATACGCCGGGAGTACCACAACAGCGATCTATGGAGCGCACCACCTGGACAGGGAGAATCGCATGATGGATGCTCGATCACAGCGAGCGCAGGAGCACATGCACGAACATGATTGCTCCGGCATGGACCCGGCACCTTCCTGGCAGTTGTGGCAGGCAATGCGGACCGGGAAGCGCGTGAGCCATTCGAGCCATTCCGTACAAGGCAGGTGCATCGTCCGCGGCATGCGGCGCTGCATGACCTCCACCAGCTCTGCGCCTCCCACGGAACCGAGGCTCGAGCCTGTCCGTCACAAGGTTCGAGGAGCTTCCGAGTGCTTGGCAAAGCGCTGCAGAAAAACTCTCTCGTTCGCTTGCGAATTCGCCTATCAAGCTTTACTATATAGTGGTATTGGTACTGGACGTGGGATAGCGTCAAGGATAAGGAGCAAGCTGTGGAGACTATCAGAAGCATTCTCAAGAGCAAGGGTGGGGATGTGGTCAGTGTCAGCGCTGATTCCATCGTTGTAGAAGCGCTCACCTTGATGGCTGAGCGCAATATTGGTGCGGTTCTGGTGCAGGATGCGCGCGGAGAAATAGTCGGCATCTTCTCGGAGCGTGACTTTGCCCGCAAGATCATTGTCAAGGGGCGCAGCTGCGATACGACCAGGGTCAAGGAGATCATGACGATGAGCTTGACGTATGTCGATCCGGATGCGTCGTTGGAAACGTGCATGAACTTGATGACCGTCAATCGTTTCCGCCACCTTCCCATCAAGGAGCAGGGATCGATCATTGGCATAATATCGATCGGTGATGTTGTGAAGGCATTGATAGAGCATCAAGGCAAGATCATAGCGCAGCAGGCTTTCGAGATCGGCCAGAACGAACGCCGTTCTCCGGGGGCCATCTAGTACCTGCGGTGGACTCTTCATTGCAGGGTGCCGCCGCCTTTGACGGCGCAATGACGAGCCCACCACTTGAAAATGCATTATGTATCTATATAGTTGTCTAGCATGAAGCTCAGAAGCAAGTTGTTTCTCGTTTTCGCCGGGGTTCAGGCGATTACCTTCGTTGTGTTGCTTGCGTATAATATTGGTGTCACGGGTGAGTCTCTGCGTCGAGCGTTGATCGATTCCGGCCGTGAACGGGCTCGGGCAGCGGTGACTCAGATCGAGCTGCATTTGGCCGCCACGGCCCAAGCCGCGCAGGATCTCGCCGGCACCGCCATGGCTCTTCATCGAATTGGCGCCACCGACAGAATGGGTTTGCCCGCCGTATGTTCCGAGACGCTTTCCAGGAACTCCGACTTCTTCGCAACATGGGCCGTTTTCAACCATGATGCCTGGGATGGTAACGACGATTCGCTGGCGAGTCAGCCGGAATACGAGCCGTCGGGAGCCTTTGTGCCATGGGCCTATAGAGAGGATGGTGCCATACGGGTGCAGTCCGGGATGCAGGGCGATGACGATCCAGATTCCTACTACGGGGACTTCTACAAGGTTCCGCTCGAGCGCCATCGGGCCGTCTACATCGAACCATACCAGGAGGAGATATCGGATTCCCAGTCAGTCTTGATGACGACATCCGCGATTCCACTCTATGATGAACAGAATCGAGCGCTCGGCGTGGTCGGCGTGGATCTCAGTCTTGATTTTCTGAATAGCCTGATCGACGCCGAGACCAGCAACGGGACCTTTGCGATGCTGGTCTCGAGTGGTGGCATGATTCTCGCTCATGGGCTGCAGCCCTCGCTCGTAGGTCAACCAGCGGCGGATCATGAAGCTGCCGCCGACATGCAGGCCGTGCTCCGGGTCATTGATTCAGGCAGCGGCGAGGCTTTCCTCGAGCACTCGACGGCTGCTGCAGGCGATCTCTTCAGGATCGTCGAACCGGTGCGCCTTCCAGGAGCTCAGGAGCGTTGGGTGTTCATAGAGTCGGTGCCCGCTTCAGTGCTCTTCGCCGACCGTAACGCATCGGTGATCGCTTCGCTGGTCATCTTTGTCGTGGCCCTCGGATTCGCTCTCGTCATGGTCGTACTGGTGTCGAGGGGCATAACACGGCCGCTCCTGGTGCTCAAGGCGGCGTTCCAGAGGATGGAAGACGGAAACCTGAACGAGAAGGTGCCGGTACGGAGTCGCGACGAGATCGGTGAGCTGGCGAAAGGTTTCAATCTCTTTGCGGCGAGCCTTCATTCTCTGGTTGGGTCATCGCGCGATGCCGTCGCCAGGCTCGATGAGAGCTCCCAATCCTTGTCGCAGGCGGCTCGCAGGACCAGAGGTTCGGTACAGGCCATCAGGGCTGACGTCGACAGGGCCAGCGCCGAAGTGCAATCGCAGGCTGCCTGTGTCGAGCAGGTATCGGTCCAGACGAGTGGCATTGTATCCAGCATCAATGCCCTGGCCGCCGTCATAACGCGTCAGAACGCCAGCATTGCTGAGGCTTCATCGAGCGTCGAGGAGATGGTGGGCAACATCCAGTCACTCGCGGGCAATTCCGATGCCGTTGTGCAGGAGATGACCGGCCTTGGAGCATCCAGCGCGGCGGGGAAATCCACACTCGAGGCGGTGATCGATGGAGTCAAGAAGGTGTACGCCCAGAGTGCCGACCTCTCGGCAGCAAACAAGGCCATAGCGGAGGTCGCCGCCAAGACGAATCTGCTGGCTATGAATGCCGCGATAGAGGCGGCTCATGCGGGCGATGTCGGAGCGGGTTTCGCCGTCGTTGCCGATGAGATTCGAGCACTTGCCGACAGCACGCGCGGACAATCCAGGACGATCGCCACACGAATCGCCGATATTCGCAACGCGATCGAGACGGCGCGAACCGCATCGGAGCGGGCGGGGCTGTCGTTCGATGACATTCTTGCACACATCGATAGAATATCCAGGCTCGAGACCGAGTCGCATCAGGCCATTGGCGAGCAGCGAACTGGCGGCCAGCTTGTGCTTCGTGCCTTGCAGGAGATGCAGGATGCAGCCGCGAGCGTCGAAGCCGCGGGCGCCGCGATGGCCACGGCGGGGTCGGAGGTTACATCCGTGATGGGTAGACTCTCCAACGCGAGCTCGGCAGTCGCCAGCGTTGCGGTGTCGATAGCGGATGGCGTCGATGCGATCGATGCCGATGTCACATCCGAGATGGAGGCGATCTGCGACAACGAGCAACTGGCCGGGGCGCTGAAGGGTGAAATAGGCAGATTCGCCAGCTGATCGGCCTATTCGTAGCTTGAGCGCAGGTCTTCGACTCGCAGCGCTGCCGAAAGGTCGGCCGCCGTGATCGGTGGATAACCGTGTTCCGCTCGAAATGCGACGAGGCGTTCCTCGCCCGCTGCCATGTCGAATCCGGAGGCTTCGAAGCGCCCGGGAATACCTTCTGCTGACAAGGCGACGAAGAAGGCCGGAGCCGCGGCCCGCAGCCGCACGGCAAGCCCATCCGCTGTCTCCTTCGATGACACGACGGTTGCCTGCAGGCCGGCTGGCCAGAGTTCACATGCCTTGGGGTCCGACAGAAAGAGCGTTGTTCGGCGGTATCTCCCCCCATCGGTTGTCAGCCGCGCGTCTATGAAGGCTTCGTGCTTCATGACCGGAAGTCTGTCGGCCGGGCAGGTCCACAGCAAGGTTGCCGCATCCGGGCCGATCACGTTAGACGATATCAGGTCGGGCGGGAAGCCGGTAACGATCGAGCCATCGAAACGGCGCAGCATGATTTCGAGTTCGACACGCAGGCTCGCGTCACTATCGTTGACGATGAATGCCTGGATCACCTGGTCCTTGATGAAGAGCGCCAGCAGCACCGGGTCGTAGAAGTCGCGGGCAGCGTAGTGCAGCAATTTCCAGCCTCCGTCATATTCAAGGCTGGACCAGCTCGCGCCGGGCCACACGTCGTTGAGCTGCCAGTACAGCGTCCCCATGCAGCGGGGCCGGGTGCTGCGCCAGAACTCCACGGCGGTTCGGATGGCCATGGCCTGCTGTACCTGCGACAGGTACAGGGTGGAGCGGAAATCCTTTGGCATCCTGAAGTAACGGAGCATCGTGTCGATGATTATCGAGTTGCCGCGTGGGTGGCGCTGGTGATGTTCCATCGCCGGCGACGATACGTTGAACTGACCGGCTGGGACGAACGAGGCGACCGTGGCATGTGATGGCAAGGATTGAAACCCGAATTCAGAGCAGAAGCGCGGCTGCACACGCAGGTACTCCGAGAATGGCTTGCCCTCGTGCCAGACCGACCAGTAGTGCATGTCGCCGCGGTTGTCGCTATGCCAGTTGTCCGAGAAGTCATCGGGTCCGGCCGATGGTGATGATGGCCACCAGGTCCGATCCGGATCGAGTTCACGAATGACGCGACCCAGGGTCCCTTCGGTCAGCCGATCATAGTCGACGATATAGCGGGCCGGATTCTGTTTCGACTCGTCGTACCAGGTTATTGCGCCGAGCGCCTCGTTGTTGCCGCACCAGAGTGCAAGGGCGGGGTGATTGGAGAGCCTGCGTACCTGGTGGCGAATCTCGGCTTCCACATTCCCGAGGAATTCCGGCGTCGATGGATACAGCGCGCAGGAGAACATGCAATCCTGCCATACGAGCAGGCCCAGTTCATCGCACAATTCATAGAAGGCGTCGCTTTCGTAGCGGCCGCCGCCCCAGACCCGAACGCAGTTCATGTTGGCCTGTGCGGCCGACCCGAGCAGGTTCGCCATCCGTTGCCTGGTCCAGCGCGAGGGCAAGGCATCGGCCGGTATCCAGTTGGCGCCTTTTGCAAAGATCGGTCGATCATTGACGACGATGGTCATGGACCTGCCAATATCGTCCGGCAGCGCATCGACACGAAGATCACGGAAGCCAAGCCGTATCCTGGCCTCGTGTACACGACCCTTGCCGCTGGCCGGTCCGACGACGACGCGGAGGTCGTACAGGTTCTGATCGCCATATCCGGCTGGCCACCAGAGGAGCGGCGACTTGAGGCGGAGTTCTTCGTGTACGGTGGTGTTGCCTGCGGCGACCGCATGCCGCTGGGTCGATCCCGACGTTCCAAGCTCTATCGCCAGCAAGGCATCGACCGGATATGCTGAATCGAGTTCTATGGCCAGATCGACCACCCAGGTATCCAGTTCCGGGGCGCCTCCTTGCCTGATGCGGCGTGTTCTGGCTCGCACATATTCGATTCTAGGCCCGTCATGGGCGATGATGGTCACGCCGTCGTACAGGCCACCAGTCATCAGGCTTGGACCCCAGTCCCATCCGCCCATGCACTGCGCCTTGCGCACCAGGTTGCGGTTGGGCGAGCTGACCGGATAGACCGAGGCCGGAATCGGGTACGCCAGTTTCGCCGCCTCCGCGATCGCGGCCCGTTCCGCCGAACGCAGGATGACGGAGACTTCGTTGCGCCCCGGCGTCACGAGCGAGGCTATATCCGCCCTGAATCGCCTGAACATGTTGTGGCTGGTGCCAATGGCCTGGCCATTCAACCGCACCTCCGCCACGGTGTCGATGCTCGCAAATTCGATGCACAGGCGTGCGGCACGAAGAAGGCTGTCGCCGACATCGAAGGTGCGGGTGAGGGCCCAGTCTTCCCTGCCAACCCACTGCACATCCAGTTCATTCCTGTCGAAATACGGATCTGATACCTCTCCCGAGGCAACCAGCGCCGACACTATGTCGCCTGGCACGGTCATGGGTCGTTCGCTGCCGTCCGCGAGCCGCTTGAGCATCCATTGGCCATTCAGACTCAGCTCTTCCATAGCACCCCCGCATCAGTCCTGCAGTTTGTCATTGACGGTTCTGTGAAGTCATGGTATAGCATGATTGGTTGGTTAAATCAACCAACATTGTACGAGAAGGCTTGGTGCAGACCCGAGGATGGTCGGCAGCAGCATCCAGGAGTCGCCGGTGGCCGCCATGACAGGACCAAGAACAGCTGCTCGCGTCTTCAGGGCCGTCTGGCGCAAGCCGGGCATCAGCAGGATAGACATAGCGACAAGCCTGGGACTGGACAAGTCGACGGTGACCAATCAGGTCAGCCGCCTGATCGATCTTGGCCTCATCCTTGAAACCGAAGAAGGAGAATCTTCGAGCAAGGGGGGGCGGCGTCCCATCCAGCTCGTCATCAACAGGAAGTTCGGCCGCATCATAGGCATCGAGGTGCAGTTCGGACTCTATGTGGCGGTCGTCGTCGACCTTGCCGGCTCGGTGCTCGCCGAACGCCGCGGACCGCTCCATATAACCAATGACAACTTCTCGCAGAGTGTGCTCGACATCATCACCCGGACCCAGGAGGAATTGGGCGGGGGCTCGGATCTGCTCGGTGTCGGGGTCGGGCTTGGCGGGCTGGTCGATTCCAGAAAGGGGCGAATACGGTATTCGGTGCCCATAGGCATAGACCAGCCGGTCGACTTCGCCAGGACCGTGTCCGCCAGGCTCCCGTTTCCCTGTTCCGTGGAGAATGATGCCAACTGCTGCGCATGGGGAGAGCTCGCGTTCAACAGGAGCGAGGAACTGCACGATTTCCTGTTTGCCCTGGTCGAATACAGGCGACCGTTGACGAGGAGTCTGCGCGGCGGCATTGGCGTGGGTTTTGGCGTGGTGATGGGCGGCAAGGTTCACGCGGGAACGCATGGCAATGCGGGCGAGTTCAGGAGTGTCTTCTGCAGTGGGCCTGGTCCGCTGCAGTTCTCGCTGGCCGAGGAAGAACTGGCTCGACTGGACAGCGATGCCGACGCGCTCGAGCGGACCTGCGACGAGTTGTCCAGGAATATGGCGATGTTGGTGAACACGATGGATTTCGATCGGGTGTATATCGGTGGCGACATCGAGTCACTCGATGTGGACCTGCCGGGCATGCTCAGGAGGCGCCTGGCGGAGAACTGGATGTATCCGGCTCCCAAGGGAGTCGATATCAGGTATTCAAGTCTGGGTGGAAAGGCCGTTGCGTACGGAGCGGCCGGCATGATTCTGGATCGACTGGTTTCGGAGCGGCTTCTGCCCGGACTCGGCACAGTGGATTCGCCCCCGTTGGGGTCGATATAGAGCGGTTTTCGGTACGGGAGTCATCCCGTTACAAGGAGGATCACATGAAGAAGTTGTTCATCGCGGTGCTGATCATCGCGATGGCCGTCGCAGGCGGTTTTGCACAGGAGAAGGTGACGCTCACCGTCCTGAACTATCAGCAGGCAGACCAGGCCGGCTATGCGGAGGACGTGGCGATCTGGCAGAAATTCCAGCAGGACAACCCCGACATCACGCTGAACATCGAAGTGCTGTTCAACGACCCGTACCACCAGAAGCTTCAGGCCTACGCGGCCGCAGGGACAATGCCGGATGTGTTCTATGTCTGGCCCGGTGCCCGCTCCGCCGTCATCCATGAGAAGAAACTCGCCAAGGATCTGAACCAGCTGCTTGGTGCCGCGTACCTGAAGGATTTTTCGGCTGCCGCGACCAACCCGGCCAATCAGCTGGGCAAGTACATGGCGATGCTGCCGCAGTCATTCACCTATACATCGGTCATGTATGTGAACAAGAAGCTGCTCGCCGATAACGGCTTCGCGTTGCCCAAGTCCTATGCCGACCTGAAGAAGATGGTTCCGAAACTCAAGGCCAAGGGTGTCGCGGTGGCGATGCTTCCGAACAAGGATGCCTGGCCCATGCAGTCATGCCTGTTCTCGACGGTCGTAGGCCGCATGGCCGGTGACGATTTCATGGATGCGATTGTGGCCGGCAAGGCCCGCTTTACCGACAGGCCGTTTGTTGCGGCTCTCGAAGTGATAGCGAATATGTACAAGGATGGCATCCTGTCACGAGAGGATGTGCAGGTTGGCTATGGCGAGGCCGCCGGCATGTTCGCAGCGGGCAAGGCCGCGATATACATCGATGGCGATTGGCGCGTCGGGGCCTATATCACCGACAAGGCCTCGGGCAAGGCGCTGATAGCGCCTGGCGCGCAGGAGAGCGATTATGCGCTGCTTCCATTCGTATCGATCCCCGGAGAGAAGAATCCCGGCGTGGTTTCCGCAGTAGCGGGCACGGGCTGGGCGGTCTCGGCATCGCTTCCTGCCGGCTCGGCACGGGAGAAGGCGGCCGTCAAGCTGATCAAGTACCTGTATTCACCCGAGGTGCAGGCGATTCGCTTTGGTACCGGTGCCTATGTACCGACCCGCAAGGGCGTGAAGGCAGCCGTCGATCCGCTCGTTGCCAAGGTTCCGCTCTTCTACGCGGACAACCCCAAGACCTGCTACGTGATCGATGGCGTGCTTGATCCCGCCGTATACAATGTGATCAACGATGGGCTCATTGCCATCGGGCTCGGGACCAAGGCCCCGGCCGTTGTAGCCGCTGAGGTGCAGAAGGCTTACGAGACCTGGAAAGCTACCAGGAAGTGATTGGCTCGCAGGCGGACAGCGTGATGACGCCGTCCGCCTGCCGAGCAGAAAACCA
>MTLD01006258.1_pt1 | contig 14644 bp, 10 predicted proteins | sample 1982471 | NCBI WGS metagenome assembly MTLD01 (sample SAMN05712604, study PRJNA340218) | biofilm metagenome | isolation source: sample SPM anode biofilm adapted to -50 mV | place: USA | collected 2012-02-03
GGATACGATCAGCTCATCCCCGTTCTGTCGCTGATCTGCCTGGTGTCGATCCTCGGCCATGGCCAGCCGCGGGCGGCGGTTTCCGCGGTACCGGCCGTAAACGCCAACCCGCTGCAAAAGTTAATCGGCGATCTCGCCAAGGGGGACGGCGGCGGACTCGGCCCCGATACACTGGTATCGCTCCTGCCGCTGCTCAACAACCCGCAGATCAAATCGAAGCTCAACCCGACCACCATCGGCGCCATTATGGGCCTGCTCGGCAATATGGGCGGCATGGGCGATAAGGGCGACAAGAGCGATAAGGGCGAGGCGGCCAAACAGGAAAAGAGCGGCGACAAGGGCGAAAAAAGCGAGGATAAACCGTCCGTCCCCCCTACCGCCGCCACGGTGACCTCGCTCGCGGCCCTGGCCGAAAAGCAGGAAAGCCCCGAACCGTCGGACGGCGAGAAGCGGGGGCTGGGGAAGTATCTTAACTGGAAAACCAATTTTTAATCACCTGTACAGATGTGGACTGCTCCGCATCTTTTTTTTGTTCGCGGCACGGCCTCGGCAGACGTTTGGATGGTGCCAATAAAATATTCATGCGCAATAGTAGCCAATTATTGTTTAATTTGTGCCAATTGGATATTTACGCTGTTTTTTATCCTGTGTATTATTGGAGATAAAATTACCTACGGGGAGGATGAATGTCATGGCCGTGAAGTTTGCTGCGCGGGTGGGGCTGTTGAAAGCGTCGGAGATCAGGGAGATTCTGAAGGTCACCGTCCGGCCGGAAATCGTTTCTTTCGCCGGCGGCCTTCCGGCCCCGGAGGTCTTCCCGATCGAGGAACTGAAGCAGGTGGCGGTCCGGGTGCTCGACGAGGCCGGCGGCCAGGCGCTGCAGTATTCGACGACCGAGGGGTTCGAGCCGCTGCGGCGGCAGGTGGCGGCGAGGATGGCCGCCAGGTTCGCCGTCGATGTCGGCTACGAGGATGTTTTGATAACAAGCGGCTCGCAGCAGGCGCTCGATCTGACCGGCAAGCTTTTTCTGGACGCCGGCGATGTCGTGTTGTGCGAGAGTCCGACATATCTGGCGGCGATCAGCGCTTTCCGCGCCTATCAGGCCCGCTTCGTGGAGGTGCCGACGGACGATGACGGGATGATCATCGAGGAGCTGGCGAGAATCCTCGGCACGACCGAGCGGGTCAAGTTCATTTACGTCATCCCCGATTTCCAGAACCCGACCGGCCGGACGTGGTCGCTCCAGCGGCGGCGGCAGTTCGCCGCGCTGGTGCAGGAGTACGAGGTGCCGGTGGTGGAGGATAACCCGTACGGCGAGCTGCGCTTCGCCGGCGAGACGCTGCCGGCGATAAAGTCGTTCGACAGTAAGGGGCTGGTGGTGTATGTGGGGACGTTTTCGAAGATCTTCTGCCCCGGCCTGCGGATCGGCTGGGTGGCGGCAGCGGCGAATTTTTTCGAGAAGTTCGTGCTCATCAAGCAGGGAACCGATCTGCACACTTCCTCGCTCAGCCAGCGGGAGATCGCCAAGTTTCTTGAGCTGTACGACCTGGACGCGCATGTGGCGAAGATCGTAGCGGTGTACCGCCGGCGGCGCGATGCGATGATGGCGGCGATGGACGCCATGTTCCCGGCGGCGGTGCGGCATACCTGTCCCGAGGGCGGGCTGTTTACCTGGGTGGAGCTGCCGGCCGGCTACAAGGCGGTCGAGCTTCTGCGCGACTGCCTTAAGCGCGACGTGGCGTTCGTGCCCGGCGACGCCTTCTTCCCCAACGGGCGGGTGGAAAACACTCTGCGCCTCAATTACTCCAATATGCCGGAGGAGCGCATCCGTGAGGGGATCGGCCGGATGGCGGCGGCCATCAAGGAATACCGCCGAACAGAAAAAGAGAGGTATGGGGTGTAACCCGTACCTCTCTTTTTTATGGAATTGCCGCGGTTGCCTAGAAAGCTCCAGATGCAAGGCGCACCGGAAGAGCGCGCCGCAGATGGAATTTCTAGGCAGACGCTTTTGTTTTGTTGACCTACCCACGGTCGAAGAAGATGTTTTTGCCGGCGATGCTGAGCGGGATGCCGTAGGCGATTTTGACTTCTTCCTGGAAGAGGCTGAGGTTGAGGGCGGCCTTGCCGACGCTGAACATCACCCGGTTGTCGATGTGGTGCAGAGCGGCGGTGGTGACCGCGGAGCCGATGGCGATCCCGAGGTCTCCGATGCTTATGGCGCATTGTCCGCCTTTCTTGCCGCAGTCGCCGCAGTTTTCGTTGCCGCAGTAGCCGCAGGGATTCAAGCCGAAAGGCTGGAGTTTCTGACCGAGGAGGACGACGGCGGCCGCTTTGTCGAGGCAGCCGGCGTCGCGCGCGAAGAATTGGGTGCCGGTCTCGGCGGCGATCCGGCGCATTTCTTCCGCGAGCTGGTCTTTTTCCCGCGCCTTGACGAGCATGACGACGAGGTTGTCTACGCCCCGCGCTTTCGGGGCGGTACGGGCCGCGACGCACATGAGGTCAGCGATACGCTCGACGGTGCGTTCTTCGATTTCCTGGCTTTTGGTGATCATTTTTCTCCCCCCGTTCCTTATTTAAGTTTGGCCACCGTTACGCCGTCGCCGCCTTCGCCGACCTCGCCGATACGGATTTCGCGGACGGCCCGGTGGGCCTTGAGGTAGGCCCTGACCCCTTTTTTGAGCGCCCCGGTGCCTTTGCCGTGGATGACGATGATTTCGCTGAGGCCGGCAAGGATGGCGTCGTCGATGTACTTGTCGAGTTCGGTTTCCGCTTCTTCGACCGTCTGGCCGCGGATGTCGATCTCCCGCGAGGTTTCCTGGGCTTTGGCGAGGTTGACCCCCGCCCGGCCGGCCGGTTCCTTCGGCGCGGGCGCTTCCCCGAGCAGCCGGCAGCTGGCGAGCGGGACGTTGAGCTTCATGATGCCCATCTGGACGGTAGCTTCGTCGCCGGCGACGGCGACGACGGTGCCTTTTTGCCCGAGGGTGGAAATATAGACCTTTGCGCCGGGAAGGAGGGTGGCGGCGGTAGCGGGTGATCCGGGCGCCTCTTCTTCGTCGTCGCCGCCGGCGGCCCGCACTTCGCTCAGGCCGGCGGTCAGGCGGCGGCGGGCGCCGTCGATGGCCTGCTGCCGCTCGCGCATGCTTTCGGCGGCGAACTGGGCCTTGAGGTCGGCGATGACGGCTTCGGCCTCGCTCCGCGCCTGTTTGAGGAGGCGTTCGGCTTCGGCCTGGGCCTTGGCGACAAGTTGGTTCTTCTTCTCGGCCAGCGCTTCTTTCTCTTTCTGCAGGCTGCGTTTCAGCTCTTCCCCTTGGCGCTGGAGGAGGCTGAGCTCCTGCTGGCGGTCGGCGAACGACCGTTTCTGTTCCTCCAGGGAGGTGAGCACTTTGTCGAATTCGGCGTAGTCTTCGTCGATGAGCTCTTGGGCGCGGGTGACGATGGCGGCGTCGAGGCCGAGGCGCTGCGAGATGAGGAAGGCTTTGCTGCTGCCGGGCATGCCGATCTGCAGCCGGTAGGTCGGCCGCAGGGTATGTATGTCAAATTCTACGCTGGCGTTTTCGATTCCATGCCGGGAGTAGGCGAAGGTTTTCAGTTCGCTGTAGTGGGTGGTGGCGATGACGCGGCTGCCGCGCCTGTGGAGGTATTCGAGGATGGACATGGCGAGGGCCGCCCCTTCGTCGGGGTCGGTGCCGGCGCCGATTTCGTCGATGAGGACGAGGTCGGCGGCGGCGACGCGCCCAAGGATGCGGACGAGGTTGGTCATGTGGGCGGAGAAGGTGCTGAGGCTTTGCTCGATGCTCTGTTCGTCGCCGATGTCGGCGTAGACGCTGGCGAAGACGGGCATCTCGGAGTCGGACGCGGCCGGGATGAACAGGCCGGCCTGGGTCATGAGGGCGAACAGGCCGACGGTTTTGAGGGTGACGGTTTTGCCGCCGGTGTTGGGGCCGGTGATGACGAGGATGTTGAATTCCTTGCCGACGCGCACGTCGATGGGGACGACGACGTCGGCCGGGATGAGGGGATGGCGGGCCTGGCGGATGGCGACGCGGCCGGCGGCGTTGAGCCGGGGGCGGATGGCCCGCATGTCGAGGGCGAGGCGGGCTTTGGCGAAGGCGAAGTCGATCTGGCCGAGGGCCCGGCAGGTTTCGAGCAGCGGGTCGGCGGCCGCGGCGACCTGGGCGCTGAGCTGGCGGAGGATGCGTTCGATTTCGTTGAGCTCGGCGGCCATGAGCTGCTTGAGGTCGTTGTTGAGGTTGACGACGGCCATGGGCTCGATGAAGACGGTGGCGCCGCTGGCCGACTGGTCGTGGACGATGCCGGGGAAGGCGTTGCGGTATTCCTGCTTGACGGGGATGACGTAGCGGTCGCCGCGGATGGTGACAATGGCGTCCTGGAGGAGCTTCTGGTATTGGCCGGAGTGGAGGATGTGGTCGATTTTCTCTTTGACGCGACTCTGGGTGATGCGGATGTCGCGGCGGATGCGGCCGAGCTCGGGGCTGGCGGTGTCGAGGACGGCGCCCTGGTCGCCGATGGTGTCGGTGATGGCGTTCTCCAGGTTGCGGAAGACGGCGATGGCCGTCGCCGTCTCGGCCAGGCGGGGCACCGGCACGGTTAGGTCGGCGAAGAATTGTTTCATCCGCCGAGCGGCATAGAGGGTGCTGCCGATGGCGACGAAGTCCGGCGGCTCGAGGACGGCGCCCCGCTCGGCCCTGCGCAGCAGGTCGCGGATGTCGCGGATGCCGCCGAGGGGGACCAGGGCGGCGGCGGCCAATAGGTCGAAGGCTTCCTGGGTTTCGGCCAGGCGTTCTTCGACGGTGGCGGCGTCGCTGTCCGGTTCAAGTTCTTCGGCGATTTCGCGGCCGAGCGACGAGCCGGTGGCGGCGGCGAGCATGGCGCGGATTTTGGTGAATTCCAGGGTTTTTAAAACGGATAAGTCCATATATTTTCTCCTCAGTTGGGGTTATCAACGGCCGTTGTTATAATACACCTCTGAAATAGTGGCCGCGGGTTATATCGTCGTGCTCGACGGCTTTGATTTTGTCGCCGGCGAGCAGGGGATGGTCCTCGCCCTGGTCGATGAGTTCGCGGTACAGGCGGGTGATTTTGCTTATTTCGTCGGCGGCGGCCGCTTTGCCTTCGATGCGGAGGCGGGAGACGCCGGAGCGGGCCAGGCGCGGCACGTGGGGCAGCATGCTGAGTTCTTTGGCGTTGAGGATGTGCATGCGGCAGAACTGGTCGCCGGCGACGGGGAAGGTTTCGCCCAGCCGGTCTTTGAGCAGGTAGCGGCCTTTATGGCAGGGACGGGTGCAGGCGCCGGCGTGGAGGTCGCCGAGGAAGCTGCCCATGACGCAGTATTCGGAGATCATGAGGGTGAGGCGGCCGTGGACGAGGCATTCGAAAGCGGTGCCGCCGTCCTGGGCCAGCGTTTCGACCTGGGCCATTGTGAGCTCGGGGGAAAGGGTGAGGCTGGTCAGGCCGGCGGCGGCGAAGAAGCGGGCGGCCGCGGTGTTGTAGATGTTGAGGGGCCAGTCGCCGTGGACGGCGAGGCCGGGGATGCGGCGCAGGCGGCTCAGGGTGCCGAGGTTTGCGGCGGCGACGGCGTCGGGGGCCAGGGTGGCGAAGAGTTCGAGGTCGGCTTCGAGACCGGACCACTGCCAGTCCTGGACGATGCGCGGGGTGTTGAAGATGACGGCGAGGCCGCGGTCGCGGGCCAGGGCGGCGACCCTGCGGTAGTCGTCGGCGGAGGGCGCCCGGCCGGAGAGGCTTTCGCCGCCGAACATGATGAGGTCGGCGCCGCTCGTGGCGGCGGCGGCGGCTTTGTCCAGGGTGTCGACTCTGACGGCCAGGGCCGGTTTGCGGGTCTGGCCGCGGGGCGGGCCGGGGAGGAAGGCGGCGAGGTCGGGCGCGCCGTGCGTCAGGGGCGGGCGGGCGTAGCTGGCCAGGCGGGCCTGCTCGAGTTGGTCGACGGCCTGGCGCCGCGCGTCGTTGAGCTCGCTGAGCGGGACCATGACCTGGCCGTCGATGTCGCTGCGCAGGTCGCGGAGGGCGAAGACGGTGGTGCCCAGCCGGCCGATCTGGGCGGCGAGCGTTTCGGCGGTCAGGGGGCGCTTGATGGCCTGTTCCGCCAGGAAGGCGGTGTGGCCGGTGCCGGTGTGGCCGGCGTCGTCGGTGAGGGTGACGGCGAGCGGCCTCCCCTCCCCTACCGCCACATAGGCGTCGACCTGTATGCGGCGCAGGGGGTTGGCGACGTCGAAGCTGGCGCGCGCTTTTTCCATGAGGACGGCGTCGAAGGTTTTGAAGACGCGGTCGCCCGGACGGACGGCGCCGGCGACGGGGATGGCGGCGACGGCTCCGGCCGGGGCGGCAGCCGTTTCGCGGCCGTCGACGCGGATGGCGGTGACGGTGGTATTGGCGCGGCCGCCGATTTTGACCCAGAATTCGACGATGTCACCGACGGCGAGCGGCTCGTCGAGCTTGATGGTTGCTGTTTTGGCGCGCGGGTCGTAGCCGATGACGCGGCCGATGCGGACGCCGCGGTTGTTGGGGCGGCGGTCGCTCATCATCTCCCGCCCCTGCTTGCCGTACAGGTAGGCGGTGGTGAAGCCGCGGTTGAAGATCTGGGCCATGTCCTTCTGGTCCTGGGGCGGGACGGCGAAGCTGCCGCAGCCGGCGAGGAAGGTGTCGATGGCCCGGCGGTAGCTGTCGACGACGACGGCGACGTATTCGGCCCGCTTCATGCGGCCTTCGATTTTGAAGGAGACGACGCCGGCGTCGATGAGTTCGGGGATGTGCTCGATGGTGTTGAAGTCTTTGGGGCTGAGGAGGTATTCGCCGGCGTCCCGGCCGGCGAGGGCGTCTTTGCCGCCGGCGTCGACGAGGGTGTACGGCAGGCGGCAGGGCTGGGCGCAGCGGCCGCGGTTGCCGCTGCGGCCGCCGATCATGCTGGACATGAGGCATTGGCCGGAGTAGGATACGCACAGTGCGCCGTGGATGAAGGTTTCGATCTCGAGGGGCGAGTCGGCGCAGATGCGGCGGATGGCGTCGAGCGACAGCTCCCGCGCCAGGACGACGCGGCTTATGCCGTGATCGGCGAGGAATTTGACCCCTTCGCTGTTGTGGACGGTCATCTGTGTGCTGGCGTGCAGCGGCAGGTGCGGCGCGACCTGGCGGGCGACGGCGAGCACGCCGGCGTCCTGGATGATGACGGCGTCGACGCCGATTTCGTAGAGGTGGCGCAGGTAGGCGGCCAGAGCGGGCAGTTCGCCGTTGTCGACGAGGGTGTTGACGGTGACGTAGATTCTGACGCCGTACAGGTGGGCTTCGCGCACGACGGCGGCGAGCTGGTCGTCGTCGAAGTTTGCGGCGTAGGCGCGGGCGCCGAACTGGCGGCCGCCCATGTAGACGGCGTCGGCGCCGCTGTTGACGGCGGCGGTGAAGGCTTCGTAGTTGCCGGCGGGGGCGAGGAGTTCAATCATTGTATGCACCTTCTTTTAGGTAGGCGGTGATGGCCGGCTTGATGTCGGTGAGGTTACCGATGGCGGCGGCCACGGGGCGGCAGCCCGGACCGAACAGGATGGTCGGCACGGGGTTGGTGGTGTGGGTTTTGACGCTGAAGTCTTCGAAGTTGCCGTGATCGCTGGTGATGACGACGAGGGTGTCGCCGGCCGCTTCGTGGACGGCGGCGAGGAAGCCGTCGAGGGTGGCGACGATTTTCGCCGCTTCGTCCCAGTCGTGTTTGTGGCCCTGGCGGTCGGTCTGAAAGTATTCGTACATGGTGAAGTGATGACGCTTAGCCAGGTCGACCAGGCGGCGCCCGGCCACGGCCGGGCTAACGGGCGGCACGCCCTCGACGCCGAACCGCGGCAGTAGGTTGTTGGTGATGTCCTGGTAGACGGCTTCGCCGGCCGCCATCTCCGGCAGGGAGCGCAGCGGGACGCCGGCGCCGAGGATGGTGAGGGTGGTGACGGAGTGGCGACGCTGCCGACGGGCGACGAGGTCCATGTAGTCGGTGGTGTACATGTTGGCGGAGGTGACGCGGAAGCCGTCGGCCGCCAGGTCGCGCATGATGCCGTGCTCGGCGATGACGGCGGCCAGGGCCGGGCCGGGGAAGCCGAGGATGTGGCGGTCCATGAGCCGGGGGGCGTTGACGCCGGTGAAGATGGCCGTCTGGCCGGTGGCGCTTTGCGGGAGGCCGGGTACGCCTAGGCTGGCGTCGGTGGGGACGAGGCACGCCGCGTCGCTCAGGATGGCGCCGAGGTTTCGCACGAGGGGTCCGCCGAACAGCGACCGAATGAAGGGCGGGTCGAAGCGGACGAGCGGATTGGTCGCCGGGTCGTCCTCCCCCAGCCCCAGGCCGTCGATGAAGATGAGCAGTACTTTTGGCATCGGGGTTCTCCTATCGTTAACAATAAAAGAAGAAGGGCGTGCCCTTCTTTATTGCAGCAGCGTATCTTCGACGCGTTCTGCGGATGGTTTTCTCCTGGGCGGCGCGGCGGTCATTGCTTTCAGCTGCTCTGTCAGATACCGCACGTCGGCCGCGAGCTGTTCGAGTTTGGCCCATCCGGTCCCGGCCGGGCTGAGCGGGTTGTCGGAGAGGCTGCGGATGAAGTTATCCAGGTCGCGCCTGGTCAGGGGTTCTATGTCGGGTGATTTGATGACGGAGAAGTCGCCGCTGCTCTCCAGGCGGGCCAGTTTTATGTCTTTGAGGTTGGAAAAGTCGAGTCCCTGTTTGTGGAGCTCCTGGCGCAGGTCGTCGAGGTTGAATTGGGTCTTGGTGAGGTTTTTGTCGAGGATGCGGCCGTCTTCGATGATTTCTACCGGCGTGCCTTCAAACATTTTGCGCAGGAATTTGTTTTTGAGCGACAGGCGGGCGAGGAGCTGCTGAAGGAGCAGCAGGCCTACCAGTCCCTCGGCGCCGATGAGGATGCTTTTGTTGTCGCCCATGGCGACGTTGGCGACGATGTCGCCGATGCCGACGAGGAGCACGAAGTCGAAGGGCGAGAGCTGGCCTACCGCCCGGTTGCCCATGATGCGGACAACGAAAAGGGCTACGACGAAGATGGCCGTCATCCGCAGCAGTACTTCCCCGGGGGTTCCGTATTCCATCCGCATTCACTCCTTCCGCTGTCGTTATTATTGACCGCGGCCAGGAGCGGTATACCGGGAGCTATTTGTCGTTGAGCATCTTGAGTAGCTGCTGGTAGTCGTTCTGCAGGCGCAGGTAGTCGTCGGCGATGTTCAGCGCCGCCAGGATGGCTATCATGGTCGTGTTCATCCGCGGGTTGCCGAAAGCGGTCTGGCGCATGCGTTCGTCGAGGATGGTGGCCACCTTGATTATCCGTTCCGGTGCGGCGTCGCTTTTAAGAGGGTATGTCCCGCCGTAAATTTCCACTGTGACTTTGTTTTTTTTGGCATTCATTTCATCACCCTGCTTGCGGCGTCTTTCTGGTTTTACAATTCGCCCCTACCGAAAATTTTCCTGCCGATAGAAAAGGCAGCCTTACGACTGCCTTTCGGCCTATTCGTTGGGCAGCGGGTCGGCACCTTTGCCGATGACGCTGTTGCGGTGACCGTAAACGAAGTAGACGGCGAAGCCGATGGCTGTCCAGACGCCGAAGCGTATCCAGGTGTCGTAAGGCAGGTTGTACATAAGGTAACCGCAGGAGATGACGGCCAGCGGGGCGACAAGGCTTACGGCCGGGCAGCGGAAGGGCCGGTGGAGTTCCGGCCTCGTGAACCGCAGCACCCATACGCCGATGGCCGAGAGGATGAAGGCGAACAGGGTGCCGATGTTGGTGAGTTCGGCGATGGTGCCGATAGGGGTGAAGCCGGCGATGAGGGCGACGGCGATGCCGGCGACGATAGTGATGACGTGGGGGGTGCCGTAGGCGGGATGGATGACGCAGATGCCGCCGGGGATGAGGCCGTCCCGGGACATGGCGAAGAAGATGCGGGTCTGGCCGTACATCAGGACGAGGAGCACGGTGGTGATGCCGGCGATCGCCCCGGCGCCGACGAGGGCGGAGCCGAAGTTGTAGCCGAGAGTGCGCAGGGCAAAGGCCACCGGTTCGGCGTTGTTGAGCTGTGTGTAGGACACGACGCCGGTGAGGACGGCGGCGACGACGATGTACAGCAGGGTGCAGACGACAAGTGAGCCGATGATGCCGATCGGCAGGTCGCGGTTGGGGTTTTTGCATTCTTCGGCCGTGGTGGCGACGGCGTCGAAGCCGATGTAGGCGAAGAATATCAGGGCCGCCCCCGTGGCGACGCCGCTGAAGCCGAAGGGCATGAAGGGCGTCCAGTTGGCCGGGTTGACCCGCGGCGCGGCCAGGAGGAGGAAGAGGAATACGGCGGTCAGTTTCACGGCGACAAGAATTTTGTTGAGGCTGGCGCTTTCCTTGGTACCGCGCACCAGCAGGAAGCTGAGGAAGATGGCGATGAAGACGGCCGGCAGGTTGACTATGCCGCCTTCGGCAGGGACGGCGGTGAGGCTGCGGGGAAGTTCGATGCCGGCGGACTTTAAGAGGCCGACCATGTAGCCCGACCAGCCGGCGGCGACCGCGCTGGAGCCTACGGAGTATTCGAGCACGAGGTTCCAGCCGACGATCCAGGCGACGATTTCGCCAAGGGCGGCGTAGGTGTAGGTGTAGGCGCTGCCGGCGATGGGGACGATGGCGGCCAGTTCGGCGTAGGCCAGGGCGGCGAAGGCGCAGGCCAGGCCGGACAGTACGAAGGAGAGCATGATGCCCGGTCCGGCGTGCTCGGCGGCCGCGACCCCGGTAAGCACGAAGATGCCGGTGCCGATGATGCAGCCGATGCCGAGCAGGACGAGGTCGGTCGCCCCGAGCGTCTTTTTGAGCTTTTGCTGCGCGGCGCCCTCCATGAGGGTGGTAATGTTCTTGGTGCGAAAGATGTCCATCATCTTCCCCCCTAAAATTAATCGGCAAACCCGGCGGATAATGCCCCTGCCAGTTAGTATTGCCGGACGGGGCGGCATACTATTTCGCGGGGCACTATGATTCCGACGCGGTTTGCCGATAATAGCGGAAAAGATGGGGTCCGAAGCTATTCGCGCAGTTTGGCGGCGAAGATTTTTTCCAGGTTGGCGACGATCGCCCGGCAGTAGCCGTCGACCTCTTCGTCGGTCAATGTGCGGTCCTGGGCCTGAAAGGTAAGGGCGAAGGCCAGGCTTTTACTGCCCGCCGGGACCTGTTCGCCGGTGTACATGTCGAAGAGGCGGACACCGGCCAGGAGGTCGCCGCCGGCGGCGTTGATTGCTGCCGTGACCTGGGCGGCGGTGACGGTCTGCGGCAGGACGACGGCCAGGTCGCGGGCGACGGCCGGGAACCTCGGCAGCGAACGGTAGGCGTTGACGAGGACGGCGTGTTTGACGAGACGGGTGACGTCGAGTTCGAAAATGAAAACCTTGCGCCCGATGCCGAACGCGTCGAGGACTTTGGGGTGCGCTTCGCCGACCGCGCCTATCAGTTCGCCGTCTTTGTAGAAGATGGCCGTTTTGCCGGGATGCATGGCGTTGTATTCGCCAGTGCGGACCTCGCAGCCGCTGATGCCGAGTTTTTCCAGCAGCACTTCCACCGCCCCTTTGGCGTCGTAGAAGTCGACCGCTTCCCTCCCCTGATTCCAGGCCAGGTCGGCCCGCTTGCCGCACAGGGCGCCGCACAGCATGGGCGGCTCGGCGGGCAGTTCGGTGAGCGGCAGGCTTTTCGGCAGGTAGACGGCGCCTAGTTCGTAGATTCTAAGGTCGTCGTTCTTGCGGGACAGGTTGCCGGCAACCGTTTGCAGGATGCTGCCGAGGAGGGTGGTCTTCATGGTCGGGAAGTCGTCGGTGATGGGGTTGAGGATGGGGATGGCGACCCGCAGGCTGCTGTCGTCCGGTAGGTTGAGCTTGTCGTAGACGGACGGGTGGGAGAAGCTGAAGGTGATCGTTTCGCTGAAGCCGAGGCCGGTGAGGATGTCTTTCGTCCGGTCGGCGATGGTCTGGGTGTAGCTCTGGGTCCCCGCCTTGGTGATGCCGAAGGGGGTTGTGAGCGGGATGTTGTCGTAGCCCCAGATGCGGGCGACTTCTTCGCTGAGGTCGTCGAAGCGGCTGACGTCGTTCCGCCAGGTGGGGACGGTGACGAGGATTTTTTCGGCCTTGGTTTCGACGGTGAACCCCAACCGGCGAAGGATGTCGGTCATCTTGGCCGCCGGCAGGTCGACGCCGAGGCGGGCGTTTATCTGGGCGGCGGTGGTGGTTATCTGGCGCGGCAGCTGGACGCCGGGGTAGACGTCGACGACTTCGGGGCAGACGGTGCAGGCGCCCATCTCCTCGAGCAGTTCGGCGGCCCGGTCGAGGGCCCGCACGATGTCGGCGGTGTTTAGGCCGCGCTCGAAGCGGCTGGATGCTTCGGAGCGCAGGCCGAGCGCCTTGGAGGTGCGGCGGATGCTGGCGCCGTTGAAGGAAGCGGCTTCGAGGAAGACGGTGTGGGTGGAGGCGGAAACTTCGGTGGCCAGGCCGCCCATGACGCCGGCCAGGCCGACCGCCTGCACGGCGTCGGCGATGACGAGCATGTCGGGGGTGAGCTCCCGCTTGACGCCGTCGAGGGTGGTGAGGCGTTCGCCGGGGCGGGCCCGCCGGACGATGATGCTGCCTTTGGCTAAGGTACTGTAGTCGTAGGCGTGCATCGGCTGGCCGAGTTCCATCATGACGAAGTTGGTGACGTCGACGACGTTGCTGATGGGTCGCATGCCGGCCGCCTGCACCCGCCGCTGGAGCCAGGCCGGCGACGGGCCGATCCTGACGTTTTGGAAGACGCGGCCGGTGAAGCGGGGACACAGCGACGGGTCTTCGATGGTTACGGTGACGAGATCGGTCGCTTTTTCCCGGCCTTCTTCCTTGAGCATGCGCATGGGCCTCTTCAGGGTCCCGCCGGTAAGAGCGGCGACCTCGCGGGCCAGGCCGACAGTGTTGAAGCAATCGGCTCTGTTGGGGGTGAGCTCGAATTCGAGGACGGCGTCGTCGAGGCCGAGGACGGCGATGGCGTCGGCGCCGGGCTGTGTGTCGGCCGGGAGGATGTAGATGCCGTCGCGCAGTTCGGGGGGGACGATTTTGGCGTCCATGCCGAGTTCGTCGGCCGAGCAGAGCATGCCGTACGACTTTACGCCGCGGAAGTCGGCGATGCCGATCTCCAGGCCGCCGGCGAGTTTTGCGCCGGGCAGGGCCACGGGGACGAGGTTGTCGACCTTGAGGTTGGTAGCGCCGGTGACGACGTTTATGGGCATGACGCCGATGTCCACCTTGCATACGAAGAGGCGGTCGGCGTTGGGATGGTAGGTGATGTCGGTGATCTTGCCGGCGACGATTTTGTCAAGGCCTTCGCCGCGGTATTCGATGTTTTCCACCGGGACGCCGGCCATGGTGAGCATGTCGGCCAGCTTTTCCGGGGGTTCCGTAAACGAGGTGTATTCTTTGAGCCAGTTGATCGATGTGCGCATGCGGTTACCCCCTAAAACTGCGCCAGGAAGCGCATGTCGTTGTCGTAGAAGAGACGCAGGTCGTCGATGCCGTATACCAGCATGGCGATGCGTTCCACACCCATGCCGAAGGCGAAGCCGCTCACCTGCGCGGGGTCGAAGTTGCTCATTTCCAGCACGCGCGGATGGGTCATGCCCGAGCCGAGGATTTCGAGCCAGCCGGTGCCTTTGCAGGTCCGGCAGCCCTTGCCGCCGCACATGACGCAGGAGATGTCGACTTCGGCGCTCGGTTCGGTGAAGGGGAAGAAGCTGGGCCGGAAGCGGAGTTTGACGCTGCTGCCGAAGATTTCCTTTGCGAACTGGTCGAGGGTGCCTTTGAGGTCGGAGAAGCTGATGCCTTTGTCGATGACCAGGCCTTCGACCTGGTGGAAGACGGGCGAATGGGTGGCGTCGTAGTCGACGCGGTAGACTTTGCCGGGGGAGATTATCCGCACCGGCGAGTTGGGGGTGACGCTCTGCATCGTGCGGGCTTCGACCGGCGAGGTGTGGGTGCGCAGTAGGATGTCGGGGCTGATGTAGAACGTGTCTTGCATGTCGCGGGCCGGATGGTCGGGCGGCAGGTTGAGGGCTTCGAAGTTGAAGTAGTCGGTCTCGATTTCCGGTCCTTCGACGATATCGAAGCCCATGCGCATGAAGACGGATTTTATCCTCTCGAGCGTCAGGGTCAGCGGGTGCTTGTGGCCGAGGGGCGGTCGCCGCCCGGGCAGGGTGATGTCGAGGGTGTCGGCGGCGATTTTCGCTGCCAGCTGGGCTTGTTTGAGCTCGTCGGTCTTCTTGTCGATGAGGGCTTCGATTTCGGCCCGCAGTTCGTTGACAAGCTGACCGATGCGCGGCCGCTCGTCGGGCCCAAGGCTGCCAATGCCGCGCAGGATGGCGGTAAGGCTGCCTTTCTTGCCGAGGTATTTGACGCGGAGGTCGCTCAGGGCGTCGAGGCTTTGCGCCTTGGGTAGCTCGGCTATGGCAGCCTGCCGGAGTTCTCTGAGTTGTTGTTCCATACATACCTCCAGTGTTTGTGTTGACGTAAATAAAAAAGCTTCCGCCCCAAGGGGCGAAAGCTTTGCTTCCGCGGTACCACCCTACTAGTGTCTCGCCTTTCCGTTAACGGGGAAAAACC
>MTLD01001728.1_pt2 | contig 14640 bp, 13 predicted proteins | sample 1982471 | NCBI WGS metagenome assembly MTLD01 (sample SAMN05712604, study PRJNA340218) | biofilm metagenome | isolation source: sample SPM anode biofilm adapted to -50 mV | place: USA | collected 2012-02-03
GCCGAGGTCGCCGGGACGAAAGTCAAGGAGGTTATCAGAATCGACGGGACCAAATTATTGCTGGAAGACGGCAGCTGGATGCTGTTCCGCAAGTCGGGTACAGAGCCGGTTGTGCGCCTGTACGGTGAGGCGGGCAACGAAGCTCGTCTGGCAGAGGTTATGGCCGCCGGCCGGCAGTTCATACTGGGGTAGGAGGCTTTATGGGGCCGGCAAATTTGGCGGAAAAACTTGATGAACACTTCACCTATGGCCAGTATTGCCAATGGAATGATGGCGAACGCTGGGAGCTGATAGATGGTGTTCCTTACAACATGACGCCAGCTCCTGTGCGGAAGCATCAGGGCATTTTGATGCGAGTGTCGCTTGTCGTTGGAAATTTTTTGGCTGGTAAGCCCTGCCGGGCCTATTTTGCTCCATTCGATGTTCGTTTCCCGGATTCTTCCGAGCAGAATGATTCCGATGTGCCGACGGTGGTGCAGCCGGACCTTGTTGTCATCTGTGATGAGAAAAAACTGGATGATCGCGGTTGCCGCGGTGCCCCCGACCTCGTTGTGGAGATCCTCTCTCCGTCCACATCCAGGAAGGATATCGGAGCCAAGTTTCGTCTCTATGAACGTCATGGAGTTCGGGAATACTGGATCATTCATCCCGCAGAGGAGTCACTGATGGTATTTGCAATTGGTGAGGACGGAAAGTACGGCAGACCCCAAGGATATGGACGTGGGGATTTTGCCACCAGCACGGTTTTGGAAGGGTTGGAGCTGAACCTTGAAGAGATTTTCGCAGAGTGAAATCTTGAATACAAAAATAATATCAAGCTAAGGAGATATACTTAAATGTGGGATTACACACCAATCGTTAAAGATCATTTTTTGAACCCGCGCAACGTGGGAGATATTCCAGATGCTGACGCAGTTGGGGAAGTCGGCAGTCTGGCCTGCGGCGATGCACTGAAACTTTACCTTAAACTGGACGATAACAAAGACAAGATCGTGGATGCCAAATTCCAGACCTTCGGCTGCGCCAGCGCCATCGCCTCTTCATCGGCCTTGACCGAAATGGTCAAGGGGAAGAACCTGGATGAAGCCCTGGCTATCAGCAATCAGGATATCGCCGATTTTCTGGGCGGTCTGCCTGAAGAAAAAATGCACTGTTCCGTCATGGGACAGGAAGCTCTGGAAGTGGCGATTGCCAAATACCGCGGCGAGCCGATCCCGGAGCATGACAGCGAACATGACCATGGCCATGCTTACCCTGATTATGAAGGTGAGATCGTCTGCAAATGCTTCGGCATTACAGATACGTTCCTGAAGAAGGTCATCGAGACCAACCGCCTGACGACCGCCGAGCAGGTTACTCATTTCACCAAAGCCGGTGGCGCCTGCGGCGGCTGCATCCCCAAAATCCAGGAACTGATCGCCCAGGTCCTGGGTAGTGACGAACTTCAACCGCGCAAGCGTCCTGAAAAGCTTTCCAACATGAAGAAGATGCAGCTGATTCAGGAAGTACTGGAACGCGACATCCGGCCGCTATTGTGGGCTGATGGCGGTGATCTGGAACTGATCGATATCGACGGGCCCAACGTTCAGGTCGCCTTCCGCAAGGCTTGCGCCGGCTGCGCCTCGTCCGGCAACACTGCCCGCATGGTCGAAGCCAAGTTGCGCGATCTGGTGGCCGAGGATATCGTGGTCGAGGAGGTCTCTCAATGAAAGAGATCTATCTCGACAACAACGCCACCACCAAGGTCGATGAAGCGGTTTTCGAAGAGATGCGCCCCTATTTCTGCGAGTTGTACGGCAACCCCAGTTCGATGCATTTCTTCGGTGGCCAGGTGCAGGGCAAAGTGACTGAAGCCAGGGCTCGTGTGGCGGCTCTTCTGGGTGCTTCCCCGGAAGAAATCATCTTCACCGCCTGCGGCACCGAGAGCGACAATGCCGCCATCCGCTCGGCGCTGGAGGTCTTTCCCGACCGCCGCCATGTTATCACCAGCCGGGTTGAACATCCCGCTGTCCTGACTCAGTGCCGCAACCTGACCCAGAAGGGTTACCGTGTTACCGAAATCGGCGTGGATGGTGCCGGTCGTCTGGATATGGATGAGTACAAAGCAGCCGTTGACTCCGACACAGCGATAGTCTCGCTGATGTGGGCCAACAACGAGACCGGCGTGATCTTCCCTGTGGAGGAAGCCGCTGCGATCGCCAAGTCTAAAGGGGCCCTGTTCCATAGCGATGCCGTCCAGGCCATCGGCAAAATTCCGATCGACATGGCCAATTCCTGCATCGACATGCTCTCGCTTTCCGGCCACAAACTGCATGCCCCCAAGGGGATCGGCGTGCTTTACCTGCGTCGCGGCACCCCTTTCCGCCCCTTTCTGGTCGGCGGACACCAGGAAAAGAGTCGCCGGGCGGGGACTGAGAATGCCGCCGCAATTATCGCCCTGGGCAAAGCCTGTCAGCTGGCCGACCAGTACATGGAAGCGGAGAATACAATCGTCAAAGCTCAGCGCGACCGGTTGCAGGACGCCCTGATGGCGGCTATTCCCAATGCCCGCATCAACGGCGGTGGGGCCGAGCGCCTGCCCAACACGACTTCAATCGCCTTTGAGTTTGTCGAAGGTGAGGCCATCCTTCTCCTGTTGTCCGAGTTGGGAGTTTGCGCTTCCTCCGGCAGCGCCTGTACCTCCGGATCGCTGGAACCGTCCCACGTTCTGCGCGCCATGGGTGTGCCCTTTACCTGCGCCCACGGTTCGATCCGTTTCTCGCTTTCGCGCTACACAACCGATGCCGAGATCGACACCGTTATCCGCGAGATGCCGCCGATCATTGCCCGTCTGCGGCAGATGTCCCCCTTTGGAAGAGAACATCTCTAAGGGCGGTTTGGGATAACTCCAGCATATTGCTTTGATGAGGGCGGCCAAACGGGTCGCCCTTTGTTTTAACTGGAGAATTGGGGAAAATTAGGTAGAATGTCTCAGATCAATCCTTAGTAGCGGATTGATTTAAACTGTAGTGACGGAGTTAACCATGGATATAAAAATACCGGAAATTGGAGAATCAGTACGGGATGCGCTGTTGGCCAAGTGGTTTAAGGCGGATGGGGCGGCGATAAAGAAAGACGATCCGCTCTGCGAGATTGAAACCGACAAGATTACGCTGGATCTGAACGCCGACGCCGACGGAGTCCTTTCCATTGCTGTACAGGAAGGGACGACCGTGGCGGTTGGAACCGTGATCGGATCAATTGCTGAAGCTGCCGCAAAACAGGAGGCCCCGCCCAGTTTGTCGGCTACTCAGCTGGCAGACAGACTGCTTGCTCCGGCTTCGTCACCGACGGTGCGGCGCGAGATGCTTGAAAATGACATCACTCCCGATCAAGTGCCCGGAACCGGCAAGGGGGGGCGCATCACTCTGGATGACCTGTTTGCCCGCATCGAAGAACGCTCGAAACAACCCCCCGCGCCACGACCGGTTGCCGTCGCTCAAATGCCGGTTGTGACACCGGAAGCTCCCCCGGTTCCTCCCGCCACACAGCCGCCATCCGCGCCGGAACCTGCTGCTCCGGCTGATGAACCGGCCGTCAGCACATATGCCGTCAGCAGCGAGGCCGCGCCTGCCTACACAGCCGGTCGCGAGGAGCGTCGTCCCATGACTCCGATCCGCAGACGGATTGCCGAGCGTCTGGTCGCTGCGCGCCAGCAGACCGCCATGCTGACAACTTTCAACGAAGCCGACCTTTCCCGCGTCAAGGCGCTGCGCAGTAATTACCGCGAGCACTTCATGCAGCGCCATGGCATAGCGCTCGGCTTTATGCCGTTCTTCGTCAAAGCCTGCGTCGAGGCGCTGAAAGAGTTTCCGAATGTCAACGGCAGTATCGATGGCGATGATATTGTACTCCACCATTTCTACGACATCGGCATAGCCATCGGCGGCGAAAAGGGACTGGTGGTCCCGATCCTGCGCAACGCCGATCAGATGAAACTGTATGAAATAGATCAGGCGATTGCGGAATATTCCCAAAAAATCAAAACGAACCGCCTGGAAATTACCGATCTGCAAGGCGGCACCTTCAGCATCAGCAACGGTGGCGTCTATGGTTCGATGCTTTCGACGCCGATCCTCAATCCGCCCCAGAGCGCTGTGCTCGGCATGCACGCCATTCAGGACCGCCCGGTGGTTCGCGATGGCCAGATTGTGGTGCGGCCGATGATGTACCTGGCTTTATCCTATGATCACCGCATCGTCGATGGCCGCGAGGCGGTCGGTTTTCTGAAGAAGGTCAAGGAATATATCGAAGAGCCGGAAGAGCTGCTGCTGGAAGGGTGATGGAACAATTATGTAGGGGCAAGCCCATGTGCTTGCCCTGAATTCGGGCGGCCACATGGGGCCGCCCCTACGGAGGGTAAAATATGCCTGAAACAACATTCGACCTGATCGTTATCGGCGCCGGTCCGGGCGGCTATGTTGCCGCCATCCGCGCCACGCAGCTGGGAATGAAGGTGGCTGTCGTGGAAAAGCGCGCCACACTGGGCGGAGTCTGCCTGAATGAAGGGTGTATTCCCAGCAAGGCGCTGCTCGATTCCAGCGAACTGTTTGCACAGGCGCGGGACAAATTCGCCTCGCATGGCATTGCCATTGATCCGCCCAGGCTTGATCTGGGGTCGATGATGCTGCGCAAGGATGACGTAGTCAGGAAGCTGACCGACGGTATCGCCTATCTGTTTAAAAAGAACGCGATCCGGAGGCTGCACGGTGCGGCGGTCCTGAAGGGGAAAAATCCCGAAGGCGAACATCAGGTCGAGGTAACGCCGGTGGCGGATGGACAGCAGAGCCTGCTGGATGCCCCGCCGGAAGCCGTGCTGCTGACCGCTCCCAGGATTCTGCTGGCAACCGGCAGCGAAGCGGCCGGACTGCCGGGCATTTCCTTTGACGGGCAGGTTGTGGTCAGCGCCAGGGAAGCGCTCTCTTTCGACAAACTCCCGGAACACCTGATCGTGGCAGGCGGAGGTTACATCGGTCTGGAAATGGGTTCGGTCTGGCGTCGATTGGGCGCCAAGGTAACTGTGATTGAGATGTTGCCGCAGATTCTGCCGAACATGGATCGTCAGGTAGCGGATGCGCTGTATCGTTCGCTGCGCAAACAGGGCATCCAGTTCAAACTTGCCACCCGTATCAATAATGTGCGCCGGATCGGCTCCAAGGCTATTGTGGAGTACAACGACGGCACCGGCAGCGAAGAGATCGATTGCGACAAAGTGCTGGTGGCGATTGGCCGGCGTCCCATGACCGCCGGATTGGGGCTGGATGAACTTGGATTAGGTCTGGATGAGAAGGGGAAGGTGGTCGTGGATGCCAACTATCAAACGACCGTGCCCGGTATCTACGCGATTGGCGATCTGGTGCCTGGACCGATGCTGGCTCACAAGGCATCCGAAGAGGGTGTCGTCTGCGTCGAGCGCATGGCCGGCCAGCATTCCACGGTCGAATACGACTTTATCCCCGGAGTCTGCTACACCTGGCCGGAAGCCGCCAGCGTGGGCAGTACCGAGGAACAGCTCAAGGAAGCCAACATCCCCTATCGCAGCGGACGTTTCAATTTTTCCGCCCTGGGACGGGCGCGCTGCATGGACGAGAGCGAAGGTTTTGTCAAGATTCTGGCTCACCAGGAAACTGACCGGGTGCTGGGAGTGCATATCCTCGGCCCGCGCGCCTCTGATCTGATTGCCGAGGCGGCCACGGTGATGTGTTTCGGCGGCACCGCCCGTGACATAGCCCTGATGTGCCATGCCCATCCGACTCTGTCGGAGGCGATCAAGGAAGCGGCGTTGGATCTGCATAAAGAGGCAATTCACGGCTGAGGTTGATGATTGAAAACTGAACAATAGGTGGGAAATGCAGCGAAAGGGGGACAGTCTGACTGTCCCCCTTGTTTGTTTTTATTAATGGCAAACGGGTTTTAAATGTATTGGAGGCATTGGAGCCGGAGCGCCGCGCAATAGTCCTTCAGTACTCAGGTCTTCATCGATATCCGGCCAGTGGATGCCATATCCTCCACCGCTTGTCTGCCAGTTTTCACGAGCTTTTTGTGATGCGTTAGCAAGCCTTGGATACCAGATCAATGGTACGGATATGCTTCTTCCGTCCATCAGATCAACGGAAATAACATCGTCGTCAATGTGCAGGTTTTTGACCCGCTCGTCTGCTTTAAGCGCCAAAGTACCCATTCCAAGCCTCCAATAGTGTTAATCTGTGTTCAATTACAAGAATCTGTATCGTGCGTAACTCACGGGGACTGAAGCCGATGCTGGACGCCAAGGCAACAGGTGATAACCAGAATTTGGCCGTTTGTTCGTCGCGATCAATATGGATATGTGGCGGTTCAGTTGTTTCGTGACTATGGAAGTAAAACCTGTATGGACCAGATCTTAAAGCTGTCGGCATTCCGTAGTCCCTCGTTTTAAATAAAATAGCTATATTTACGGCAAATTCTATTCGCTAAAGTATCACAGTCCTCCCAAGTCTTTCAACAACTACCAAGCACCGTTTTTTTCATCCATTTTGCCATGGTAGGATGGTGGCAAAGTCAATGGCAAATCCACCTGAATCATCCTTTTGTAAAGGGGGGACTTGACGTTTTGTTGAGGATTTAATCCATTCGCTCCAGCCCCAAATCCTGTCTTATGATTGTTTCCAATGACGCATCCAGCATGGCCCTGCGGCAATCGACGCCGTCGATGGCCCCGGTTTTAAGCCTCCGGAAGAAACGGCAGCCGCCGAAGCAGAGCGGCAGGTAAGCGCATTCCAGACACTCCTCGTTTTTCCAGAGGTCCAGGTTGTGGGTTTGGCAGTAATCACCGACTCCATCGGCTAGGCTGCCGACCCGCAACTCTTCCTGCCCCATGAAGACCGGGCATTTGTAGAGACCGCCGTCGTATCCCACCACCAGGTCGTTTTTGAACTCGATCATGCAGGCCCCCGGCTTGATCTTGGCGACCGGGAAGCCGCGCTTGAGGACTTCTCCGCGCAGGAACAGGCCGGCCTCGATCGCCCACGGTTCCGACGTGCAGGCGCAGGCCGAGCCGCGATCACCGGCCACGCTGCCGTCCGCCTTGGGCATGACCGGCGAGAAAGAGACCTCCTTCATGCTGGTCGGGTCAAGTCCTTGTTCTATCAGCAGGTCCAGTAGTTCCGGAAAGCGCCGGTAGTTATGGCGGGTATAATTGCCTCCCAGATCGACCGGTGTCAGCTTGTGGATGGCCAGCAGGTTGGACATGATTCTGTCGAAGCTGCCAGCGCCGGAGACGAACGGGCGCTGGGCGTTGTGGATGTCGGGCGGTCCGTCGATCGTCAGGCGGATTGCGGACAGACCCAGCGGCAGCAGTTGTTGTACGACTGCGGGAGTCAGCAGGACGCCGTTTGAGAAAATATTGAAGGAAAATTTTACCGAATGCCGCACGGCTGTTTCACCCAGACGTGTCGCTATGCTTTTCAAAAGCTCCAGCTCGATCAAAGCCTCACCGCCGTAGAAATCAATGCTTACGTCCAGCCCTTCGTTCATTCGTTCAGTCAGGCGCTGCACCAGCAGATCGGCGGTTTTTGCGCTCATTACAAAATGCCCCCGGAAAGGATCTTCATAGCAGTAAGGGCAGGCCAGATTGCACTCCAGGGTCAGCGTGACTGTTGCCTCGATCCGGCGGCTGGCGCTGTTGATCGTGTCAAAGGTGGCCAGTATCTCATTCCGCTCCGTATCCCGGTCCGTTACCAGGACTCCCAGGCGTGAAAGCGTGGAATGCTCTTTTTCGGATAGCTCATTGCCGCAGCAAACTCTTGCCCACATTGATTCGGAAATTTCCAGCACCGAACAACGCCGGGTGGCGATTAGCAGCATGCGTCCCGGTTTGTCCGGACAGGGGTAGGTTTTCAGGTAACGGGACAGTTGCATGGAGTAATCCTTGGTAAACTGGTTTGTGGTACAGATATGCTATATGGCGTAATTTTGTATTTATTGTGATCAGTTTATATGTGGCTTTAACGGCATTATTTCAGCATAAAGTAGACATGTTATATTGCGAATGAATTCTATTTATCATGCTAAATAACGTAGCAGAGAGGGTTGCCCCTCCCCACCGAGAAAAGCTATTACACTTTGGCGGAACCACTTGTGCAACACGCCCTCACTACACCGGCCTCTATGCCTTCCTCCAGCACCAGCATCTCTTCATTGGTCGTACACATCGCAATCACCTCCTTTTGTATACAATTTAATTCTGGACAAACTGCCATTCCGTCTGTTAATGAAGTTGCATACTTCATACCATGCTTTTAATTAATCCCTTGCATAGCCTTCGGGCCTTTCTGATCACCCTCTGTCTGGGGCTGTGTGTCATTCCATGTCTGGCATGGGGCGATGATCTTGACAGCGCCGACAGCCTTGATCTACTTAATGCCTGGCAGGAAGTACCCGTTAGCGCTTCCCGTGTACCCAAACCGCTCTCCAGGACCGCTGAAAACGTCACCGTCATAACCGCTCGGGAAATCGAGTTGCTCAATGCTCATACCCTGGCTGACATCCTTGATACGATTCCCGGCGTCCAGATTCAGCATAACGGTGGGCCTGGCATAACCGCCTATACCTTCATTCAAAGTGCAAATCCATTTTTCACCCAAGTCTTTGTAGACGGTGTTTCGCTCAACAATCTTGGGAATAATTTTCCCGATGTATCTTCAATTCCGTCTCAGATTATCGAGCGGGTCGAGGTTGTCAAAGGTTCAGCCTCTTCGGCATGGGGTTCAGCGCTGGCCGGTGTGATCAATGTCATCACCAAGTCGCCTGAAAAAGGGCGTGTTATCAGCGGGTCAGCCACCGCCTCGGTTGGCGAGCGAACCACGGCCGACACGAAAGCCGAGTTGAGCGGCACAAGCGGCAAGCTGGGCTATTACCTCTCGGGCGGATATCTCGGTTCCAACGGCCTGCTGCCGACGATGCAGATTCGCTCAAACCATGTCTATACCAAGTTGACCTACGATCTCCCCCGTCAGGGTCAGGTGTGGGGCACCTTCAGCTACAACCGCGCCAGCATGGGTGACCTGTTTGCACAGGGGATTGACCTTCGGGAGCGAGTTGAAAAACTTAGCTTGCTGGCCTCGCTCGGTCTGCGCTACACATTGGCGGAGGGACTGGAACTTGACGTAACCGGAAAACATTCGTTCATTCCGTCAAACTTTTCCTATTTTAATATCAGTGATGGCAGCGAACGCTGGTTACCAGATTATTTCAAAGACCAAGCCAGCGGCGGCAGTGCCAAACTACTGTGGCGAAAAGACAATAACCTGCTGGCTGTTGGCGCTGATTACAACCATCAGGAAGCGGAATACGTCGGCGGCTATTTCAGAAAAGTAGATCGTTGGGGCGTTTACCTGAACGACACGCTGTCGTTGGGCCCGGTCAGCATCAGCCCCGGCGTGCGCCTTGACCATACCTGGACCAGCGGCGATCAGGTCAGTTCGTCACTGGGACTGACTTGGCAGGTCAGCGACAATACCCTGCTGCGGGCCTACACCGGTCGCGGCTACAACGTGCCGTTACTGACCGGGTTTGATGGTCCTGCCCAGAAAATCTGGACCATGCAGGTCGGTGCCGAAAGCACGGCAATTCCATATCTGTGGCTCAAGGGCACCCTCTTCCGCAACATGACCTGGGGCGCTGATGTCGAGCAGAACTTGGCCATTGGCAGTGAACTGGAAATCCGCACCACCCCTGTCTTCAATACTACACTGGGTGGCAGTTGGACCTATACCGAAACTACCCGCACCAGCGACGGAACACCGGTACGCCCCGATCGTCCGACCCAAACTTTGAAACTGGCTCTGCGCTACGATGACACAACCTTCCGTGGCGTATTGTCCGGCAACCACATCAACTGGAATGCACCGGCCGATTTCAACGGCAAATACGGCGGCCTGATCTGGGACCTGCACCTAGGCGCCACGCTACTCAAACATGAAAATTCTTCCTTGGAATTGTTCTTTTCCGGGCATAACCTTTTCAATGGTAGTTCTTACTACCGTGATCTTGTACCGAATGTCGGTCGCTGGTTCGAAGGCGGAGTGAGGGTGAAATTCTGATGAGACGCTTTATTCTCCTCATAATCGCCCTGGCGACTCTGCTCCCCACCCTGGCCCAAGCCTATGACGTACTGGTGCTGCAGAGCCGTCGCGATCCGGCCTACGACGAGGTGCTGAAAGGTTTCCGCTTCGAACAGAAATCCTCGCTGCGCATGTTGGTGATCTCCGACTATGCCGAGGTGGACTTGATCCGCATCGTGCGTGAAGACCATCCCCGCCTGATTCTGGCGCTGGGTGACGCGGCGCTGAAGGAAGCTCGCAAGATCCGGAACACTCCGGTGCTGGCCGTGATGACGTTGGGCATCCCTGCTCAGAGCGCGGATCAGTCCAATCTGGCCGGTATCAGTATGTTTGCCGCGCCTGAACAGTATATGAGCATGTTCCGGAGTATGAAGGTCCGTCGCGTCGGTGTTATCCATAATCCGGCCAAAAGCGGCTGGTATCTTCGTCAGGCTCGAACTGCAGCGCAGCAGGCCGGCATCGAATTGGTGGCTCGGACAATCTCTGCGCCTCATGAGTTACCACACCAGCTTGCAACTCTGGCCGGCAAAGTCGATGCGCTCTGGATGCTGCCCGATCCGACCGCTGTAACCCGCGATACTGTGGAGACGTATTTCCATTTTGGCCAGGAAAACTCCATACCTGTTGTCTCCTTCTCGGGCAGTTATATTGGCTTGGGGGCGGCGGCTGCGCTGGATCTTGATCTGAATACTCTTGGACGCCAGGCCGATGAAGTCGCATCGCAGATGCTTTCCGGCCAGGCTGACAGCAGCAGGGTTATTTTCCCGCACAAGGTCATCCCGAAAACAAATGGCTCTGTTTTGAAACGGCTCAATCTTGATGCGGGGAGTATCATCGGGTCTGTTCGCAACTGATCTAGTGTTTCATTGGTCTGGTTTCATGTTTTTGAAGCAGCATTTAAGGCGAAGGCCACGTCCAATCGGGTGTGGCCTTTATTCGTATCCGGTCAATAGCAGGGCTGGGTTTGTGGTTGCAAATGATTCGCAATCTATTAGACTTAAAGAGACGGTATTCACACGATTCTTTTAGTTGCGGAGGTCGTACTATGCGAAAAAATCTGACCACCAAGATTCTCGAAGCACATTTGGTTGAGGGAAGGTTGATCCCAGGCACGGATATCTCAATCAATGTTGACCATACTCTTTTGCAGGATGCCACCGGTACGATGGCGATGCTGGAGTTTATCGCGATGGGGCTGCCGCGGGTCAAGGTCGAGTTGGCTGCCCAGTCCATCGACCATAACCTGCTGCAGACCGATTACAAAAACGCCGATGACCATGCCTTTCTTACATCGGCGGCCATGAAGTTTGGAGTTCACCTTTCAAAGCCGGGCAACGGAGTGTCTCATCAGGTGCATCTGGAGCGCTTTGATGTGCCGGGCAAGGTTCTGCTCGGAGCCGATTCCCATACGCCCACTGCGGCCGGCCTCGCCATGCTGGCTATCGGCGCCGGTGGGCTGGATGTTGCGCTGGCCATGGCCGGGCATTCTTTCAGTCTTCCCTGCCCCAAAGTTATGGGTGTCAGGTTGACCGGCAAGCTGCCGGATTGGGTTTCGGGCAAGGATGTGATTCTGGAGTTGCTGCGGCGGCACACCGTTAAAGGTGGCGTCGGCAAGGTGATCGAGTATTACGGCCCGGGCGTGCTGACGCTTTCGGTTACGGATCGTGCCACCATCGGCAATATGGGGGCCGAGCTGGGAGCGACCTCATCCATCTTCCCTTCTGACGAGCGGACGCGCGAGTTTCTGTTTTCGCAGGGGAGGGGGGATTGCTGGCAGCCGTTGGCAGCTGATGAGGGTGCTGTTTATGATGAATATGACGAAATCGATCTCTCCGCTGTTGAGCCGATGATCGCCTGTCCGTCATCGCCGGATAACGTGGTGAAAGTCAGCGAAGTCGAGGGGGTAAAGGTCGATCAGGTTATTGTCGGCAGTTCGGTGAATTCATCGTACCGCGACCTGATGACGGTCTGTCGTATAATGGAGGGGAAACGGGTTGCACCGGGCGTGCATTTCCACGTTAATCCGGGCAGCCGCCAGGCTCTCGAGAATGTGGCCCAGGATGGCGGTGTGCTGATGTTGCTGATGGCCGGGGTCAGTATCCACCAGTCCGGCTGTCTTGGGTGTATCGGCATGGGTCAGGCTCCCGGCACCGATCAGATATCGTTGCGAACCTTCCCGCGCAATTTTCCGGGTAGAAGCGGCACCAAAGGTGATAAGGTGTATCTCTGCTCGCCGGAAACCGCGGCGGCGGCAGGGATTTTCGGTGTAATCACCGATCCGCGCAAGCTGGGGCAAATCAAGCCGTATCCGGCGGTGCAGAATCCGGTAAAATACCTGCTGGATGATTCCGGTATCATATTTCCACTGGATGACGGTTCGGCGGTAGAAATCAAGACCGGGCCGAATATATTGCCGTTCCCGGATTTCGAAGCGCTGCCGGACAATCTTCAGGCGACCGTCGTCATAGCACTGGGTGATAATATAACGACCGATCATATCATGCCGGCCGGCAACAAGGTCCTGCCGCTGCGGAGTAATATTCCGGCCATCAGCGAGCATGTTTTCGAGCAGGTGGATGCCGGGTTCCCGGCCCGGGCGCAGGCGGCCGGAAATGGTGTGGTGATTGCGGGTGAGAATTACGGCCAGGGATCATCCCGTGAGCATGCCGCCATAGCCCCCCGTTATCTGGGCATCCGTGCCAAGATTGTCAAAAGCTTTGCCCGCATACACAAGGCCAATCTGGTCAATTTCGGTATACTTCCGCTGGTTTTCAAAAATCCGGCCGATTTTGAGCTTTTCAAACAGGGCGAGCAGCTCTCGTTTCCCGATGTACGCCGGCTTATCGAGAATGGAGCCGTCGAGATTCCAGTGCTGGTCGGGGGACGCGAGATTATCACATTACTGGAAGTATCAAGCCGCCAACGCCAGGAACTCTTGGCTGGCGGCACTCTGAATTATGTAAAACAAAATCGACACTGAAGGAGTCAAGATGACAAGAAATACCCGCAAGACCAAAATTGTAGCCACAGTTGGGCCGGTGAGCTCTTCGCCGAAAATGATCCAGAAGCTGATCAAGGCAGGTGTCGATATATTCAGGCTGAATTTTTCTCATGGTGAAAACTCACAAAAGCTGGAGTTGATCCAGACTATCCGCCAGGTGTCGGGCAAACTCGGGCGCCAGGTCGGTATTCTTGGCGACCTGCAAGGGCCTAAAATCAGGACCGGCAAAATGGCGGGAGAGGGGATGTCTCTTGTAAAGGGTCAGGAAGTGCTGATCACCACCGATGATGTGCTTGGTGCCGACGGCATCATTCCGACCATTTACCGCTCGTTGCCGAACGATGTCCAGCCAGGTTCGCGCATTCTGCTGGACGACGGCCTGTTGGAGTTGAAGGTTATCGGTCTTGAAGGGGGGCGGGTGCGCTGTCTGGTTGTCAACGGTGGTCTGCTAAAAAACAATAAGGGCATTAATCTCCCTGGTGTGAATGTATCGGCACCGTGTCTCACGGAAAAGGATTTGATTGACCTGGATTTTGCCCTGGATGCTGATGTTGACTTTATTGCATTGTCATTTGTCAGAACGGCAAGCGATATCGAAGAAATTAAGCAGATTATTGCGGCTAAGGGGAAAGATACGCCGGTCGTTGCCAAAATCGAGAAACCCGAGGCTTTGCGCAATTTCAAGAGTATCCTTGCTGTGACTGACGCCGTGATGGTGGCTCGTGGTGACCTGGGAGTCGAGATTGAGCCTGAAAAAGTTCCGATTTATCAGAAAAAGATTATTCAGGCCTGCAATGAAGCCGGTAAGCCGGTCATCACCGCCACACAGATGCTGGATTCCATGATTCGCAATCCGAGGCCGACCAGGGCGGAGACATCTGATGTTGCCAATGCCATTCTGGACGGTACTGATGCGATCATGCTGTCAGCCGAAACGGCCTCGGGTGATTATCCGCTGGAATCGGTGGAAACTATGGTCAGGATTGCCAAAGATGTTGAAAGTACGGATTTCCTTGATGGTGTGCCGCACGGAGGTTCAGTCCTTACGGTGGCTCAGGCTGTCGCCGAATCATCCTGTCGTACCGCTGCCGCCCTCAAGGCGAAGGCAATTGTTGTTTTTACAAGATCTGGCGGCACTGCGACTTTGATCTCTGCTTTCCGGCCGTCAACGCAGATTATTGCTTTTACAACTTCACTGGAAATCCGCCGTCGCCTCTCGATCTACTGGGGAGTGCACTGTACCGGTGTCGGAATAATGGAAAATACCGATCAACAGATTGCGGCTGTGGAGAAAAAGCTGCTGGCCTCAGGTTTTCACAAGGGAGATCAGGTTGTGATCACAATGGGAATTCCAATCGAAACGCGAGGCTCTACAAATTTAATGAAAGTGCACGAGCTGGGAACTCATGGATTCTATGAGGTATTTGAGGAATAATCTGTAGGAATACGAAAATACTTAGTACGGCCATCATTTTTATTTTGACATTATGAGATTTG
>MTLD01005265.1_pt1 | contig 14628 bp, 15 predicted proteins | sample 1982471 | NCBI WGS metagenome assembly MTLD01 (sample SAMN05712604, study PRJNA340218) | biofilm metagenome | isolation source: sample SPM anode biofilm adapted to -50 mV | place: USA | collected 2012-02-03
GACCGGGTCCAGGTGCTGGGCAACACCGAGATCTCGTACCTGAGCCAGATCCCCGAGGAGCTGGGCTCGCGCCACATCGAGAAGCTTTGCAGCTATCCCATCGCCTGTTTCATCGTCACCAAGGGACTCGATCCTCCCGAGTTTCTGAAGAGCTCGGCGCTGGGGGCGGGTATTCCGCTTCTGGTCACCCATCACCAGTCCTCCACCTTCATAAGCCTCATCACCAAGTTCCTGGAGGAGAGCCTGCTCCCCTCGACCCACATCCACGGCGTGCTGGTCGACGTCCTCGGGGTGGGGATGCTGCTTCTGGGCAAGAGCGGCATCGGCAAGAGCGAGTGCGCCCTCGACCTCGTGATCCGCGGCCACCGACTGGTAGCCGACGACGTGATCCACATCAAGAAGAAGATGCCGGCCGCACTCGTAGGTCAGGCGGGTGAGACCATCCAGTACCACATGGAGATCCGGGGACTCGGGATCATCAACATCAAGGACCTCTACGGGGTCTCGTCGATCCGAGAGAAAAAGATCATCGACATGGTGCTGGAACTGGTTGAGTGGGACGCGAACCAGGAGTACGAACGCCTGGGGATCGACGAGCCGATGAAGACCATCCTCGGTGTCGACCTGCCGCACGTAAAGATCCCGGTCCGGCCGGGGCGCAACCTTACCTCCATCATCGAGGTAGCCGCCCGAAACTTCCTCCTGAAGGGGATGGGGTACCATTCGGCCCGGGAGTTCCACGAGAAACTCCTGGCGCGCCTTGAGTTCCGCCCCCTGGGCAACGAGGTGGAGTGATGCGCATCGTCATCATAACCGGCCTTTCAGGGTCGGGAAAATCGACGGCAGTGAAGGCGCTCGAGGACGAGGGGTTCTTCTGTCTGGACAACCTTCCCGTTTCGCTCGTTGCCACCTTCATCGAACTCGTCGAGCACTCCCGTGAGGACATCAAGGACGTCGCCCTGGTGATGGACATCAGGAGCCGGGACTTCATCAAGGGATACGACCAGGTCTTCCAGGCCATCGCCTCGGCAGGGCACAGCGTCAAGATCCTCTACTTCGACGCCACCGACCAGGTACTCATCCGTCGTTTCTCGGAGACGCGGCGGCGCCACCCCGCCCTCGAGGGGGCGAGCGTTCCCGAGGGGATACGCTTCGAGCGCGACCAGCTCGCGGGACTTAGGCGCATCGCCACGGCCATCATCGACACATCCGAGATGAACGTACACCGCCTGCGCGAGGTGGTCATCGGCCTCGTGAAGGGGAGCGAGGGGGCGCTCGAGATGCAGGTCAACCTGCAGTCGTTCGGCTTTCGCTACGGGCTGCCGCTGGAGAGCGACCTGGTCATGGACGTCCGCTTCCTCCCGAACCCCTATTTCGTGGCGGGGCTGCGCCCCTACTCGGGCCTCGAGCCCGCGGTGCGCGATTACGTCCTGGGGCAGAAGGAAACCGAGGTCTTCCTGGAGCGCTTCCGGGACATGCTGGAGTTTCTGCTGCCGGGGTACCGGCGCGAGGGGAAATCGTACCTTTCGGTATCCATCGGCTGTACCGGCGGCAGGCACCGTTCGGTGGCCATAGCAGAAGAGTTGTACCACTACTTCCGGCAACGGAACGTGAACATCAATGTATCCCACCGGGATATAGAGAAGGGACAGGGATGATAGGACTGCTTTTGGTAGCACACGCCGGCGTGGCAGGAGAGCTTCTCGCCGCGGCGGAGATGATAGTAGGAAAGCTGGAACTCGCCGAGGCGGTGGGGATCGCCCCCGACGCGTCGGCCGCCGACGTCATGGCCTCCATCAAGGAGGCGGTGGGGCGTGTTTCCGGCGACGGGGCGATCATCATGACCGACATGTTCGGCGGCACCCCCTCCAACATGAGCATCTCCTTCCTGCAGGAGGGGAAGGTCGAGGTGCTGACGGGGGTGAACCTCCCCATGCTGATCCGCTTCACCCAGGAGCGCGAACGCTCAAGCGTCGCCGACCTCGCTCTGAAGCTGAAGGAGAGCGCCCAGGAAGGGATCACCGTAGCCGGTGATTTCCTGAAGAAGTAATCATAAGGAGGGTTTACCCGCCGCAGCCTTGGCGTAAACCTTGTGGACGTAACAATAAGGAGGGTTTACCCGCCGTAGCCTTGGCGAAGGCGGGTGAGTGCAGACATGATAGAAGGCGAATACGTCATACCTAACAAGCTGGGGCTGCATGCACGGGCCTCGGCGCTTCTGGTGAAAACGGCCAGCGGGTTCTCCTCCGAGATCAGAATCGAGCGCGAGGGGATCGAGGTTAACGGCAAGAGCATCATGGGGATCATGATGCTCGCTGCGGCAAAGGGGAGCACCGTCACGCTCAAGTGCGAAGGAGCGGACGAGGTGGAGGCCTACGCCGCCCTGGGGGAACTGATCCGCAATGGATTCGGAGAGGAGTGAGTCGAGACAACTGAAGGGGATCGGCGCGTCCGCCGGGATCGCGATCGGCGAGGTGCGCATCACCGACCGCCGCCGCGTGGCGGTGACCGAGGTGGTGGTGGCCCGGGAAGAGATCCCCTGCGAGGTGGAGCGCTTCACGAGCGCCCTCGAGCGGGCGAAGGGGGAGCTCTACGCCCTGAAGGACCAGCTCGCCAGCACGCACGGCCCGGAGCACCTCTGCGTCATCGACGCGCACCTCATGCTCCTCGACGACACCATGCTGGTCGGGGAGACCACCCAGTACATCGAGCGGCTCGGCATCAACGCGGAAGGGGCGCTCAAACGCACCCTGGGCCGCTTCAAGGCATTCTTCGAAGGGGTCGAGGACGACTACCTGCGTGAGCGCGGCAACGACGTGGAGACGGTCGTCGAGCGGGTGCTCAGGAACATGGTGGGGGAGAAGCAGGAACCGCTCACGCGGATCGACGGCAAGGCGATCGTGGTGGCCCACGACCTCTCCCCGGCCGACATCCTGCAGATCGACAAAGAGAAGGTGATGGGGTTCATCACCGACCTGGGGGGGAAGACCTCGCACACCTCGATACTCGCGCGCGCCTTCGAGATCCCCGGCGTGGTGGGCCTTGAGCGGATCACGGGGGAGGTGCAGGACGGCGACACCCTGATCATCGACGGCGGTGCCGGCGTCGTGATCATCAACCCGAGCCAGGAAGAGTTCAAGGAATATCTGCAGAAAAAGCAGCGTTACGAGTACGTGGAGCGCGAGCTATTGAAGCTGCGCGACCTGCCGGCACAGACCCTCGACGGGCACCGCATGCGCCTTAAGGGTAACGTGGAGGTCATCGAGGAGGTCGCCTCCCTGGAGAAGCACGGCAGCGACGGGATCGGCCTGTACCGCACCGAGATGCTCTTTTTCAACCGCCGCGGCACGCTCCCGACCGAGGAGGAGCAGTTCGAGGCCTACGCTGCCCTGGTGAAGAAGATGGCGCCGCTGCCGGTCACCATCCGGACCCTGGACATAGGGGGCGACAAGTGCATCACCGATCTGGACCTCTCCGACGAGATGAACCCGGCCCTGGGGCTGCGCGCGATACGGCTTTCCCTGCGCCAGCCCGAGGCGTTCAAGGCGCAGCTCCGGGCGATCCTGAGGGCGAGCGCCTTCGGCGAGGTGAAGCTCTTCTTCCCGATGGTGTCGGGGGTGGCCGAGGTCCGCGCCGCCAAGGCGCTTTTGGAGGAGGTGAAGGAGGAACTGCGCGGCAGGCACCCCTTCGACGAGAAGGTCCAGGTGGGGATCATGATCGAGATCCCGTCCGCGGTGGTGATCGCCGATCTCCTGGCGGCCGAGGTCGACTTCTTCAGCGTCGGCACCAACGACCTCATCCAGTACACGCTCGCCATCGACCGCACCAACGAGCACCTCTCCTCGCTGTTCCAGCCGCTGCATCCCGCGGTGCTCAGGTCGCTCAAGGCCATCGTCGACGCGGCCCACGCGGCCGGGATCGACGCCTGCATCTGCGGTGAAATGGCGGGGGACCCGGAGTACCTCCCCATCCTGCTCGGGCTCGGCTACGACGAGCTTTCGATGAACGCGGTCTCCATCCCGAGGGTCAAGAAGATCCTGCGTCGCTGCACCCTCGAGGAAGCGCGCGCCGTGGCCCTCAAGGCGCTGAATTTCGCCACTGCGGCCGAGGCGGACGCCTACCTTAAGGGGGAGATCGCGGCGCGTTTCTCGGAGAGTTTCGACTAGAGCCGGTTCAGGACTCCCTGGCGAGCGCCTGCAGGGTGAGCTCCACGGCCAGGGCAAGCGTTCTTCCCGCCTTGCGTGTATTCCCTGATAGCCTGATCAACTGCGGCACCAGCAAGGGGCGCTTCGCGATGGCAAGCGCCACGCGCCACGGGCTCAGGTTCAGCTCCGCGTCGCAGAAATCCTCGATGGCAAACCCCAACTCCTCGTCGGCCGCGTCGCTCACGCTCCTAAGCGCCAAAAGCGGTATCCCCGCCTCCTTTGCCTGCGCAAGGACGGCTGCCGTTTCCATCTCGAGAAGCGGCAAGGGGGTGGCGGCACCGATGCGGCTTGCCATTTCCCTCTTGTTCTTGATGCCGTTCGAGGTCACGAAGCCGCCGCGCCGCAACTGCACCCCGACTTTGCAGCAATGTTCCGATGCGAGTGCGGCGAGGGCCGGGTCGGGCGGGGGAAGTTCCCGGAGGGCATCGCCTTCCAGGTGGAAAACACGTTCGGCCAGCACCAGTTCCGCGACTTCCAGCCCCGGGAGCACGGCGCCGCCGAACCCGAAGTTCACCAGCGCCTCGGGGGCCGCGTGAGCTATGAGCGCGCGCGTCGCCGCCGCGGCGTGGTCCGGCCCCATGCCGGACTCGATCAGAAAGACAGGTCTGCCGTCCACCGGGAAGCGGTACAGGTTGCGCCCGGCCAGCGTCTCTCGGCGGAAACCCTTTATGCGCGCCAGGACCGGCGCGATCTCCTGGGGCATGGCGGCCACCACACCCAGGCTTCTTTTTTCCGTAGTCATAGCGGTTCGTTCCTCTCGACCGGCCACTTTAACAGAGGGGAGGCGCCGCCGCAACGCTTTCCGAACCCGGCCCGGGTTCACCTTGACAAACCGCCCCTGCCGTCTTATAGTCAGGGTTCTTTTTGGTTTGACTTCATTAATTTGGAGGGGACATGAAGCCGCTGTTTTTGAACCCGCCCACCTTCGAGGATTTCGACGGAGGCGCCGGCGCGCGTTACCAGGCCTCCCGGGAGGTAACCTCTTTCTGGTTTCCCGGCTGGCTGACCTACCCCGCGGGGATGATCCCGGGGGCGCGCGTCGTTGACGCACCGGTGCAGCGGCTTGATCTCGACGCCTGCCTGAAGATCGCCATGGATTTCGACATGGTGGTCATGTACACCTCCACCCCGACCCTCGCCATCGACGTGGAAACGGCACGCCGGGTCAAGGCGCAGCGTCCCGGGACGGTGACCGTGCTGACCGGCCCGCACGTGAGCGTGCTCCCCGAGGAGAGCCTTCGTTTTGCCGACGGCGCGGTCGACATCGTCTGCCGCGGCGAGTTCGACTACTCCACCGCCGAGCTGTGCGAGGGGAAACCCTGGGAGGAGGTCGACGGCATCAGCTTCATGAAGGACGGCAAGGTGCTGCACACCAAGGACCGCCCCCCGATTCAGGATCTCGACGCGCTCCCCTTCGCGAGCCAGGTGTACAAGCGGGATCTCCCCATCGAGGAGTACGTCATCCCGCACTTCCGGCATCCCTACGTTTCCATCTACGCGAGCCGCGGCTGCCCGTCGCGCTGCATCTACTGCCTCTGGCCGCAGACCTTCTCCGGGAGAAGCCTCAGGAAGAGGAGCCCCGAGAACGTCTACGAGGAGGTGAAGTGGATCAAGGAGAACCTTCCCCAGGTGAAGGACATCTCCTTTGACGACGACACCTTCACCGCGGACAAGCAGCACGCCATCGCCATCGCCCGGGCCATCAAGCCTTTGAACGTCTCCTGGGTGATCAACGCGCGCGCCAACTGCGACTACGAGACCCTGAAGGAGCTCTCCGACGCCGGGATGCACCACGTCGTGGTCGGCTACGAGTCCGGCAACGAGCAGATCCTCAAGAACATCAAGAAAGGGGTCACCAAGGCGCAGGCGATCGAGTTCACCAAGAACTGCAAGAAGCTCGGCATCACGGTGCACGGCGCCTTCGTGCTGGGGCTTCCCGGCGAGACGCGCGAGACCATCAAGGAGACCATCGCCTACGCCATCGACCTCGATCTCAGCTCGATCCAGGTCTCGCTGGCCTCCCCGTACCCCGGCACCGAGTTCTACCAGATGGCGAAGGAAAACGGCTGGATCGCCTCCGACAGCTTCCTGGACGCGACCGGGCACCAGAAATGCGTCATCAACTACCCGAACCTCACCAACCAGGAGATCTTCGACGCGGTTGAGCTCTTCTACAACAAGTTCTACTTCCGCCCCCGCTACATCGCGCGCAGCATCTACAGCATGCTGGTCGATGCGAAGGTACGCAGAAAGCTCCTGAAAGAAGGCGCCCAGTACCTGAGCTACATGAAAAAGCGCAAGAAGGCCGCCTGCTGACCGTTGCGGGGTAGTTAACGTAGAACGTAGAACATAGAACGTAGAACTCTTTATGAAAGAAGTGATCCTGAACGCCGACGACTTCGGCCTGAGCACCGGCGCGAACCGCGGCATCATCAAGGCATGGCAGGAAGGGATGCTGACCAGCACCTCCCTCATGGTGGGAGGGGACGCCTTCGAGGAGGCGGCGGCCTTCGCACGCGCGAACCCGGCGCTGCAGGTGGGGCTGCACCTCACCCTGGTGCAGGGAAGCGCGGTCCTTAACCAGCAGGGGCTTCCTGCCCTGACCGACGCCGGCGGCGACTTCACCGACGACCCGGTGCTTGCCGGGATGCGTTATTTCTTCCTCAAGGGGCTCAGGAAGAAGCTACGCCAGGAGATCGACGCACAGCTCGCGAAGTGTCGGGACGCCGGCGTCGAGCTCACCCACGTGGACGGCCACCTGAACATCCACATGCACCCGGTGGTGTTCGACATCCTCTGCGAGCTGATCCCTTCCTACGGCATCAAAAGCTTCCGGCTCACCAGGGAGAACCTTCCCGCGAACCTCGCGCTCGACAAAAGGCGCATCGTGGGCAAGTGCGCCGACGCCTTCATCTTCGCCCGGCTCGCCGACCGCTGCCGCCCGCGCCTGGACCGGCTCGGCATCCGCTATGCCGCCGAGGTGAAGGGGCTTTTGAACTCGGGGCAGATGACCGAGGAGTACCTTTTGTCGGCGCTTGACGGGGTAGGGGAGGGGCTCACCGAGATCTACTTCCACCCCGGCTGCCATCCCTGTTCCACCCTGAAACGCCGCATGCCCGACTATCAGCACGAGGCGGAGCTGGCGGCGCTCACCAGTCCGCTCGTTAGAGAGAAAATGGCCCGGCTCGGCCTTCGGCTGAGAAATTACCGGGGAGAGGAAAAGACGTATGTTTAAGACGGTAGTGGTCATGCTGGCCGCGGTTACCGCCGGTACCATCGGCGACCTGCTCCTCGCCAGCGGCATGAAGGAACTGGGCGACATCTCGACGATGAACCTGAAGGGCATCCTCCGGGTCGCCGTGCAGGCACTCACCACGCCGAAGCTCGTCTTCGGCACGGCGATGCTCGCCGTATTCTTCTTCCTCTGGCTCGCCGTCCTCTCCTGGGAAGACCTCTCCGTCGCCCTCCCCATGCAGGCGCTCAACTACATCCTGGTCGCCTTCCTTTCCCAATACCTCCTGCACGAGGTGGTGAGCCCCATGCGCTGGGCCGGCACGGTGCTGGTCGCCATCGGGGTCATCATGATCACCAAGAGCAGCGGGGCTTAGAGCGCCGGGTTCCCTTCTCCGGATGCATCACCCGTGCTGACCTGCCGTGAAATGGCGCGCTCCGTGCGTGGCCCGCAACGAAAGGTGTGCGTCCCCGATCCGCGGACTTCGTGTGAATTGTCTAACATTAGGTAATCCCTAAGCTTTTTCCCTTGAAAAAAAGAGGAGCGAGGGGCTAATCTGTGGACATGAAACTTTCAGCATTATTGTCCCTTTTCGCCGTTCTCATCCTTTCCCTGTCCGCCATCCCGGCCAGTGCCATGAGTCCCAACGAGAAGTTGATCTATGACGTCAGCTGGACCGGCGTCAAGGCGGGTACTACGGTGCAGGAGGCGACCACAAGGGGAGGCGAGATCCACATCGTCACCACCACACGCTCCATGCCGTGGCTGGATACCTTCTTCAAGGTGGACGACCGTGCCGAGTCCGTCGTGCAGCGCGGCAGCGGTGACCGGTTCGGTGCCCCCACCTACTTCCGCAACAAGATCAGCGAAGGAAGCCACAGAAAGTACAAGGAGGCGCGTTTCGACCAGCAGAAACAGAAGGTCGAATCGCGGGATCTCCTGAAGAAAACGCAGCGCGTCGACGACATCGGCCCGAACACCTTCGATCCGCTCTCCATCGTCTACTACGTGCGCAGCCTGCAGCTCACCCCTGGAAAGTCGCTGTACGTCGACATCTACGACTGCAAGAGGCTCTGGAACACCGAGGTGAAGGTGCTGAACCGCGAGGAGATCGATACGCCGGTCGGGCGCTTCAAGACCATAGTGGTGCAGCCCCTTATGAAGGCGGATGGCTTCTTCAACCGTTCCGGCGAGATCAAGGTCTGGCTCACCGACGACGCACTGAAGATCCCGGTCATGGTGACCACCAAGGTGAAGATCGGCAAGATCAAGGCGATGCTGGTCGGTGGGAGTTACTGGCCGCAGAGTGCGCAGCGGTAGGAAAACGGCAGCATGGTGAAACAAAAGAGGCAAAGGCCGCGCGGCCCTTGCCTCTTTTTATGCCCGCTCTGGAAGCGATGCGTCCCTAGAATTCCGCGTGCCTCGGCGTCCTCGGGAACGGGATGACGTCCCTTATGTTCTCCATCCCGGTCAGGTACATGATCAGCCTTTCGAAGCCGAGCCCGAAACCGGCATGCGGCGTGGAGCCCCAGCGCCGCGTGTCGAGGTACCACGACAGCGACTCAGGCTCGATCCCCGTTTCCCGCATGCGCCGCTCCAGAAGTTCCAGCCGCTCCTCCCTCTGGCTCCCGCCGATGATCTCCCCCACCTTGGGGACCAGGAGGTCCATGGCCGCGACCGTTTTGCCGTCGTCGTTCTGCCTCATGTAGAACGCCTTGATCTCCTTAGGGTAGTTCATGACGAAGACCGGCCCGCCGATTACCTGTTCGGTCAGGTAGCGTTCGTGTTCCGACTGCAGGTCGAGCCCCCACTCCACCGGGAACTGGAACGATACCGGCGCCTTTTTCAGCCGCTCGATCGCCTCCCCGTAATCCATGCGGGCAAAGGAGGCCCCCGCCACCCCCTCGATGCGCTCGATGAGTCCCTTGTCGATCTGCGCGTTGAAGAAGCTCATGTCCTCCTGGCAGTTATCGAGCGCGAAGCGGCAGAGCCTTTTCAGGAAGGCTTCGGCGAGATCGGCATCGTCGGAGAGGTCGGCGAAGGCCATCTCCGGCTCGATCATCCAGAACTCGGCGGCGTGACGCGCCGTGTTGGAGTTCTCGGCGCGGAAGGTAGGGCCGAAGGTGTAGATGTCCGAGAAGGCCTGGGCGAAAAGCTCGCCTTCCAGCTGCCCGCTCACGGTGAGACCGGTGGCCCTGCCGAAGAAGTCGCCGGAGAAGTCGACCGTGCCGTTTTCCAGCGGGGGGCGGGCCATGTCCAGGGTGGTGACCCGGAAGAGTTCCCCTGCCCCCTCGCAGTCGTTCGAGGTGATGATCGGGGTGTGTACGTAGAGAAAGCCTCGCTCGGCGAAGAAGCGGTGCACCTCCTGGGCCAGGGCGGAACGGACGCGGAAGACGGCTCCGAAGGTGTTGCTGCGCAGCCGCAGGTGGGCGATGGTGCGCAGGTATTCGAAGCTGTGCCGTTTCTTCTGCATCGGATAATCCTGGTCGGCGCCCCCCACCACCTCGATGGCGTTCGCTTTCAGCTCCAGCGCCTGCCCGGCGGCGGGCGACTCCTGCAGCACCCCGGTGACCGCCAGTGCGCTGCCGGTGCCGATTCCGGTGACCTCGCGGTAGTTGGCAAGGTTCGGCTCGACCACCACCTGAATCCCGGAGAGGCACGAACCGTCGTTCAAGGAGATGAAGGTGACCTCCTTGCTGTTGCGTATCGTGCGCACCCACCCCTTCACGAGGATCGTGCTGCCGGGGCGGCCCTGGGAGAGGGCTTCTTTCACCTTGGTTCTAAGAGTCATATAGGTAGCTCCGTTGGTGGATTTGGACGCATCATTTATAACACAGAGGGAAAAGCGCGGCAAAAGCATAGTTGACAGCCGGGGCGCCCTCGTATAAGTTGACGCCCCATGATCAGGATAATCTGCCTTTTACAGCTTTTGTTCCTGCTCGCCCTGCCTATGTCAAGCGAGGGGGCCGCTTTCGGCGGGGTCGGCATCGACGGCGTCCCGAGGGGGGACGGCACCATAGTGGTGCGGCAACTTGTGGTGGGTGGCCCCGCCCATCTGGCCGGCATCAAGGCGGGAGACATCATCGTCCAGGTGGACGGCACGCCGACCGCGGGAAGCGACTTCAAGTTCATCGTGGATCGGCGCCTGAGAGGGCGGGCCGGGACACCGGTCCTCATCCTGGTGCGCCGTCCCGGCAACCCGAAAACGCTAAGTTTCAAGATGATCCGGCGGCAGCTCACCGTCGGCGGCAACAAAACACAACCCAAGGGGAATTGACATGCGTATTCTGCTGACCGCCATACTGGCCGCATCCCTGCTGCTCCCGCTTGCCGGCTTCGGCGCCGAGCAACTTCCCCAGAGCCCGCTGGGGGCGCGTACACAGGAAATGAAGTACCCGAAGATCGTTCTCTTCTCCACCTCCTGGTGCCCGCACTGCAGGGCTGCCAAGGAATACTTCACCAGGAACAACATCCCCTTCATCAACCGGGATGTCGAGGTCGAACCCGAGGCGATGGCGCTTGTGACCGGCAAGTACAAGAGCCAGGGCGTTCCGGTCATCGTCATCGGTGACGACGCCAGGATCCTCAAGGGTTTTGAAGCGTCGCGCTTCGAGAAGGCGGTCGAGCAGGTACGAAGGAAAAAGTAGCCTAAGCCTGCAAGGAAAAGAAAAGGGGGGAGCATATCGCATGCTCCCCCCTTTTTTTGTATCGGGCGGGACCGGTCGCAGGCCGGGAACGTTGTCACATCTCTTCAGGTTCGTCCTCGGCCAGAAGCCGGAAGAGGACATCCACCAGCTTCGGATCGAGGTTCGCGCCGCTCATCCCTTTCATGGTCCACAGGAGCTCGTCGCGGTCGAAACCCTTGCGGTAGGGGCGGTCCATGGTGAGCGCGTCGCAGATGTCGGCGGTTGCGACGATCTGGGCCTCCAGAGGGATCTTGTCTCCGGCAAGCCCGAATGGGTACCCCTTGCCGTCGTAGCGCTCGTGATGGTAGAGGACGATCTCCTGGACCGTTTTCGAGAGGTTTGCCTTGCGCACCACCTCGCGCCCCCATTCGGGGTGTTTCATCACGATCTGGAATTCCTCCCGGGTCAGGGTGCGTTCCGCGTTCAGGATCGCTTCCGGGACGCCTATCTTGCCGCAGTCGTGCAGCCAGCTGCCGTACCTTATCTCCTGCTGGACCTCCTCGGGTACACCCAGGCGCTCCGCCAGGCGCAGGGCGAGTGTCGCCACGCGGTCGCAGTGACCCTTGGTGGAGGCGTCCTTGAGCTCGATGGTCTGTGCGAGCGAATGCAGGATGAACTCGTCCTCCCTTTTCAGGGACTGCAGCACCCGATAGCGCCGGATGCCGTCCTTCACCGCGCGCAGCATCTCCGCCTTCTTCCAGGGCTTCAGCACGAAACGGAAGACCTCTCCGCTGTTGATCGCGGCAAGGGTGGTCGCGAGATCGGCACTGCCGGTCATCATGATCTTCACCGTGTGCGGCGAGATCTCCTTGATCCGCGACAGCAGCTCGATCCCCCGCATGCCGGGCATCTCGTTGTCCGAGACCACCACGGCGACCGAGTGGTGCTCCACGACCTCCAGGGCCTCCATAGCCGACCCGGCGGTGAGGATGTTGAGCCCCCGGTTTTCGAAGAGTTCGCTGGTGTAGGCAAGGTAGCTCTTCTCGTCGTCGACGAACAGGACCGTCTCGCGTTGTAACTCTCTGGTCGGCATCTTCAAGGTCTCCGAGGGCTCATTAACGAGCCGCACTGTACTTATCGGCACGGAAGCTCATTGGAAAAGCGAAAAATGCGCACGGGGCAAACTTGTAGTGTTTTTGAGGGGGTAGCCGGCAGCTGTGCTTGACATGATAGGCAAGAGCGGTACCATCCAACGGTGGAATCTGTAATTAAAACCGAGCCCGCGCCTTTCTATGGGAACGGATCCAAGCTGCGGCCGGAGCCGGTTAAAGGGGGATATCATGCTGGCATCGAAGACCTGGTTCACGGTGGCGCAAGCCTGCGAGCACTTCGGGGTGGAAGAGGAGCGTCTGAAGGTATGGATCGACGAGGGGGTGATCCGCACCGAGGAGGAAAACGGGAAGGTAGTGAGGGTGAACGGGGACGATATCGAGCTTAAAGTGGCTGAGTTGACGGGGATCTGAACCAATCGAACAATTGAAGTTGACGATTGACAACGTTGCAGCACGGCAGGCAGATGGCACGCAATGAGTGTTATGTATACGTATCGCTAAAGCTTTTGCGGTGAATGACGAATAGCAAAGGTAGCGACGCAATTGCCCTCACTGTTTTTCATTGTCAATTGCCCATCGTCAATCATCAATTGTTGTAAAGGGGGTTGCCTTGAGCAACAGCATAACGTTCGAAGAGATCATGTTCACCATCATGTCGGCCACCCAGGACACCTTCAAGAGCTACATGAACACGGACATCTTTGCCGGCAAGGTAGAGAAGAAGATCAACCCGCTGCACTCCGACGTGGTCGGGATCGTGGGGGTTGCCGGCGACCGTGTCGGCTACATCATCTTTGCCACGGAGAAAGGGCCGGCGGAGCAGATCGCCAAGGACCTGCTGATGATCGAGGAGGCCGATGACGAAGCGATCTCGGATGCGGTCGGTGAGGTGGCGAACAACATCGCCGGCGTCTTCAAGACCAAGTACCACGAACAGTACGGCAGCGTCGCCCTGGGTCTTCCCCTGGTGCTGTCGGGGCGGTTGCGTCCCATGACCGATCCACCCGAGGCCTGCACCACGGACGGGAGCATGAGCGTGCAATGTAAAGGGGTCACCATCCCTTTCACCACCATGGACGGCAGGCTCCATTTCCGGGTCATGGTCTACATGTAAAGAGAAGGTCTGAAGTCGGGGCCGTACCGGGCCGGTCGAAACGGCTCCTCCGGTCATAAACATGAAAAAGCCCCCGCTGCCATTACGGCAACGGGGGCTTTTTTCGTCCTGCGGTCGGTCTTACCTGCTAGATCCCAAGCTGCTTGAAGAAGTCGTTCCCCTTGTCGTCCACGAGGATGAACGCCGGGAAGTCCTCAACCTCGATCTTCCAGACCGCCTCCATGCCGAGTTCGGGGAAGTCGATGCACTCGACCTTTTTGATGTTCTCCTCGGCGAGGATCGCGGCGGGGCCGCCTATGGAGCCGAGGTAGAAGCCGCCGTGCTTCTTGCACGCGTCGGTTACCTGCTGCGAGCGGTTACCCTTGGCGATCATGACCAGGGAGCCGCCGTTTGCCTGCAGCAGATCGACGTAGGAGTCCATGCGCCCCGCGGTGGTCGGGCCGAAGGAGCCGGAGGGCTTCCCTTTCGGGGTCTTCGCCGGGCCGGCGTAGTAGATCGGGTGGTTCTTCAGGTACTCGGGGAGCGGCTTGCCGGAGTCGAGGATCTCCTTGAACTTCGCGTGCGCGATGTCGCGGCCGACCACGATGGTGCCGGAGAGCAAGAGCGGAGTGGAAACCGGGTGCTTGGTAAGCTCGGCGAGGATGTCCTTCATCGGCTGGTTCAGGTTGATTCTGACGCCGTGCTCGTGCTTGCCGCGGAAGCGCTCGGGGATCAGGCGGCCCGGGTTGTCGTCCATCTGCTCGACCCAGATACCTTCCTTGTTGATCTTCGCCTTGATGTTGCGGTCCGCGGAGCAGGAAACGCCCATGCCGACCGGGCAGGAGGCGCCGTGACGCGGCAGGCGGATGATGCGCACGTCGTGGGCGAAGTACTTGCCGCCGAACTGGGCGCCGATGCCGCTCTTCTGCGCTTCTTCGAGGATCAGCTTCTCGAGCTCGATATCGCGGAAGGCCTGGCCGTGCTCGTTGCCGACGGTCGGGAGCGCGTCGAGGTACTTCGCGCTGGCGAGCTTCACGGTCTTAAGGTTGGCCTCGGCGCTGGTGCCGCCGATGGCGAAGGCGAGGTGGTACGGCGGGCATGCCGCGGTCCCCAGGGTCTTCATCTTCGCGACCAGGAACTTCACGAGGCTCTCCGGGTTGAGGAGCGCCTTGGTCTCCTGATAGAGGTAGGTCTTGTTGGCGGAGCCGCCACCCTTGGCCATGAAGAGGAATTTGTACTCGGCACCTTTGGTGGCGTAGAGGTCGATCTGGGCCGGGAGGTTCGTCCCGGTGTTCGTTTCCTTGTACATGTCGAGCGCGACGGTCTGCGAGTAGCGCAGGTTCTCCTCGGTGTAGGTCTT
>MTLD01003799.1_pt1 | contig 14589 bp, 13 predicted proteins | sample 1982471 | NCBI WGS metagenome assembly MTLD01 (sample SAMN05712604, study PRJNA340218) | biofilm metagenome | isolation source: sample SPM anode biofilm adapted to -50 mV | place: USA | collected 2012-02-03
CGAGCCCGCCGATCGTGCCGGCGAAGAGCGACACGATCACCGAGAGTTTCAGGCTGTTCCACAGAGCCAGGTAGAGGTACTTGTTCCTGAGCACGCCGGGCTCGCCGCCGCCGATGTCCTCGGCCCCCTCGCCGATCCAGAACTGGGCCGTGAAATTCTTGGCCGAATAGTCGCCCGGCGCCATGATGAACGACTCTATGGCGAAGGTGGCGAGGGGGAGGATGGCGACCGCGACGACGAGGGCCAGGAGGACGGCGGACACGGGGGTCCGGAATTTTCTAAGGTTGACCATCGAGCTGTTGGAGCTCTTGCCGGTGATGGTGGTGAAGGATTTGCGCTTGCCCACGAACCACTGGTTGGCCGCGAGGATCACGGTGCCGATGACGATCATCACCACGGCCATGATGTAGCCATAGCCGGGGTTGAGTCCGTTCAGGGTTCGGTAGAGCTGGGTGGTGAGCACCTGGAAGCGCACCGGCGTGCCCAGGAAGGCGGGTACCGCGAAGGCGCTCATCGAGCTGGAGAAGACGAGGAGGAAGGTCGAAAGGATGGCGGGCATCACGATGGGAAGGTTGATCCTCGCCAGGATTTTCGCCCTGCTCGCCTTGAGGATCATGGCCGCTTCCTCGAGGTTGGCGTCCATGTTGCGGAGGATGCCTCCGATCAGGATGTAGGCGAAGGGCGAGTAGTGCAGCCCCAGCACGATGCTGGTCGGGAACATGCCGTAGGCGAACCAGTTGGGCGTCGCGATGCCCGTGAGCGCGGTGAAAAGCCCAGGCGCCCCGCCCACCAGGCGGTTGCGGAAGAAATTGAGCCAGGCCATCGCGAGGGTCCACGAGGGCATGATGTAGGGGAAAATGAAGACGACGGAGACGAATTTCTTGCAGCGGATGTTGGTGCGCGTGACGAGCCAGGCCACGGCCCCGCCCAGGAGGATGGCGATCGCGCTGCTGTAGAGGGACACCAGCACGGTGTTCCACAGCGGGAGATAGAACAGCTTCATGCTCCGCTCGCCGTCGAGGAAAACCTTTCGCCAGTGGAAGAGCGTGAAATCGTTCACCGCCGCCCCCTTGACCGACATGATCTCGGAGGGGTGGACGATGAAGGTGTCCCGTATCAGCGAAACGAGGGGAAAGAGCGTGAGGTAGGCCAGGATGACGGCCAGCCCCACCAGGATGATGTTGTGCGGCTTCTTGATGAAAGCCTTTAGTCGATTGACGGTCCTCACGCTCTTTGCTCCCTGTCGGTGCGATGTATCGTTTCGCGCCTGCCTCTCGGCCGGCTGTCAGTTGCTCGAAATGGTGTTGACGAATTCCTCGACGTCGGCCCTGTTCTCGAAGAGATAAGCGGGGTCCTCGTCGACGAGCTTGGGCTCCCAGAAGGACATTGGGTGGTCGTCCTTGTCGATGGGAACCGAGGGGTTGGAGGAATAGGCGCCGACGTCCTTCGACCAGGGGGCGAATCCCTCGGCGGTCAGGAGGTACTCGATGAAGAGCTTGGCGGCGTTCTTGTTCTTCGCGTTCTTGGTCATGGAGAGGAAGGCGGGATAGAGGAAGCCGGAGAAGGGCGCCACGTCGGTCATCGGCGTGAGGGCCAGGTTCTTCTTCGCGTCGTAGCGGGTCTTGGAGTAGACGAAGAGGCCCATGACGGTGGCCGGCTGGCCCTTGATGCCCACGTTCTCGGAGATCGTCGTGTCGCTGTTGCCGAGGATCAGCCCGTTCTGGAAGAATCGCTTGATCCACTCGTAGCCGGCGTTCTTGGTGGTGAGGACGAGCTTCTTGCCGTAGAGGTCCTGATAGGCCTTGTCGAGCTTGGCGCTCCATTCGGGCGAGGTCAGCATGGTCAGGAAGTTCTGGTTGACGCCTTCGAGCTTGGGATCCTTGAACTGGACCAGGCCCTTCCATTTGGGCTCGGTGAGCTCCCACACGTTCTTGATGACCGGCTTGGACGTCTTCTCGCTGTTGAAGATGAAGACTTTGTTGATGTACTGGAAGACCAGGGGATTCTGATACTTGGCGGGAATCACGCTCTTCATCGAGTCGGGAACGTAGTTGACGAGGTAGCCCGTGCTGATGAGCTGGCCGTACACGCGGCCGGAGTCCTGGGAGATGACGAAGTCGGCGCCGGCGATGTTGCCGCCCACTTCGCGGCTCACCTTTTCGATAAGCTCGCCGTCCTTGAGGTTGTACGCCTCGACCTTGATGCCGTATTTCTTCTCGAAGGCCGCGGCCGCGTTGGAGATGCGGGACGTGATCGAATAGACGACGACCTTGCCTTCTTTCTTCGCCGCGGCGACGAGGTCCGCGCTCGGCTCGGCCCAAACGCCGCTACCGATGAGGACGAGGAGCGCCAGCGCTGTCAGTAGCCTGAACGTCCTATGCATTGTGTGCCTCCCTTGTGTTAAGGTTACGTAAAGATTTCGTTAACTTTATCAGTCAAGTGCGGAGTTGTCAAACTTTATTTAGCGAGGGCGCGGAGGAAGATCGCGGCCGGAGGCGGCGGAAGATGGTTGAGGAAGCCGCGGCGCGGGTCGGGCGGCGCGGCGCGCTACATCCGGAATTCTTCGCCCAGGTAGAGCTTGCGGGCGTCCTCGTCGTTGAGGATGGAGTCCCGGTCGCCCGAGACGATGATCTGCCCCAGGTGGATGATATAGGAACGGTCGGTGATCTCGAGGGCGTCGCGCACGTTGTGGTCGGTGAGCAGGACGCCGATTCCGGACCGGGAGAGCTTGGCGACGATTTTCTTGATCTCGTGGATGGCGATGGGGTCGATGCCCGTGAAGGGCTCGTCGAGAAGGAGGAATTTCGGCTCGAGGGCCAGGGCGCGGGCGATCTCCGTCCTGCGGCGCTCGCCGCCGGAAAGGGTGTAGCCGGGCTGCCGGGCGATGCGCTCGATGCCGAACTCGTCCATGAGTTCCGCCGCCCGCTCGCGCCGGCGGACGGCCGTCATCCCGCCGCGGGCCTCGAGCACGGCCAGGATGTTCTCCTCGACCGTAAGCTTGCGGAAAATGGAGGCTTCCTGGGGGAGGTAGGAAATGCCGAGGCGGGCGCGCCGATACATGGACAGGCGGTCGATGGGCACGCCGTCCAGGAAGATGGAGCCGGCGGTGGGATGGAGGAAGCCCGCGAGCATGTAGAAGACGGTGGTCTTGCCCGCTCCGTTCGGACCCAGGAGACCGACGATCTCGCCGGTGCGCATGGAAAAGCCCACGCCGGCGACCGCGATCTTGCGCCCGTAGAGCTTCCTCAATCCCACGACCTCGAGGACGGAATCGCTCAAGGGCTGGTCCCTTCCTTCTTCTTCGTCGATATGGTGCCCGAGACGCTGCCGCCCAGCTCGAGGCCTTCCATCGAAGTCGTGCCGGCGATCGTGTCGGCGGAGATGGTGCCGTCCGGGGAGACGGCGACGGGCGAGCCGGAGAGCTGGAGGCTCTCGTCGTCGCGGTTGTAGCGGGCAAATTCGGCGCGGACGGCGAAGTCCTCCTTGAGGATGTGGACCGCGATGCGCGCGTCGACGAGGGACTGTTTCTGGTCGAAGCGCACCCATTCGGCCTTGAGGACGACGTCGTTCTTGGAGTCCTCGATCACGACCTTGTCCTGGGCGAGCCCGATCTCGGTGTCGCGCGCGTACTTGAGGGCGGCCGATTTGAGGAGGAAGCCCTTGGATTCATCGAAGACGCTTACCGCGCCGGTGCAGGTCACGTCGTTGTAGTCCTCTCCGGCGAGCTCGATGCGGTCGGCCTTAATCTGAACGGTGCCAGTATTGACGACGGCCTGGCCGATAAGGATGGTCTTTTCCTTGCCCTTGGCGATCACGCTCTCCATGCGGCGCGCGGAGAAGGTGATCGTGTCGCCCGAACCTTCGGCGGGCGCGGCGGCCGGCTGGGCCGGCGCGGCTTGGGCCTGCTGCGCGGGCGCCTTGGGCGGCTCGGTCTGGGCGGCGAGGCTCGCCGGCGCGAGAAGGGCGAAGGCCGCGGCGGCCGCAATGAGGAGACCGAGGGAAGCCGGCGCCGCGCGGCCGGCGATGCGATACGCATGCTGCTTCATCATTCCTCTCCTTTCAAGGCGCCGCCCTCCGACGCCGCGGCGAGGACGCCGCTCGCGCTCTCCCGGAAGGCGAAAGCCTTGGCCTGGATGTCGGCGAAGAAGCCGCTCCCCTGTATGAAGAGCTTTTTGCCGACCTTGACGATCGCGGCGACGCCGGAGGCCCCTTCGAGGGTCTGGCTCGCCGAGCGGTAATTCAGGGTTGTGGTCTCGAACGTGACATCCTCGGCCAGGGAGCGGATCTGGACGAAACCGGAACATTCGGCGTCGCCGGTGTCCTCGTGATAGACCACCTTGTCCGCCTGGCCGGTCGCCTCGGCCGGCCCGCCATCCTCGCCCCTGTCCTCGAAGGACACGTCGTAGACGACGAGGAGCCCACGGTCCTGGAAATATTCGGCGCGCTCCGCCGTGGCGACGAAGGTGACGAGACCGCGCTTGACCTCCTCGCGGCGGAAGCCCGTGAAGACCGCGTCCGGGCGCTCTTCGACGGGCTCGGCGGCATCGGCGGCCGAGGGGATCGAGCAGGACGAGGCCAGCGCGAGGGCGGCGAATGCGGCGATCAGGAAGGCCGCTGCGGAGGTTCGCATGGTATCGTGAGTATGGTTCGCCCCCGGCGCACTGTCAAGCCAAAGCGGGTTTCGGGCCGGCGCCGCGGCGGCCCCAAACCTGATCCGGCGCGGCCGGCCGCAGGCGCCGCGGCGCGCGCCGGGGGCTCCCGGCCGCGGCCTACTTCTTGGCCGGCTTTTTCTTCGCGGCCTCGACGCACTCGGCGATGAATGCCTTGAAAATCGGATTCGCCTTGGTGGGGCGCGACGTGAACTCGGGATGGAACTGCACGCCCAGGGCCCAGGGATGCTCCGGCCACTCGCAGGCCTCCACGAGGCTGCCGTCGGGCGTGGTCGCCGCGATCACCAGGCCGGCCTTCCGCAGGTCGGCGCGAACGACGTTCGCCACCTCGTACCGGTGCCTATGCCGCTCGATGATGTGCTCTGCGCCGTAGGCCCGCCTGATCGCGGTGTCCGGCGCCGTGATCGACTCGCTGGCGCCGAGGCGCATGGTGCCGCCGTAGGCTTTCACGTCGATCTGCTCCTCCAGGAGGGAGATGACGGGATGCGCCGAAGTCTTCACGAACTCGGTGGAGTGGGCGTCGGCCCAGCCGAGCATGTCGCGCGCGTATTCGATCACCATGATCTGCATGCCGAGGCAGATTCCGAAATACGGGATCTTATGCTCGCGGGCGTAGCGCGCCGCGATCACCATGCCCTCGATGCCGCGTTCGCCGAAGCCGCCAGGCACCAAAATGCCGTCGACCGCGGCGAAAATGCCGTCCAGGTCGGCGTCGGGCGCCTCGAGGTGCCCGGAATCGATCTTGACGATCTCGACGCCGGCGTTGTTGGCGATGCCGCCGTGGCCCAGCGCCTCCCAGACCGACTTGTAGGCGTCGTGCAGCTCCATGTACTTGCCGACGACGCCGATGCGCACGCGCGATGCCGGGTGCTTGACCTTCTCGACGACCTGCTTCCAGGCGGCGAGGTCGGCGTGCCTGCTCTCCACGTTCATCTTCTTGAGGAGGAAGGCGTCCAGCTTCTGCTGGAAATAGACCAGAGGCACCTCGTAGATCGTCTGACAGTCGTAGCCGGAGATCACGCCCTCGAACTCGACGTTGGTGAAGGACGAAATTTTGCGGCGGATGCCCTCCTCCAGCGGCTCCTTGGAGCGAAGAACCAGGGCGTCCGGCTGGATGCCGATCTCCTGCAGCTCCTTGACGGCGTGCTGGGTGGGCTTGGTCTTGATTTCGCCGCCGGAGACCGCCGGCACGAGGGTGACATGGACGGAGAGCGCGTTCGTCTTGCCGAACTCGTGGATGAGCTGACGCGCCGCCTCGAGGAAGGGCACGGATTCCATGTCGCCGACGGTTCCGCCGATCTCGACGATGGTGATGTCGGTGTCGGGGCTCTCCGCCACGGCGAGGATGCGGCGCTTGATCTCGTCGGTGATGTGGGGGATCACCTGGACGGTGCGTCCCAGGAAGTCGCCGGCGCGTTCTTTTTCAATGACGGTTTTGTAGACTTGGCCGGTGGTGATGGAGTTGGCTCGGGAGAGGGGGCCGGAAGTGAAGCGCCCATAGTTGCCGAGGTCCAGGTCGGTCTCGGCGCCGTCGTTGGTGACGTAGACTTCGCCGTGCTGGTAGGGACTCATCGTCCCGGCGTCCACGTTCAGATAAGGGTCGATCTTTACCATGCGGACGGTAAAGCCACGAGATTCCATGAGAGCGCCGATCGACGAGGCGGCAATGCCTTTGCCCAGTGAAGAGCAGACCCCGCCAGTAACGAATACTAGCTTCTTCATGGGATTTCAGTATCGAAGAAACCCCGCCGGGTTGTCAATCAGTCGGCCGGCCGGCGCCGAATATTTATCAAAAAACATAGCGGCCCGGCTGCGCGGCGCGGCCGTTCGTCCGACCGATTGGCGCGGGCCGATTGGCGCGAGGCTCGCCGAACCGCTACAATAGGCTTATGAACGATGTGCCCCCGCTTCTCGTCCGCGGACTCGCGGCGCTCGGCATCGAGCGCGAGCCCCGGACGGTCGACACGCTGCAGCGCTACCTCGACGAACTCGAACGGTGGAACCCCGCCTACGGCCTCGTGAACGCCGCGGGCGACGAGCTCGTGGTCAAGCATATTCTGGACAGCCTCGCGCCATGGCGCCTCCTCGAGCAGACGCTCGAGAGCTGCGACCGCGAGCGCGCCGCCCGGGGACTCGAAGGCGGGGCCGTGGTCAGCGACATCGGGACGGGCGCGGGCCTGCCCGGCATTCCCTTGAGCGTCGTCATGCCGGCGCGCCGCTTCCGCCTCGTCGAGCGCATGGGGAAGCGCGTCTCTTTCCTGGAAAGCCAGAAGACGATCCTGGCGCTTGGCAATGTCGAGATTGTGGAGAGCGAGGTGGAGAGGGCGCCCGGGCCGCATGACCTCGTGATTTTCCGCGCCTTCAGGCCATTCACGGAACTCAAGCTCTTCAAGGCCCTGTGGAAGAACCTCGCGCCGGGAGGCTTGTTTTTCGCCTACAAGGGCAAGCCCTTCAACGCCAAAGTGGAGCTCGCCGCCCTCGCTACAGACCCCGTGCTTGCCGGCCCCTTCGCGAAAGCCGCGATCGAGCCGGTATGGGTCCCCTTCCTCGAGGAGGAACGCTGCGTGGTCATCGTCAGGAAGCCTCTCGGCTAGCTGACGAGATACCCCGTCATCGCGATGCTGGCGTTCTGGAAGGACTCGTGGAAAATCTTCGCGCTCTCGCCCTCGCGCATGGAGCCGAGGACGGCCAGCAGGGGCAGGTAATGCTCGGGCGTGGGCACGCCCTCGCGGGAGGCTTCGACGGGGAGGGCGTAATGCGCCAGGGTCTCGCGATCGCCCTTGGCGATGGCGACCTTGACGAGCTCGTTGAAGGCCAGCGCCCAGGGATAGGGCGTCGCATTCTCCTCGCCCTCGATGCGGTAGAGGTTGTGGACGATGTTGCCGCTCCCGATGAGGAGGATGCCCTCGTCGCGCAGGGGCGAGAGCGCCGCGCCGATGTCGAAGAGGCTGGCGTGCTTCATCCGATAGTCGAGGCTAAGCTCGACGACGGGGATGTCGGCGTCGGGGTACATGTGGATGAGTACGGCCCAGGCGGCGTGGTCGATGCCGCGGTCGGCGTCCTCCCGGCAGGGGAAGCCCGCGTTCGAGAGCAGGGCCGCCGCGCGCGACGCCAGGCCGGGGCTGCCGGCGGCTTCGTAATGGACCTTGTAGAGCCCGTCGGGAAAGCCGAAGAAATCGTAGAGCTGGGAGGGCGCGGCCGAGGAGGTGATCCTGAGGTCGGGCCTGACCCAGTGGGCGGACACGACGAGAATGGCGTGCGGCTTGGGCAAAGACCCCGCCAGCGAGGCCAACGATTTCGTGTAGGCGTTCCGGGCGACGATATTCATCGGGGACCCGTGTCCCACGAACAAAGCGGGCATCCTTCCCATTTTCCTGTCCTCCCCTTTTTTATGCACTTTCAGTGTTTGGCGGCCTTTCAGCGAGGAGCGGCGGCCGCGCCCGCCCTCGCGGCGAACATGACGCCAGAAGGCTCGGCCGACAGGCGCAGGTGGCGCCAGGGGCCTTCCGGCATCGCGGCGAGGACGGGCGCCATGGCCGCGGCGAGGCGGCCGGCCGGCTCGTCGCCGACGGTAAGGGCCATGAGGGTCGGGCCGGCGCCCGAGAGCCAAGCGGCGGCTGCGCCTCCCCGCCCGCAGGCGTCCATCACCTCGTCATAGCCGGGTATCATGGCTTTTCGATAGGGCTGGTGCAGGCGGTCGTCGCAGGCGGCCGCGAGCAGCGCCGCGTCGCCTTTTTCAAAGGCGAGGGCAACGAGCGCCGCCCTGCCCACGTTGAACACGGCGTCGCTGCGGGCGACGGCGTCGGGCAGGGCGGCCCTCGCCTCGCGAGTCGGCAGCTCGAAGGGCGGCACGAAGGCGTGGAACCTCCAGGAAGGCTCGACCGCGCAGCGCGCGCAGGCGACCCGCGCCGGCCCGGGGCCGCCGGCGCCGACGATGGACGCGCAGAAGCCGCCCAGCGCGGCCGGGGCCGCGTTGTCGGGATGGCCCTCGAGCTCGGCCGCGGCGTCGAGAATGAAGCGCCGCTCCTCCGCCGAGAGCGGAAGCTCCGGATCGCGCCGCTCATCCAGAAGCAGGGCGGCGGTCGCGCCGCCGACGATCATGGCCGCGCTGGAACCCAGCCCCCGCGCGGTCGGAATATCCGCCTCTATCGAGAGGCGCGCGATGGGCGCCTGCGTTCCAAGGAGCGCGGCGGCGCGGCGCATCGCCACTAAAAAAAGATTTTCCGGCCCGCGGTATTTTTCCTCGCAGCCCTCGACGCTCGTCGCCTCGGCGGGTTCCACCGTGAAGCGGTTATGGAGCGAGAGCGCGATGCCCAGGCTGTCGAAGCCCGGGCCTATATTGGCGGTCGTCGCGGGAACCTTGATCTCGAAGATCATGCGCGGGCTCCCATGCGTTCCCTGGCATAGGCCGCGAGCGCGTCCTCCGCCTCGCCGACGGCGAGGCTTCGGTCGTGGAGCGCTTTCTTGCCCGCGAGGGCTTGGATCGGGCCCGGCATGGCGATGCCGGTCAGCGCCGAGAGCCTCGCCGAGAGTCCCAGGTCGCCGCTCACCGCGGGAATGGCCTCCGCGGAAACGGCCTCCGCCGAAGCCGCGGCGTCGCTCCGCCCTCCGGCGTCTACACTCTCCCCCGCGCCCAGGGCCTCGAGGCAGATCCTCGGGAACTTGAACGGACTCGCCGTGGCCGCCACCACGATCGGCGTCAGCGGATCGAGGCCGGCGGCGGCGCGCAGGGCCACCTCCACCGCCGTTGCCGTGTGCGGGTCCACCAGGGCGCCGCAGGTTTCCCACAGGCGAGTGATCACGGAAGCCGCCGTGCGGTCGCTGCACCAGCCCGAGGCGAAATCGGAAATATAGGCTTTTTCCTTCACGCTGATCTCGAAAAAGCCCCGCGAGGCGAGTTCGCCCATCAGCGAGGCGACCCGCGCCCCGTCGCCGCCGGAGGCCATGAAGAGGAGGCGTTCGAGGTTGCTCGACACGAGGATGTCCATCGAGGGGCTCTCGGTCTTGAGCAGGTCGCGGCGTCGGTCGTATACCCCGGTCTCGAAGAAATCGGCGAGTACCTTGTTGGCGTTCGAGGCGCAGATGAGCCTGCCGATCGGCAGCCCCATCTCCTTGGCGTACTTTGCGGCGAGGATGTCGCCGAAATTGCCCGTCGGCACCGCCGCGTGCATCAGGTCGCCGGGCCCCAGCGCCCCGCGCGCGGCGAGCTCCCGCCAGGCCGCCACGTAATAGACGATCTGCGGCAGGAGCCTCCCCACGTTGATGGAGTTGGCCGAAGAGAGCCGCGGTCCCGCGAGCGCCCCGGCGAGGGGTCCCTCGCCGCGCGCCGCGCGCTCGAAGATGCGCTTGACCGCGCCCTGGGCCTCGTCGAAATTGCCCGCGACGCCGGCGACGAAGCGCCGCTCGGCGCTCACGGTGGTCATCTGGAGCCGTTGGATCTCGCTGGTGCCGCCGGTCGGATAGAATACCGCCGTGTGGACGCCCTCGACGCCGGACAGCCCTTCGAGGGCGGCCGAGCCGGTATCGCCCGAGGTGGCGGTCAGGACGAGTATGGATTCCTTCCTGCCCAGCCGGTCGAGGCTCCCGCGCAGGAGGCCGCCCAGGACGCTCAGGGCGAGATCCTTGAAGGCGCAGGTGCGGCCGTGGAAGAGTTCGAGGAGGTAGAGGGCCTGGCCGTTCCCCTCGCCCGGCAGGGGCAGGAGGACGAGCGGCGCGACTTCAGGGCAGTCGAAATACGGCGCTTCAGCCCCAGTCGCGCCGCGGCCGTAGGCTTTTTCCAGGATCGCGTCGAGCGCGGCTTTATTCCAGTCCGGGAAAAAGGGCGCCAGAACGAGGGAGGCGAGTTCGGCGTACGCGAGGGGCGCGGGATCGAAGACGCGCTTAGGCAGGGGCGGCAGCCGCGTGGGCGCGTACAGACCTCCGTCGGGCGGCATACCATTGACGATAGCCGTCTCTATGCCGACGGGGACCTCTCCCCCGCGGCCCGGTGTCGCTCTCGTGCTTACGAATCGAATGGGCTGCATCTATATACAATAAAGTACTTCGGTCCATAAAAAAAGCCCCGCAGAGGCCTTGGAGGCTTCCGCGGGGCGTTCCGGCGCCTCGATCGCGCCGAGCGGCGCAGAGCGGCGAACACCGCTCGGCGCCGTTATGGATCAGGCCTTCGTGAAATCGAGGGGGGCGCTGTTCGCGCGCTTGCCCAGCTCGATATTGAGCATGAAGATTCCCTGGGCGTTGTTGCCGATCAGCTCGAGGGACTGGAGGATCTCGGCGTCGTTCTTCTCCTCCTCGACCTGCTCGTCGACGTACCAGCGCAGGAGGTTCTCGGTGGCGTAGTCCTTCTCGGCGCGCGCCAGCTCGACGATCTCGCGGATGCTCGCGGTCACGAACTGCTCGTGCTTAAGCACCTGCTCGAAGAGCTCCTTGACGCCGCCGTCCTTGAAGGCCGGTTCGTCGATCCGGGCATACTTTACCGCGGCGCCCTGGCTCTCGAGGTAGGCGGCGAACTTCATCGCGTGGAACATTTCCTCGTGGTACTGGATGGTGAGCCAGGTGCCGATGCCGGCATATCCTGTTTCCTTCATCCTCGCCGCCATGGCGAGGTAGAGATAGGCTGAGAACATTTCGCGATTGATCTGCAGGTTGATTCTATCGGCCATCGTCTTTGAAATCATTGTAATCCTCCATTGAGTCGCATTTTATCGTATCATTCGGAGCGCTTCGCGCGCCTTCCGTGAGTAAAATATAGCGCTTTTCGACTATAGAGGCAAATAAATATTCCAGCCGTTCGGCGCGGCGCTCCGCATTGCTCGGTTCGGCGTGAAGCTACGCTCAGCGCCAGAGGGCGATCGGTGTCCAGCCGCGGGCTTCGCCGAAGCCCAGGGCGGAAAGGAGGCCATCGTCGGGGGCCTGGCCCGCGCCGCCGGCCGCGCCAAGGCCGGAGGAAAACCCGCCGCGCGGGACGGGCACGGGCTCCCAGCGCCCCGGCAGGCCGAGGCAGCGCGCCGCTTCCGCGAAGTGGCGCATCCCGATGCCGATGTCGAGGTTTTGGAGGTGAACCTCGCCCAGGCTATGGTTGTAGACGCGATCCTCGTCCATGAAGGCGAGCCAGCTCGGGCCGCCGTCAAAGCCGACCAGGCGCCAAGGCTGCTTGTTCGAGGCCGAAGGCGCGCCCTGGAGAGCCTGCAGCGCTTCCGCCCAGGGACCGCCCGGCTTTCCGGCGGCGAGCCGCGGCGTCCCGTCGGCAGTAAAGACGAGCTGGTCCAGGGATTTTCGCGTGCGGCTTCTGGCCGAGCCGGTCACGATCCGATCCGCCACGCTCCGCCTGCCCGCCGGCTTTCCTACGGCGATCACGGCCGGAACGAGTTCGCCGGGAACCGCCGCCACGATCTGGGCGGCCTTTCCCCTGGAAAAGACGCCGCCGATCCAGCAGGTGGCCCAACCAAGGGCGGTAAGTTCGAGCACGGCCTTTTCAAGGACATAACCGGTGTCCTCCATCGAGCCCGAGCCAGGATTCACGGCCGATACGACATAGGCGGAAGCCCCGGAAATGAGGCCGTAGGTGCCGAGCCGAACCGGCTTGGCGTCGGGTTCGCCGGCATAGAGCGCCAGGCGCACCGGACAGCCAAAGGGGGCGGGCTCGGCCGCAGCGCCGCGCAGAACGGACTCGATGGCGCCCGCCTCGGCCTCGGTGAGCCTGCATCCGTCGAAACTGCGCGTCGAGCGGCGCGTTTCCATCGCTTCAAGCATGTTCATTGGATCTCGGACTCCCTTTTTTTGCTTCGCTTGTCCTGGTACATCCTGGCGTCGGCGAGGCAGACGAGTTCGTCGAAGTCGATGGGCGCCGCGGGGTCGAAGAACGACATGCCCACGCTCACCGAAAGTTTGAACATTATTCCTTCCTTGCTGTTGTAGAGGGCGATATTGTCGGAAAATCGGTCCAGGAGGCGGTTGATGCAGCCTTCCGGCACGTCCAGGGCGAGGACGACGAACTCGTCTCCGCCCCAGCGGGCGATGATGTCCGAATCCCTGAAACTTTTTCGCAGGATGGAGGCGACGGTCATCAGAGCGGCATCACCCTGCGAATGCCCGAAACGGTCATTGATATCCTTCATTCCGTCGATATCGAGAAAGAGGAATCCCAGCCCCTGGCTGTTGCGGGTGGCGTGCTTGATCTCCTGCCTGGCGGCGAGGTTGAAACCGCGCCGATTGTAGAGTCCCGTAAGATCGTCGGAGACCGCGATCGACTGCAGCCGCTCCTCTTCCTGCTTGCGGGCGGCGATGTCCCTAATCAGAAGGAGGATGAGGTTCGGCGTTCCTTCGGCGTCGGGAATCATCTTGGCGTTCACGTCCGCCCAGAAGTTCGAGCCGTCCATGCGGAGGAGGCGGTATTCGCCGCTGTAGGGCGCGGCGGTGAACATGAGCTTGAGGAGCTGGCCCTCGGCCACGTGCATGTCCTGCGGCGCCACATACTCAAGAATGGACGCGCCGCTCATGCGGTTGGGATCGGCGACCCCGAACATCTTCTCCGCCTGGACATTGAAGGTTTGGATGACGCCGTCGAGGGTGGTGACGACGACCGCTTCCGGCGCCAGCTCGACGATCGTCTGGCAGAGGAGTTCGCTGTCGCGCTGGGCCTTTTCGGCAGCCTTCAAGCCGGAAACGTCGAGCAGGGTCGAGAAGAGGCAGGTGCGGCCCTCCATGGCGACGGTCACCGTGGTGCACTTGCCGGCGAGGAGACTCCCGTCCTTCTTGCGCAGCGTAAAGGCGAAAGAGTCGGCATGCCCCTGACTTTCAAGGTTTTCGAGAAGCTCTTTGGAGCCATCCTCGTCGACGAAGTTGAAATCGGCGGGGAAGCGCCCGACAAGCTCGTCGCGGGCGTAGCCGAGAGCGGCGCAGAAAGGTTCGTTGGCGTCGATGATCCTGCGGTCGTCGGCGGCGATGATCGACATGGGGACAGGGCTCAGCTTGAAAACCTGGAGGAGCGCGACGTCGGCGGCAAGTGGCGATGGCAAGGCTCACCTCACTGAAGGGCATGCCAGCGGAAACAGCTGGTCAGATGATCGTTGATTATGCCAATAGCCTGCAGGTGTGCATAGATGGTCGTAGTCCCCACGTAGGCGAACCCGCGCTGTTTCATATCCGCGGCTACCCGGTCCGAGAGCGGCGACGAGGTCGGAATCTCGGCCATGGTTTCCCAGCGATTGACGACGGGCTCGCCGCCGGTCCAGGACCAGATATAGGCGTCGAAACTGCCGAATTCGGCGGCCGTCGCGATGAAGGCCTTCGCGTTCCGCACCGCCCCGAGAATCTTGGCGCGGTTCCTGATGATGCCCGCGTCGCCGAGGAGCGCCTCGATTTTAGCCTCGCCGTAGCCGGCAACTTTTTCGCGGTCGAAGCCGTCGAACGCCGCGCGGAAATTTTCGCGCTTGCCCAGGATCGTCCGCCAGGAGAGTCCGGCCTGCATCGTTTCGAGGAGGAGGAATTCGAAGTGCCTGGCCTCGTCGTGGAGGGGCGAGCCCCACTCCTCATCATGGTAGCGGACGTAGAGGGGATCCAAGCCGCTCCAGGGGCAGCGGTCTATCGTGGGCGCCATGGGCGCCGGCTCATGGTTCTGTGGCGTAGCGGGCCTCGCTTGCGATGCCGACACATCGCGGTGTAGGGCCAAGTCTAGGGCCAGTAGGCCGGCTCGTCAAGGAAGGATCGCCAAGCGGCATCGCCGTTGCGGGAGCGGCGCGGAGCCTTTTCCACCGCCGCGCGGTCGTGGAGAGCGGATACGCGCGGGTTTCAAAGACCGCCTCGGAAGCCTTCGCGCGCGGCGATCCTGGAATCGCTCGAATCGAGCGGTCCCGAGGCGCTCAAACAGGCATTTTGCGAGCTCGCCCCCCCTGCGGGAATAGAGCGTGGGCCGGCGGGCGCG